>Ga0209914_1003811_pt1 | contig 10150 bp, 16 predicted proteins | sample ThiBiot_500_plan_FD_183949 | JGI IMG/M metagenome (GOLD analysis project Ga0209914, IMG submission 183949) | Wastewater bioreactor microbial communities from Cape Town, South Africa - Thiocy_cont_500_plan (SPAdes) | ecosystem: Engineered > Bioreactor > Thiocyanate-remediating > Anaerobic-Aerobic... | reverse complement strand
ACATTCGCAGTGGTCCTGTATGTGCTGCCACGAATCAGCGCCGATAGTACGTTCATCGCTGCTCGTCCAGAGTGCGTGTGACATTGTTGCGTGACCCACGGTATCAATCAACCGCGGCGGGTGCTTGTGCAGCTCGATTCTCGACATTGAGAGGCCTGTCATTCGCCGACACCTGCTTGGTTCTGTCGCTATGCCTCGAAGTGTCATGTGGCGCGGTACGTTGAGCGAGAGCGCTGCTGCCATCACTGCGCCTGCTCTTCCGCTCATTGGGAGGCGCGGCACCAGGTTATCCTCGAGACGCAGTTCGAGAACTGGCGAGCCATCTTCCCCAGCTTGATCATTGTATGCGAGCCGGCTTGGATTGCCATGGCTTGCTGACGGCACTGACTCGTCGTGCTCGAATGGCGTGGTATTGCAGCTGATTGCCACTCTGTGCGCCTTGGCCATTTGTCGAATCGAGTTCATCAGGACTCCTCAGTTCATCATCGTACGCGGCTGCGTTCTCTCTCCCTGCCTGCTGCTGCGGTACATGGTCATGGCTCACAATGCTGCGTGTGACAGCTCATGGTACTGCGAGTACTGTCACTCGGAGCATCGGCCGGCAACTTTTTCCTTCCTAACACGATAAAAGCCGCGTCGGTGACGGACTTCTTTGTCGTACGTGCTGGGCCACGATCGTTCTTGGTTCGCTGCCAAGCACCTGACGCGGCCGTTCGCATGAAGATCGCCAACTCGGTGTGGCTCTACCTGCGCCTCAAGTACCATGGCGTGCGGAGCGACGAGGAGATTGGCAAGTTGCTGCCGCATGAGGATAAGAATGCCATCCAGATACCGGAGCTGCTGGCCGAGGCGAGTCGTGCGAACTGGGCCATCAACCCGGCGGACATCTCGCTCGTGCGGAAGATTGGAGCTGGTGGCTTTGGAGTACGTCGTGGTGGCTGCCAGCGCACAGCGAGATATGATTGACAGCTGCGACTCGCGATCTCGATTCGTAGGAAGTGTGGCTGGGCCGATGGCGAGGCACTGTGGCTGCGATCAAGCGCATGCATTCGGTTGTATCGTCAGATTCACTCACCGAGTTCTGCCGAGAAGCATCGATTCTCTCGTATGTGTTCACTACCCACCACACTCCCTTGCTTAGCATCGACTCACTCTCCTTCATCTGCAATCTCTGGTGTCACTGCTGCAAGGGTATTGCGCCATGTATGTGCCATCTGCTCTATTGCCTCGCAGCGAATGTGTGCTAACGACGAATGAGTTATTTGTTGTTGCAGCCGAATGTCATTTCCTTGTACGGTGCATCGGCTCAGCTCGATAACTTGATGCTTGTTGTCGAGTACGCCCCGAATGGCAGCGTGTACGATTACTTGCGTTCGTCAGCCGAGCTGTCCTTCGTTCAACGCATCAAGATGGCTCTAGATGCCGCTCGAGTACGCATAGCTGCGCTCTCCGTAGAACGAGCCGAATCTCTTATTGCGTTGGCGTGTTGCGTTCGTGGGCAGGGAATGTCATATCTTCATTCACAAACTCCCATGGTCATTCACCGTGACCTCAAGGTACTGAGTGGCACATCCCACTCAAACTCTCAGTACTGAGAGCTCGAGCCATACTCACTGTGGTTTTTGGTAGTCACCAAATCTCTTGGTCATGTCGGACCTCACGGTCAAAGTCAGGTAAGCGCGTCGCGTACGTAGTGCTGCAATTCGAACGTTTCTGACCCAAGGACACACCGACAGTGACTTTGGCACGAGCAAGTGGATTCAGAACACGGTCTCGATGACGGCCAACGTCGGTTCCGCTGTGTGGTCGGCGCCAGAGGTGCTGCGCTACTCGTCCTACAGTGAGAAGGCCGACATCTACAGCTTTGCGATCATTCTATGGGAGCTCGTGACACGCGAGCCTGACGTCTATCCGGGCATGCTCGGCTATCAGATTGCGATCGAGGTGGGCACGAATGGCAGACGACCGCCGCTGCCCAGCAGCGAACAGGTTCGTGCGAGCCAGTGATGGAGAGAGGTCTCGTGTGATTGATACCGACTCGGCCATATGATGTGTGGATGCAGTGCCCTGATCCAGCAATCGTGCAGCTGATGCAGCGCTGCTGGGTCGACGATCCGCATGCTCGGCCTCCATTCAGCGCCATAGCACAGATGCTCGAAGCCATCGTGAGCAGCCATGAGTCGAAATGACGACGGTCGCTGAGCGTCACGATGGCCACGGCTGTACATACGGCTTCTCGTACATTTGGCTTTGTAAAGGAGGAGCGGTTTGTTGATGATTGCTGCACAAGGCAGGAACGGGTGATGCTGCTGCTGCTGTGAGTGGCGCTGAGCTGGTGCGCGCACACCGACTCACTCGTACTCGACGGGGTTCTCCAAGGCACCAATGTGCTCGATGGCTACCACGACCCGATCGCCGGCCTGCAACCAGACCGGAGGCTTGCGCGTGAAGCCGACGCCCTCCGGCGTGCCGGTGAGGATCACGGTGCCGGGCAGCAGCGTGGTGCCTTGCGAGAGGGTCGAGACGATGGTGGCCACGTTGCGCACCATGTCGCTCGTGTTGGAGCATTGCATCGTTTGGCCGTTGAGCGTGGTCGAGATGGCCAACACATCTGCTCCACCTGGTGTGCACACACACACACACACACACACACAGACAGGGTTGGTGTTGGGTGTTGTCATGATGAGTATCGCAATGTGTGGCGAACGAGCGAGCGAGCGACGTATGGTACCAGGTGGCAGCGCAGACGGTCGCACGAGCACGGGTCCCAATGGCGTGAAGGTATCGAACGACTTGCCGAAGCACCATTGGCCTCCGCCCCACTGCAGCTGCCACAGTCGCGCCGACACGTCGTTGGCGCACGTGAAGCCGAGGACGTGATCGAGCGAGCGCTCGACCGAGACGTTGCGGCACGCCGAGCCGATGACGACCGCCAGCTCGGCCTCGTAGTCGACCTGCTGCGGCTCTTGCGCCACACGCGGCACGACGATGCTCTGGCCGTGGCCGATGATGCTCGAGTTGTACTTGACGAACATGGTCATGCGCGCCGGATCGACCGCGATGCCGGTCTCGGCCGCGTGGCGGTAGTAGTTGAGTCCGATGCACAGCACGCCCGAACCGCACTGCCACGGACCGCGCGCCACTCGCTCGACCTCACTCGCATCGAGCTCCTCGTTGTAGTGCGCTCGACTGCCATGACCGTCGAGCAACAAGGGCTCGAGTGGCGGCAGCACGGTGGCGATCTCGGCCTGCTCGTCGAGCAGTACGGCGTCGAGCGAGAACGGCGAGCCCGACAGCACGCGTACCAGCGAACCGACCAGCGGCCGACCCGACGCTGCCTCACTCTCGACCGGTTGGCCCCATACACGACGGCCTGAGCGAGTGATGCAATGAACCAACGAGCGCCACGCCATATGCTGTGTGGCGCACGAGAGCGCGAGCGAACGACGGAATGTCGCTCCCTCTCGAGCAAGGCGGCGCCACCATCGCCAGCAGCATGATGAGCCACTACTGACGATCTCGTTGTTGAGGTTAAGCGATTGCACGTTTTATACATACATACATACATCCTCGAGTATTCAAGCGATGAAATAAAGTACGATCGAGAGATACGGGAGAGGTATGAGACAAGTACAAACACAATGGAATCCAACAGTATGAACAGTATCGACAGTGGTACGTGGGCGCGGGTGGCCTTGCGTGGGTGGATGATAGATAGGTGTCGCCCGACCTCGCGGCAGGTTGCGAGAGTCGAACGAGCGAGTGTGCGACCACGACGATGATGATGATGATGCCATCAGTCAGTTGGTTCGTCAGGTGGTACGGTCTGCTGGCGCTTGCGCTGGTAATCACGGATGGCTTGATTGATGTCAAAGGCCGGTGAGGCGGACGAGGCCGTGTTGGCGGCGTTGAGCGGCGCGCGACGGTAGGCGTGCGGCTTGTGCTCGTGCACTGCCGGAGAGGTGTTGGTGGTGCTCGGACGCCTGGGCCGTTGGTTGGCGGGGGCGGTGGTCGGCACCATGACGCGGAAGAAGAGCGTGTTCTCGAGCACGGAGCGCAGCTGCTCGCGGCTGGTCGAGTTGCTCGAGGCCGCGGCTCGCAGCGAGTCGAGTTGCAGCTTGGTGGTGGCGGCCGGCGGCGCCCAGCGCGCGTCAATGTTGCCGTGGAGCTTGAGGTCGAGCACGTGGCGCTGCTTGCGCTCGGCCTCTTGTTGGATGCGTTGCACGACCTTGCCCTGCTGCGCCAGGCCCTGGCGGCTGTTGCGCACTGCCTGGCACCACAGCGCACACAGCGTGTCGTTGACGGGAATGATGACGACGCGCGCCAGCTGGTCGAGCTGTCGCGCCGTGAGCTTGCGGCGCGGGCCGAGCTCCTCCTGCAGCGCGTTAACCAGCGAGCTCCAGATGCTCCAGTTGATGTCGCCGAGCACCGGCGCCGAGAGGCCGACCTCCTCGCCGAGATGGCTTGCGAGATACGCGACCGACACCAGCGCTCCGACCGTGTTCTTGACGTACGGCTGCTCGATGAAGCCGGCGTAGAAGCGCTCGAACGACGGTGTGTGATCGACGACGGCTGCCTCACTCGTTGGCTCGGCAGCGGCGGCAGCGGCGTCGGTTGTAGGCGCTGCAGTGGCGGCGCTCGGTGTAGAGGCTGCCGCGAGCTCCGCAGCATGTTGGATCTCGTCCAAGTCGACGTCGAACAACAGCTCCTGCGTCGGCGGTGGTTGCGTCGCACCGCCAGCAGCATCGATGAGAGGCGATGCGGCAGCGGCAGCGGGTGCAGCATCGGGCGCAAACAGCCGCTCGTGCGTGGTGCCAAAGTGCTCGCGGGCAATGTACGTGAGCCACGAGTCGCGAGCCTGCACCACGGTGTCGTGCAGCAGCTTGGAGCGAATGAAGCCGGGCAACGGCGAGCGCAGCTCGTCGCGCTCGCGCGCATCGAGGCTCTCGAGGTAGCGCGTCGCGTGCTCGCGAAAGAAGACGCGCTTGCGCAGCTGCGTGCCTTGCTCGCGCAGCACGGCCAGCTCGTCGCGCATGGCCTTGGAGCGCGCCTCGTTCTGCTCGATCACGAGCTGGTCCATCGAGGTCAGCAGCAGCTCCCACTCGTTCCAGAAGCCGTCGGTGGTCGGGTCGACGAGCGCCGCGTGCTGCGACGAGCCCAGCGACGCCGCCGCCTCGTGCCGCTCGCGCATCGCGTGCTCGAGGAAGCTCGGCTCGTTGGGCGAGCCCGACAGCAGCAGCAGCGACGCCGGGTCGTGCGCCAGGCGCTGCGACTCGGAGACCGGAGTGCGCGCCGCCCGCGCGACGCCCGTCATGCCGTGCCCGACCGACTGCCACAGCCAGCTCGAGAGCGACGCGATCAACGAGTCGAACGACGGCCACGTGGTGCGAGACGACCGTGCATCTGCCTCGTCGTCCGACTCGTGCGCCTCTGCCTCGTGCTCGCTGCTGTTGTCGTTGTCGTCGTTGTCGTCTGGCGCCGGGGCATCGCTGGCTGAAGGCCAGCCATCATCGTGCGCCGCCATCGCTGCGGAATCATCCAACAGCGGCGCCGGTTTCGACTCGCATCGGAGACTGGAGGACGAGGACGACGGGGAAGACAGCGACGACGTTGTTGAGGAGCATGCTGTGGACGGTGACGATGGCGGTGGTGTTGTTGGTGCTGGCGGGCTGGCAGGCTCGAGTGGCTCGACCAAACGAGCCAACGAGGCTGCAAAGCTAGCGTCCTTGTGCACGTGGTGCTCGGCCATCAGCGACGCCCGAGGTGGCGACGGCGACGCCGAGGCCGTGGCGGCGGCGGCTACCACCGGCGCTGCGTGCAGGCTGCTCGGTAGCCAGGAGAACATCGTGGTGCGTGGTGTGGCGGTGTTGGTGCGTGGTGCGGCGGAGACAATGGCCGTGGAGGAAGCGTAGTGGCCGGTTGCCGTCAGTAACGGCTGGGGCGATCGATGGAGGACGGCGAGGACGGCGAGCGCGCTCGTCTGGTGGTGGCGGTGGCGGCGGGAAGGGCTCGCTACCCACGGGAGAGGGAGCGAGAGCGAGCGACGAAGAAGCAACTACGAGTCTGTGAGGGCGGTGGCGATGACGATAATGACGGCGGCAACCGCGATGGCGGTACCGTGGTGGAGCTGGTGCTGGTGCTGGAGGAGCTGCTGGTGCGTTTGTGGCCTCGAAAGCGCGCGCGGTTACGAGAAGCAGAACCGAATTCGATTTGGTGTGGCGCGACCAAGACTGAGCACGAGAGAGAGAACGAGAGATACCACGCGTTCGAGTGACGAATGAATGAATGACACGCGAGAGAGGTTCGGCGAAGCGCGTGAGGCGCGTGAACGTGAGGGATGCAGCAAGGGGACGATGACGTGGGCAAGTTCAAGCGGAGTCGCAGTCGATGCTGTTGTGGTGCTGCTGCTGCGGGTGAAATTCGCGCCGAGCACCGATGGTTTCCTTCAAGTAAACGGCGGGTATTCGTGGGCCACGCACTGCTCCTGCTGTTCTTCTCTTCGTTCCTTCATCGATTGGTTCTTGTTGCTCGTTGCTTGCTTGCCTTGGTGTCTCTCTCGTGTCTCGTGTGAGAGAGCTTCATATCTTCATCTCTTTGGTTTGAGCAGTTTGGATCTTGGAATATCTTTGTCGTTGTGTGAGAGATTGAAGTGGAAGAGATGGGAGACGATGCTCTTGATCGTGATGCTCGAATCAAGCTCTCGATCGGCACCAAGCAACAAGGCGATGCTGATGGCCTGTTCCACTATCCGTCAGGCTTGGCATTCGACCATCATCGAGGTCTCTTGCTCGTCGTCGATTATGCCAATCATCGAGTGCAAGTATTCTCGTGTGATGATGATGATGGCGGCGGCTCGTTCGTGTCCAAGCTCGGCGAGAGAGGCAACCAACCAGGCCAGTTCAAGCATCCATGGGACCTTGCGATCGATCACAATCATGATCGCATCCTCATCACTGATTCCGGCAATCATCGAGTACAATCATGGTCATTGAGCGAGCAATCGTTCTTGTCGTGCATCGGCCAAGAAGGATCAGGAGATCTCGAGTTCAACAAGCCTGTTGGCATTGCGATCGACAAGCATCATCGTCGCATCGTCATCGCCGATGCCACCAACCACCAAATGGTGTTCTTGTCGTCGATCGATCTCTCGCTCTTGTTCTCCATCGGCAACCGAGGGTATCGACCTGGCGAGTTCAATCTTCCATCAAGCATCGCCGTCGATGATGATCGACATCGAATCATCGTCGCTGATACCAGCAATCATCGAGTGCAAGTATTGTCGTTGATCGATGGCTCGTTCTTGTTCGAGTTCGGCTCGTACGGCAATCAACCATGCCAGTTCACTTATCCTCATGGAGTATGCGTCGATAATCAAGGTCGAATCATCGTCGCCGACTTTGACAACAATCGATTGCAATCATTCACTCACGAAGGCCATCACATCTCATCCTTCGATTGTGGCTCCGAGAGTCCATGTGGAGTCGCGTTCGACGAGCATCGAGGTCTCATCGCCTTCACGACAAACAATCGAGTGCATGTGATTGGAGCCAATCAATGGCTTGCCGACACCAAGTTCGTTTGGCGTCCAGATCGTCATCGACATGCACCATCATGGATGAAGCAAGCCATCTCGACGATGACGATGATTCGATCGGTGGTCGATGAGGGTTCGGCGATGTCGATGATTCCGAACGAGCTGCTGTTCGAGATCTTCTCGCATCTTTGATCGGTGTACGAGAGGAAGATCCTGATAGATCACGATAGTTCATATGACAGATCACGATAGAATACGATATATTGTTGAATGAAACCAAGCTTGTTGTGCGCAGCACCCCAACAACGAGGTCGAGGTCGGAAGGAGCAGTCAGTCGTTCGTTGTCGTCGTTGCTGCTGCAGCTCGCTCTCGCTCTCTCGCTCTCTCGCTCTCTCGCTCTCGCCTTCGTCCGCCCACCATGAACGTCGCCGCACCCGACGGCGTCAAGATCTACAACCTCTCTTCAGGCAAGACGCTACCGGCATGGCTCTCGGACAAGAAGAAGAAGGCCCTGCGCAAGGACGCCGAGTTCCAGAAGCGCATCGAGCTGCTGTACGGCGCCGACTTCCCGGCCGCGAGCCAGCGCATCAAGTGCTCGAAGGACGGCCGCTACCTCGCTGCCACGGGCGTCTATCCGCCGCAGGTGAAGGTCTTTGAGCTCGATCAGTTGGGTCTCAAGTTCGAGCGTCATCTGGATTGTGAGGTCGTGCAGTTTCAGGTTGGTTCCGTGCGCTGTCGCTCGCGCACTGTCATCATGATCGCGCACTACTCGCTCGCTCACTCACTCGAGACATGTTGTAGTTTCTATCAGACAACTTCAAGAAGCTCGTGTTCCTCGAGGCCGACCGCACGGTGGAGCTCCACGCACAGTTCGGCTCGTACTACAAGGTGCGCATCCCCAAGTTCGGGCGCGACATGGCGTACCGCGAGAGCACGGCCGAGCTGTTCATCTCGGCCTCGGGCAACGAGGTCTACCGACTCAACCTCGACGTCGGACGCTTCTTCAACCCGATCGCGACCTCGTCGCCCAACGGCGTCAACGTGTGCGGCATCTGTCCGATCCACGAGTTGCTCGCGCTCGGCTGCGAGAACGGCATGCTCGAGTGCTGGGACCCTCGATCGCGCTCGCGCACCGCCTCGCTCGACATCGCCAAGGACGTGCTGGCGTCGGCCGGCATCGACTCGACGACGCGCTCCGGTCTCAACAACGCCGTCACGGCCTTGCGCTTCGATCTCGACGGCTTATCGCTCGCGCTCGGCACCCGCAGCGGCCACGTGCTCATGTACGACCTGCGCTCGTCGACGCCCCTGTTCGTCAAGGACCACCGCTACGACCAGCCGATCGTCGACATCAAGTTCCATCCCAATCGCCAGCACATCATCTCGAGCGACACCAAGGTCGTCAAGATCTGGGACCGCAAGTCGGTATGCATCCACTTGTACCCACACTGTGTCGCACACACACACACACACACACACGCTCTCTCACACACACACACACACACACATATGTGCGGCTGCTCACTCTGGTTTCGATATGCAACAGCCGACTGCCTTCGCCAACATCGAGCCCAAGAACAACATCAACGACGTCTGCTTGATCGGAGACTCGGGCCTCATGTTCATCGCCGGAGAGCAGCCCAAGATCCAGGCCTACTACCTGCCGGCGCTGGGTACCGCTCCTCGCTGGTGTTCGTTCCTCGACAGCATCACCGAGGAGCTCGAGAGCGTCGAGCAGACCTCCATGTACGAGGACTACAAGTTCGTCACTCGCCAGGAGCTCGAAAAGTACGTGTCGCCGCTGGTCGCTGCCACTGCCACTGCCAGGCATACGATAGCCAGCGAGAGAGAGAGACTGATTGATGCTGGCTGGGCACCAGACTCGGATTGACCAAGATGATCGGAACGCCGTACCTGCGTGCTTACATGCACGGCTTCTTCATGGACATGCGCCTCTACCGCAAGGTCATGGACATTGCCAATCCCTTCGGCTACAAGGACTACATTCGCAAGAGGATCCAGGAGAAGCGCGAGCAGCTGCAAGCGACGCGCATCACCAAGACCACCAAGACCATCCAGGCCAACCGCCTCATGGCCGAGCGTATGCAAGCGGATCTCGATGCGCTGCAGAAGAAGCGCGAGGTTGTTGAGGCTACTTCCACCGACGACGACGTCGCCACCGCCGCCGACTCACGCACCAAGACGCGCAAGGAACGTGCGATCGAGAAGGAGCAAGCCAAGACCTTGGAAGTGTACGCGTCGATGCCCGCAGCGCACCAGAGTCGCCGTACACCAGCTGATGCCTGGCATTGGATTGCAATCGTTTGGTACTGGTACTTGTAGATCTCAAAAGCTGCTGGGTGACTCTCGCTTCGGTGACCTGTTCAACAAGAAGGACTTTGAGATTGACGCAGAGAGTGAAGAGTTCCAACGAGCTCAGCGAGCTTCCAAGGCCATACGAGTGCGTGCTCATGAATGCCTCTCCCTGCTCGTGCACCAGCAGTACGCTCACATGATCAACTCGCTCGTTTTGATATCGTCGTATCGTTGTGAAGCTTGGCGTCGAGCAAGAGAACGACGAGGGCGATGATGACGAGGACGACGACGACGATGAAC
>Ga0209914_1003810_pt1 | contig 10151 bp, 6 predicted proteins | sample ThiBiot_500_plan_FD_183949 | JGI IMG/M metagenome (GOLD analysis project Ga0209914, IMG submission 183949) | Wastewater bioreactor microbial communities from Cape Town, South Africa - Thiocy_cont_500_plan (SPAdes) | ecosystem: Engineered > Bioreactor > Thiocyanate-remediating > Anaerobic-Aerobic ... | reverse complement strand
ACATTAACAAAATCAACATGAAAATGAACATCAACAGCATTTAGCATCAATAACATTGAATAAGAACAACATCGAATGCAAACAACTTCAAATATGAACAACATCGAATATTAACAACATCGAATATCAACAACATCGAATATCAATAACATTGAATATGAACAACTTCAAATATTAACAACATCGAATATCAATAACATCGAATATCAATAACATCGAATATCAATAACATTGAATATTAAAAAATAACATCAATCACCACTAATTATCTATATTTCCTTAGTTTTGTAATGATTCTTATTTAATTTTAATAAATATCATTCCTGATGATGTGTTCAGTTCGAACACGAGAGCTCGAATCTATTGTCTTTTATTTCTGAATGAGATAAAACTCTTTTTTTTTTTTCAACATGATCTTTGCAGCAGTCCTATCTTTCTTTTATAATTTATTTCCTACTGCTCTTTCTCCTTCACTAAAATCCACTTCTACATCATATGCTGAATCGGGTGGCCAGATTATCCTAAACGAACACGTAATTGTTGTATAAGACTCATACCATCACAATAGAACGCATATGATATGAAATGATATCATATCATATGTGTATGGACAACGATACATTTTCGCGCACATTACATTCAAAAAGAATCCCTATGTGGTTACCAGAATAAGTCTTTTTTGCCTCAAATGTCTCAAAATGGATCCCCGATTTAGGGATCTTTCCTGGGCACCACAATTTGTGGCGAACTATACCCTACTTTTCGAGGAAAAGAATATTTGAATTTAATTTTCAAGTTTCACATTTGCGGAAACTTTGTGGGTGAGAACAGCTACCAGTATCAATGTTTCACTTCGACTACAAATCTCATCAGACGGCCATTAACCTTATTGATTTAAACTAGTAAACATTTTAGCTGAAGCGAAATTTCGCTTTATGTCAGATGTCCTCCCTCTTATCCTCTCAAAATACAACTACATGAGGTCAATCAAAGTGAAAGTTGCAGGAATGAATGCTATCAATATTACAACTTTTTATTATTGAAAGTTTGACACGAAATCGTTTATAATTTTTTTTGAAGTAATTCTCAATTACAGTACTTCCCATTCTTAGTTTATTCTTCATATACTGGTATTCATTTCATGAAAATGCAAAAAACAACTTATTGTAAGTTCATACCGTCACTGGAAACGTTGACCACACCGTTTTTTTCAAGTTCGTTTAAGATAAAACCATGAAGTATCGAGATAAATGGACGAGTCGTATTATATTTGTAGTAAAGTGTTCCAATACTTACGACCATTGCACACACAGCTGCTCCAGCGATTGGTGTTGCTAATACACCTAATAAACAACCAGATACTACTCCACCAACGCACCAAGGCCATAGTCTTGCATTTCGTATTGGTTTCACTTGAATAATTGTGACACTGAGAATATCATATTTCCCTTTCAGGAAATGCCCATAAATAAAAAATGAATTTAAAAAATTCCCTTGATCTTCGGATGATTCAAGTAATATCGTCTCATTTTCTTTTAACTCTCGCAAACGACCGAGTAATGCCCGTAAATTTGAGTTTCGAGTCGACTGAATAAGCTTTTCTAGTTCATCAAGCTGTACGTTCTTATGCGCTTTGTATGTTAAAGAGAAGGAATTGGCTATTGAAGATGATAACTTTGGATTGTTGGATAACTCTTGCATATACCGAAAACCTTCTTTTGGATCAAGAATATTGATTCTTTCAGAAGAAGAAGACGTCGACGTCTCAGAAATATCAATAGACACGTGCTTCACATTTACCTTATTTTGGATCATATCGATAATATATTTCTAGAAAGATCAAATAGTATAAAGAAAGAGTATTCAAGACTTACGATATTACATCCTACTTTTCAAAATTCACAGCAGACTAAAAATCTATATTTCAAACTAACAAATAAAACTTTTGTAAAATGAAGCTCATCATATTACGCAGCTGATTTTCGAGAGAAAAAGCTAAAGAAAATTGTCTTCAAAGGTCTCGATCACCACCTATATTCATTTTATGAGATCTCAATTGCTTGTGAAGAGCTGAAAGAGTCTTAGATAATATAATTTGACATTTTTTAGTTGCCGCATGACATACTTAAGTATCGTAGCCTGGAAAATCATGCGCTATCGACACATCTTAAGGATGATTTAGACCAACAGCATACAAAAATCAAGTTCGACTCAAGAAAATATTTCCGTATGAGTATTTACTCTTTGAAAAATAATTAATCGGAGTTTTGAGCTCACAAATATATTCGGTAAAGCGAGTAGTTTTCAGCCCAGTTTGCTGCCTATTCACGAAATATAAGTTTTTCAGATATGCTTTTATGAAAATATGTGCACGTCTAACGATCGTATCATTCTAAAAAAGCTTCCTGAATAAGGTTCAGTATATCAAAAAAGACGAATTGGAATACTTATGCTCTCATATGCAGTTCACATGTTGAATGGCCATTAAGCAATTCATGTATTCATATCATCTAGATTCTTGACTTTTCTCCTACTGAAAGTATCATGAGTATCTTGCAAACATCAAAAAAGAACACTGTTGTATTTTCATCCTATTTTTGCACTTCTAACCCCCGATTCAAACAAGAAAATAAATGCGGAAACATCGGATTGAAATCCGATCGTTATGTGTACTGCAAAAAGTTAACCATAGAGATTTCGATAGTGATAACGAAGTAAAGGCGAGGAAGATTGGTTGAGAGATCATGGAGGGGAGGGACACGACGGTGGTGTTGGAGAGACTGTAGAGAAGAGGGAAACGACGGTGGTGTTGAAGAGATCATGGAGGGAGAATATGAAGAAGGATGTTTGAGAGATGGCAGTGAGGGAAAGATATGTGTCAATATTTTATGTTAATCTATGTTTCTACTTCAACTATGTTGTAGACCGTAATTTACAAATTGATCCTTCTATTCGAAGAAAATGTATATTTTCTATGCTGACAAAGTGCCAAAATATTATGAGTTTGTCTGGCTTAGTAAGAAGTACCACAAGGAGAAAATTTTCAAAGGAGCACATATTTCACTATGTTTTGATATGATTTTGTAGCGCATGAAATTCTCTATCGAACGGTGTATAATAGTATGAGTTTTGTCACAGCTATGAGAAAATATTAGCTTAGAGAAAACTATCAATTACCAGAATCTCCATCAAATCAGGGGAGAAAAGTGATGTTTTGAGCTATAAATTAGGAAATCTTTGACGGATCGGACCCATCTTCGAACTCGACCGAGATATTTATGCGACTAAACTCTGCAGAAAATTTCAGGTCGATCGGAGTCTCCTTTCGGAAATTATCGTGTAAACGGCCGGACGGACGGCCGGCCACACTGACCGATTCTATAGTGTACTCAACACTTCTTTTTGAGTACACAAAATATTCCTGCATAAAAAAAATTCTTTAAACCTTTGCATCACCGTAGTAAAAAGGCAAAAAAGAAAATATAACAGAAGAGATAACAATCAACAACAAGGTAAATAGTGCAAATTGGAAAAAAAACATTTGCTTATTTTATATCAGTGTGGTGATGAAGCAAAAAAGAAAATATGACAGAAGAGATAACAATCAACAACAAGGTAAATAGTCCAAATTGGAAAAAAGCTTTACCCTTTTTATTGCATTTCAGCTTGACGACAATAAAGTCATCTGGGCACGTGAAACAAGTAATTATGGCAATAGAACAATTGTCTAGTGAAGATCTTCGAGAATATGAAAATGCAATACTAGAGAAAAATTCTGCTTTCTCATTAGTGAAGGAATCTTTCTCGCTAACATTTAAAACCATCAGAGGAATCAATGATGACGATGTTGAAAAACTTGAAAAACGTACTAGTGATCCATACTTGAAGAAACTGTTAAGTGAAGTGTGTTTGGTGGGTGATGCAAACACGATTCTTACGTTAGATCGTCCTAATGCAGAGCACTTCGAAAAGGGTTTAACATACTATGCAAAAAGAAGTGATGGCAAATATGATTTACTAATTGTCAGTGCAAAGCAAGTTAAAACACTTGACTACAATAAGTTAGCGACAGCTGGAATCAGCTCAGTAGTGATTGGCTTTTTGGTCGCAGCTGGTATTGCAATAGCTGGTGTTACTACAGGTGGTGCAGCATTAGTAATTGGGGGAGCTGTAGCTGCAACAGGAGCAGTTACGACTGGAATTAAGGCTAGCAATGATTACAAACGTGCTATGAATGACGTCATCACTGGCTTTATTGTGCATGATCTTATTCGCCAAAACGTACTAAAATTGGAAAATAATAAAGTGTATTTAGCCGCCAACTAAGAAGTTTTCTTATGTCTTTTGGAATAAAAATGATTTTATTACATTAGATAGCAGTGCTTTTTGTTAGTTCAATTTACTATTAAACATGAGAGTGACTTGATTCCATAACTTTCGAATTAAAATAAATTTTGTCGAAAGCTAATATAATTCATTTATGAGTTTGTTCTAAGTTATTGCTCCAGTTGGTTTCAAAAAAGGTCAAGAGAGATGATCAGAAATCTTCAAATTTATCTCAATTTTGAGAACATTATAAACTGGAAGTCATGTTGATGCTGGTTTGTCGAAATCGTGTCTTTTGATGATAAAAAATATATACCACATTCAATATGCGCCAGTGATTAGAACAAAGATTCAAGATTAAGGGCCAGAATTAAAAGTTTATAGACTACAATTTGTTATACCCAAAAGTTTCAAAGTGGTCCGAAATGTTCTTTCGAGTTCCACACAACTATGTAAGATTGCGGAACACTTCGGAGTTTTGACAATATTATTGAGCGTAGGAATTTTAAGTCAGTATCTTTGACGTGAACGCTAATGCACATTTAACATTGTAAATACTATTTTATCAGCAAAAAACATACGATCTCGACAAACCGGTATCAAGGTAATTGCACACTCTTAGCGTCCCTCCATTTTATACTGTTTCCAAAATGGAGAAAAATCAGATGATTTTTTATCATAGCTTTTTAATGGATTTTACTGAATCATAATTCGATTTATTTGATGGTATCATACTCAACGAAAAGTTATTAAAAATAAGAAAAGTCATAAATTATGTAAAAATTTAGTTATTTAATCAATCGATGAGAATCTAATCTAGTGCATGGAAAATCGATTGGTTTTATATCAGTTTAATATCAATATGGAAGCAGATTCTAAGGGTTCTAACAGATACAGGATCTGCTTGTTCTTTCTCGATTTGGTATGATTTCGTTAAAAATAGATTAATAGATCCAGGTACGAATCTATCCGCAATACTACTCGCCATAAGTGGGTGCGAACTCTTTTTTATGTTCAACAGCAGGGGTGGCCCGACTAGGGGGTGTTGTGGGTGTAACATCCCCCAATCTTGAGAAATTTTCTTTTTTTTGAAGAAAATTAGCAATCTTTGAAAAATTTCGCTATAAAAGATGAGTTACACCCTCCAAAAAAGTTAGATCTTCTAAAAAAATCGGACCATGCCTCCCAAAATGTTGGTTGTTTCGGGCCACTACTGTTCAACAGTGATATTTATTTTACCTCTTTGCTTTTTTGCACATCATCAGGTGGAAATAGGAGCATTTATATTCCTTCTGTTATTCCCTCGACTGTAAGGAGGATCATATGAAAAACAATAGTTTGTATATGCCAGGGTCAAAAGAACATTGAACGTTATTGTATTATTAATATACTTAGGTCAGTCCAAAAGTAGTGGCGGATGTATCTTATTTCCTTAAACAGAAGTCTAAAAAAATTAATTTTTTTATCAATAGATAGAGTGTCTTTCACTCTATCTTCCTATGTTATTTGATCTATTCCAACTAAGATAATTATAATAAAATTTCGATTAGAACTATCTTTTGCATCACTCTAACTGGTAGTAATAATTTATTTTATCAACCTTGCGTGCTTTCTATTGTTTCCTTTTCATCATCTAATAAAAAACAAAATACACCATAAGATGGAGTGTGAAAAGCTCTACAACTTACATACGACTGCTTTTTCTTATACTTGCATTTTTTGTTGTCAAAATGAACAAACCTTTGAGCGACCAACTTTCGACCGTATGAAAATGGATTACATAGAATTCCACCTTTTTGAAAACAACCAGAACAAGCTACATTGACAAAATTGTAGAGCTTTTCACGCTACATCTTATGGCATGTTTCTTTTTTGGTATAACATAATAGATGATACAAATATATAATAAAAAGAAAATTTCTCGTTTCTGTAGAAAAACAAAAGATTTTTTCGCAACGTCAAAAACTGATCTTGAGGGTTGCGTACTAAAGATCAATGGTTTTGGTACTGAACCCTCAAGGTTTCATGAGAGATGGTTCTGTTAGTGAGTACAACGCAGAGCCTTCAAAGGATTCTGTCGAAATTTTTATTCTCTTTTTGGAACTTTGGACACATTTGGAGACTTTTGAAAATTTGTAGAACTTTTTCGGAGAGTTCTGCAAAGGACCTTTTTTTCTGAGTAATATGGGGCAACCTTCATTTATGGAGAGTCTTATATTACAAGAGTGGGTTTCAATCCATTTTCATAGTTTTGAAGATCTTCAACAAAGAAATATGTTGAGTTCATAATTGCCCGTTTTACGCATCTAAACTATTTTGTCTTCGTTAAGTCGAATTGCGATGAAACAACTAAGTTTTTTCCAATTTACGCTATTTATCTTTTGGATGGCTATTATCTCTTCTTTCATATCTACCTTTATACTTTTTTCGAACTGCTGGGGGTGTTTTTTTTTCAAATATAATAACACAAAGATTTGAAGGAGTATTTCGTATGTAAGAATTTTTTTTCTTTATTTTATGTGAAAAATTCGAAAGTAAACGGTTAAAAATGATATTTTTCCAGAAAAGGAGTGCAGACATTTTGAACAGTAGTAATTATAAATTTTATATCAAATGAATGACTGCCGAAATAGAGTTTATCTAATTGAGGTACGTACACGAAAAAAAAGTAAAATAAGAAACCACTTAAGAGTATGAATTTGCAACGAATAGAAAACCATTTTTAGGCTTATAAAAAGTTTTATAAACTTTTTAATGGCTTATGATTGTAGTAAAAAAATCTTGTGGAGATTTATGAAACTTTTTATAAACGGGAAAATGGTTTTTTATACGTTGGACTTTGATAGACCTTGTTAAGGTTTCGTATTTCATGTTTTTTTTTATAGTCTAAGGATTGTAAAAGCTCTATGAGTCTCGAATACTCGAAAAATTTGGAAACAGGAAGTTCGCAGTACGAGCAGCGGAAGGTGATTTTCCGCAATTGCGAAAAGTTGTGTTTTTCATGGATTATCACTTAATGTTAGACTGAATATTCGGCCATTGCCAATAGTTCAATTTTGTAAATGACCCCAATCCAACAAAAATACAACTTTAGCAGTTATCGAAAGTCTTCATAAATATATGGCTCGTCTAATAAATTACATTAAATACATTAAATTTTCGATAATTTATTCAGTGATTACTGGACTTTTCGCAACTTGTACTCTTATGGTTGAGAGTGTTCGTGCACAAAATCTGCCTATATTTATAATGATAATATTGGCACAAAATACACGCTATTTAGACGGATGATTCATTAGCACATGAATTGGTAGGGTCTGATAAAATTTAATATTTATTTATTGCCGAAAGTTTAATTTATTTACTAAAATTGAATAGACAAGCTATATATTTATGAAGACTCTCGATAATTACCAAAGTTGTATTTTTGTTGGATTGGGATCATTTACAAAACTCAACTATTGATAATAGCTGAAGACTCAGTCTGATACTGGGTGATAATCCATGAAAAGTACAACTTTTCGTGATTGCTGAAAGTCAACATCCGTGGTCCGTACTGCGAACTTCCTGTTCCCTATTATAGGTACCACAAAATTTGACTTCTTAAGTAAAAGATTGATTAAGACTATTTATGAAAATATTGTAAGTAGTAAAGCCATGTCCACTTTCTAAGATGATATGAGTTATAAATAATGAAAATAATTTTGATTTTACTGATACTTTTGTAAACTCGTTCAATCATTCCTTTTCTAAAGAGACAATACTTTATGATATCTTTAATTCATAGGTTCACAGAAATTTTCAATATATAATAATCGAGGAACTTTTCCAAGCCTGATTAAAACCTTTCAATAATTCTTGTTTTTGTAAGCTTCCGTTTCATATGTACTCTATAGTTAGCACTACTTGAAGCGACTATAATACTTCCTGCGAATAAGACTATTTACCCTCTGTATATAATATTTGGATGAAGATGCAGCCTAGTATTCTTTTATGTTTGTTTTCAAAGTTTATTTTATTTGGAAGAGGAGAAAAAATCAAAAGAGTGTAGATGGATGTCATATGTGTTAAACTTGAGAGTTGAAGACTTTAACTTGAACAGTGGGTAGGGTGAGGGTGAGGGCGGAAGCTTTCTGACCACAACAGGCAAGGTTAGGCGAGAGAATTCAAAGTTGAAAAGTTGAAAAGTTGAAGACTGGAACTCTTCAATTCTTCAAGTTGAAAAGTTGAATTCAACTTTCAAATTGGACACTACTGATGGATGTGTACCTGTAAATTCTTTTATATTCTTTTAAAATGTGAACTGTATATGAGAGTATCAGCTATTTGAATTACTTATTTTCGACATGCTAAATTGAGTCGACGAAGCATTTTCAGGAACGATCAGATAGAAAAATCTGCGCATATTTTTATTAAGAAAAGTTGCCATATTAGGTATAAAACTCTGGTTATCATTGGATATTTTAATGTGCTTGAGACGCCTATAAGAACCTTTTCAATATGCATATGTTCAGATAAAAATATTTTCTGATAATCTTTTTCAGTCCTTCAAAGACAGGCAAAATCTCGTTATTGCCCGAGTGTAAGATCTGTGAAGAATTTGTTGCGCTTTTTTCCTTCGAATGGAATATATGTAATAGAAAACGTTTCTTCTGAAAATTGTTAATCAAAAATAAAAGTGCTGATTCTATTTAATAGTGTGAATCTATATTCATTCTTACTTAATTACAGCTTTAGTTTTTTGACTGACACAGTGAAATAACACTTTCAATTATGATATGAACTCTGAAAGTTTCCATATAGTACATTAATTTCTAGATATTCTTTGACTACAATATTTGGACTGTGAGAAAATACCTATTAAGATTATCTCTACTATGTCAAACACTAATTCTACGATTAATGAAGTAGATAATGTGCCTAAACCTACAAGTTCTTCTCGAAAAATTAACATTCTTGATCCAAAAGAAGGTTTTCAGTATATTCAACAGTTGTCTGGGAATCAAAATTTATTATCTTCAATGGCCAATTGCATCTCCATAAAATACAAATCACACACGAATGTACTGCCTGCTGAATTAGAAAAGCTTATTGACAAAACTAAAGACCTTGCCCAACGCGAATTACTCACCCATGTGCAAGACCTGAAAGACGAGGAGACAACTTTTCAAGAATTATACGACGAAAATGACGGGCTTCATAATTCTTATTTCGTTTTCGCGTGTCACAAGAATGGTACATATGACATTATCAATGTGACAGCAATCCAAGTCAATCCAGTCACACCAAAGAGTTATTGGCCAGGAATTATTGGAGCAGCAATAGGTGGAACGACAGGTGCTGTGATAGGTACCACTATCGGTGCTGCAACAACTACTGTCGTAGGTGCTGCAGGAGGTGGTATGGCTTTGGGGGCTGCAGGCGCAGAGTATGGCAGTAACTTACTCACTAAATTTAATGATAAAATACGAAATTATATGTATGGGCCCAATATGATTAAACCTCCAAGAGAATTGTTATATTGGTTTACGCTGGAGACGCTTCAACAAGAGAAAGCCATTACCATTTCCGAAGATGGTGTGAGTTTCAAACAAACTATTAACAAGTAGCGCTCATCCGATGGATTCGCAGACCCTTTTCTGAAAGATAACATTTTATGGGCTAATATAATATCATACATCTAAGGAGATGTTTATTTTTTTTTTTAATATTCACAACTGTCAAAAGAACAGATGATAACGATAATGCATGGAAAAAAGATTTTAAGAACGTAATCAAAGTCCCAATAAATTCATGTAAATGAATAAGAAAACAAAACTGATTCG
>Ga0209914_1003800_pt1 | contig 10161 bp, 4 predicted proteins | sample ThiBiot_500_plan_FD_183949 | JGI IMG/M metagenome (GOLD analysis project Ga0209914, IMG submission 183949) | Wastewater bioreactor microbial communities from Cape Town, South Africa - Thiocy_cont_500_plan (SPAdes) | ecosystem: Engineered > Bioreactor > Thiocyanate-remediating > Anaerobic-Aerobic ... | reverse complement strand
GTTCTCGCACACGTCGAATGCCATCAACTCGCTGCTGTTCAATACTCGCAACGAGGCCGAGACGATCGCGCAGAGCATGAACCTCGAGGGAGCGGCGTACTCTCGCTCGTCGATCCCTCGCATTGGCGCGTCGTTCGTGTCGAACCTTGTGCGATACTATGCGGACGTGACGGCTCGCGAGCGCACCAAGGCACTCGAGCTCCTACGCCGCACGACTGGTCGCGTGCTCCGCATCGATCATACCTTTTACTTTGCCAAGGATCTTGGAGCAAGAGTCAGCTCTGGCTGTGGCCCCCGCGTACGTACTACTTGTATACTTGAAGCAGCGCGTTGTTGGCGATGGATTCCATGATTGTTTAGCGTATGTGCAGTCGATGGATCGGGTGGTTGAGTGCGTACAGCGGTGAATGTTGCACGTGGCAGCAGCTATTCGTACTCGTACGCATTGTCAAAATTTCTATGGTCATCCATTCGAGCTGTTCGGTGTTTGCGGTAGTTGGAGACGCGATATGCATCAAGTTTGACGCGAATCAGTTGTGAATCTGGTGAGATTCGATTTATGCACGCGTGCATGTGCAGTTTTATGCATATTGTGGATGGTTTATGGTGGCTCTCATGCGAGGCAGGCATGAATGTGGCTCGCTATTCGACTCTTTATCATTGCCATGGTGGCAGCTATCAATTGAGCCACGGCTCGATGGTGGTTTATGTCATGCGTTGTTGTGATGTCAAGGTAGACACCCATGCACGTACTGCTGCACTGTGCTGTGCCTAATATATGTAATTTATGCCCCACACACACACACACATAGGTGCCAGCCGAGAACGCCTCCGTACTTTCGATTCTCAACGAGGATGGTGATGTTCTCTACACCCGTATCGTGCCAAGCACCAAGCACGAGCATGTGAAGGAGGCATTCGATGAGATCTACTCCACGCCGGGCCGTACAGTCGTGACGGCGCATATCTTTACCGACAACTTTCATGCCGACAATGGAGAGCTGCGTAGTACTTGGAGGCGCCATCACCCCGATCAACCTCCTTCGCTTCTCAGGGTCGGGCAGGACCACCTTCACGCCAAGCAACGCCTGCTCCGGCCGCTGGATGCCAAGCATCCCGACTTTCGTAGCGCGAGCCACGATCTTTCAGCGGTGTTCAAGAGCATCCGCCTCGGCGACATCACAACGGTCCAAGAAGCCAAGCAAGCCTTCATCGATTGGCGCGACAAGTACCTCAAGCAACGCCCCGAGACGCATGACTTTGATGGATACCACCGAGCTATGGCAATGGATCTACCACAGCAAAGTGTCGACAAGCCAGGCGTTACAGCCAAGCTCGGCTCCGAGTTTATGAATATCATCGACGACGAGATGCTTCGAGCGTTGCTCATCACGTACGAAGAGCTGCAAACTTCGAGTTCCAGCAGCTCTTCTTCAACAACTGCTTTGCTCGCACCGATTGCCACTGGAACGAGCGCCAACGAGGTGTGGCACCGCTTCCTCAAGGAGAAGAAGCGTAACCGAGGTGGCTGCATTGGATATGACACTCTCGATATGTTCCTGAGCCTCTTGGCCCATCAGTACAACTTGAGGTCCCTCCTCCCCGCTCCTCCTGCTCCTCCTGCTGCTGCTACTGGCATTACTCACTCACCATCGTGCTCGTGTCACAACAGGCGTTCTGAGTGCAGGATGCCGGAGCTACCGCGAGTACCAGTACAATGCATTCCACCGCCAAAGCTCCAACCAACGTATGCAGAGCTCGAGGGCTTTCGCAATACGTCCCAAGCGGCAGATGGAGGCGAGGAAGAAGAGCGGGCGCTTGCCATCGCATACACGAATCACTATGCCGATGGCACCGCTGTTGAACTGCCTGCCCCAGGTAACGAGTGATGCCAACGAACGGGCACTCGTTGCAGCGCAGTTCTTCGATTGGCGTGTTCATCGCAGGCGACGCAACGACAAGAGAAACGCATAAATGCCATTGATGCTGCAACGACGCGCGCCAGACGAACGGCAAATGGCGGGAAGCGTGCTGTTGGTTGTTGGGCTGCTGCTGCTGCTCGGTGTGGACGAGGAGGCCGAATTGGAACGAACAAAAAAACAGTAGATGCGTTGGCCGGGAATCGAACCCGGGCCTCATGCTTGGAAGGCAGGAATTCTACCTCTGAACTACCAACGCCAACACCAACGATTGAATGTTGATAAGGTTTTTGTACCACTCGCATTGGTCTTCGCCGAAAGACTTTCGGCATCCAACGCCTCCCTCTCTCTCACGCAAGACTTCAGTTATCGTCGTATTGTTACTTGCTCAAGCTCTTGTATTGTACGTATATTGCGGACTTGCTTCTCATACAAGTAAGCGAGCGAGCTTTGAGAGGCGAGAGACACAACAAGTAGTAGACTGAGAGATGCAAGGGTTTTACATTTCCGCAAGAAGCGAATAGCGAGTGAGAGAGTGGAAAGAGATAGAGATAGAAGCAACTCGGCGGCGGTATGCACTTACGCCAATGCCTTGCAGACCAACGAGCCATTTGCACAGAAGCACAAGCTCAGAGATCCCGAGTTAAAGTAGAATGCACGGTTGTTAGCGGCACCGCAGGCAATGTTTCCGCCGACGACTGGGATGACCAGACGCGATCCGGGTGCTACGACCACTGGCTCTCCGGTTCCCAAGAAGATGTTGTTGGCGTTCATGGTGAGCGACTGAGCCGCGGATCCGGTGGCAGTGAAACGCAGATCACCCGATCCGGGCTGTTGCACCTGTCCGTTGGCAGTGAAGGTCGCCTGCGCACCCGAGATGGCGAGCGAGGCTGCCGAGATCGAGACGTCTCGCGTCGACGAGATGACCGTGTCGGCGGCTGTGGTGAAGGTTCCGGGTCCGTTTGCCGTGATGCTCACGGGGCCTCCGGCCGAGAAGAGCAGCTCGCCTCCCGAGTCGAAGGTGAGCGAGGTTCGCGCCGTTGCGACAATGTCTTCGGCGGCCTCGATGATCGAGTCGGAGCCCGAGTAGAACTGCACGGACTCACCACCGGCGGCCGACGCCACCGTTCCGACGTAGACTCCCGTGTTCGGGTAGGCGTAGGGGTAGAGCGGTCGCGTCGACGGCTGCGCCGAGCCGGTGAACGTGACGTTGGTGAACGAGACGATGGTGACCTCGTCGTTGGCAAAGAGGTCGATGCCTCGGTCTCCGATGACCTGCGCGTTACCGTTGGCCTCGATGATAAACTCGGAGCCGCACAAAAAGTCGAGCGACGCCGTCGAGTCCTGCGAGATGATCTCGATCGCATTGCCGTTGGCGTTGTCACCCTCGGCCGCGACCTCGATCTCGGCGCCGGCGTTGATCACCACCGAGCCGAGCGTGTCCTGGATCGAGCCGACGGTCACCGAGAGGCCGCGCACGTTAATGTCTCCGACCGAGCGTGCGAGCAGGTTTCGACCGGCGGCAAAGTTGATACCGACGTCGGCCGTGTCGAGGTCGGCTCCGTTGGCCGTGAAGCGCACCGGTCCACTGGTGGCCTGCACGACGAAGCTCTGCGTACCGAAGAGAATCGACGAGACGGCCGAGTTGATGCTCACCGGTCCGAGCGAGCTCTCGAACTTGCCGGTTCCCGGGCCGAAGGCATGGATCCAACCGGTTTGCGGCTGCGTACCGGGCGCCGCGAACGACACGCTGCCATTGTGCGCGACGATCGTGTGATCCGACGTTGCCGAAATCCACGAAATGTACGCACCGGCGTCGGTCGACTCAATGTGCACACCGGTCGGACCCTCGGCGAGGATGCTGGTGGCGCCGGCGCTCGCCGACACAATGTAGCCGGCATCGACCTGCACGCCATTGACGCCCTGCAGCACGACGGCGTTGTTGGACGACTTGAGCTTAATGTACGAGCTCGGCGGTCCGGTCGAGGTCCATCGCATGCCGAAGCCGTCCTCGGTCGGTCCGCCGTCGGTCGACACCTGCAGCTGCGAGGCGATGGTCGCCACGTTCCAGTCGAGTCCCGAGCGCACGACCGAGTTGCGGCCGGTCTCAATGTGCAACTCGACCGTCTTGGCATTGTCACCGACCGTGATCGAGCCGCCGAGCAGCGGCACCGTGTCGATGATGATATTGTCGTCGGCCGAGATCGAAATCTGGTTGGTGCCTTGCGTCACGCCCGAGACGGCGTTGAGACCGGCGGTCCACGTGGTGGCGGCGTTGGGCGACGACGTGCGAACGAACGACGACGACGACACGATAATGTCCGAGCCCGGCTGCGGCTTGTTGGACGTGATGGTGATCGGGCCCTGCGACAGGACGCTCACATAGTCCGACGACGACAGCACGTAGTCCTCGCCGGCCGACGCCGTGTACGTGGCGGCCGAGATACTCACGCCGCCGTTGCCAATGACGCTCGCGTCCGACTTGGAGAGCATCGACACGAGTGCGGCGGCCGAGCTCGCGACCAAGTTGCTCGACGACGAGCGTGCGTTGAACGTGATGCCCGAGTCGCGCTGCAGCGTCGTGAACACAACGTCCGTGGCGCCCGTGTTGGGAGCCGCGAGCGTCATCGAGATGCCGTTGTTCGACTCGAACGTGGTCGAGGTCGTGGATTGGAACGAAAGCAGGCCGGTGGCCGAGTACACCTGGTGGTCGTCGCTCGCCCACGTGAGCGTGTTACCGGCGTGCAGTGCCCACGAGTTGCCGCTCACGCTCGTCGAGCGTTGCGCGTACAACTGCGCGTTGCGCGGCGTCGAGAGCAGCACGTTGTTGTTGGCCGTGAAAGCGATGCCGCCGGCTCCCGAGCTCGTGACGCTCACGGCTCCCGACGGTCCGACGGCGAGCGAGTCGGCCGACACCAACGACACCTGCTGTCCGGCCTGGATGATGACGTCGCTCTCGGCGCCCGGCGTTCCGAAGCTCGTGAGCGAGAAGCCACCGACCGACGTCACCGACACGCCTCCGGCCTGGTTCGTGTGCACGAAGCGCTGCGCGGCCGAGAGCTCAATGCTCGTGGCGCTGTTCCACGCCGCCGTCGACACGGTCTCGATCTCGACCGCGTTCGAGAGCGAATCGCCGCCGGCCGTAATGTGAATCACGGCGCGGTTGGCCATCGTACCGATCTGCGCCAACGTCGTCGGATCAAAGACAATCTCATTGCGACCGCTCCAGAACTGGTCGGAGGTCGACGTCACCGTGACGCCGGTGCCGGCGCTCGCGCTCGCGCTCACGGAGATCGAACCCGCCGAACCGATCGACATGACGCCGTTCGAACTCACAAACGTGCTACCTCCGTTGCCCGACGCAAACGTGTAATCAAAGCCCGACTGCACGACCGTCGCTCCGGCGGTCGAACCCGACACGAGGTTCGTATTGTCGACCAACAGCGCCAGGTCGTTGTTGAGCGACGACGACACCGACACGAAACCGGCCGAGAACAAGATCGAGTCACCGGCCGCATTGAGCTTGCTCGTACCGGTGATCGAGCTCTGCGCCTCGAACTGCACGTTGCCGGCCGTCGACGTGATGGCCAACTTGGCGCTCGAGATCAAGCTCGCCGCGTCGCCCGACTCAATGTAGATCGAACCGGTCGCAGTGTTGGTGAAGGCCGTCGCCGACGTCAACGTAATGTGACCGTCGTCGGCGAGAATCTCGACGCCGCGCACGCCCGAGTTCGAGATCAAGTTGAGCGACGCTCCGTTGAGCGTCATGGTGCCGGTCGACTCGGCCACGAGCGGCGCGCCGCTCGGAGCCGTGCCGGTGCTTGCGATCAACGTGTTGCCGTTGGCAGCGCCCGAGATGCCCGTGTTGATGCCGACGGTGCCGGTCGACGACTCGATCAGGAGATCGTTGCTGGTGGCGGTCCACGTCAGCGCCGTCTTGGCATTCACGGTCGCCGAGCCCTCCTTGACTTCGAACGCCGCGCCTTGCGACGCAATCATCAACACGGCGTCGCCCGACTGCACGACCACGTCGTTGTTGGTGTTCGATCGCAGCACGATGCCGACGTCGGCACCGAGCGAGTTGTCGAACGTCGAGCCGGTGCTCGTGATGCTAAAGGCCGTGGTCGGCGGCGTGGTGCCCGAGAGCGTCATGACCGTATCGCCGCCCGACGTGATGGTAATGTCGCGCGCGCCAAAGGCGCGATCCTGCACCGTGAGCGAGACGCTCTGCATCGCCGTGTAGAGCGAATCGCCGCCCGAGATCATTTGCACGCCGGCATTGGCGCCCGAGGCCTGGATGCTCACGACGCCGGTCGTCGCCGTCCACGTAACGGGCATGCCGCCCGTGAGGATCACGTCGTCGTTGCTCGAGATACCGACCTGCGCGCCGGTGAGCGACAACGCTCCTCCGGTGCTGCGTACCAAGAGCGGCAACGCCTCGGCCGTCGTGGCCGAGAAGGTCGCCGACGTGGCCGTCACTCCAGCACCTTGGAAGCTGATCGCTCCGCCGGTGAAGGTCGATGCACCGGTCGAGACGCTGCTCACCGTGGTCGACGCCTTCTGCTGCACGCTGGTCGAGCCCGAGATCAACATGTTCGTGCCGGCCGTGTAGCTCGCCTGGCCGCCGGCCACGATGGTCATCTGCGCCGGCGTCGTGAACGACAGCGTGTTGGTACCGCTGGCCGAGATGCCGCCGCTCGTCGACTGGAAGAGCGCCGCTCCGTTCGGTGCATTGAGTTGAATCTGCTGCGTACTCGACACTACCACAGCGTCGGTCGCCGACTGTTGCTGGAACAACAGCGCTCCTCCCTCGATGGTCACCGTGTTACCGGTGTAGTCGGCGAACGTGCCGGCCGTGACCGAGAACGTCGTGCCCGACACCATTTGTGCGAGCTGCGTCGAGGTGCCCAAAAAGTTGCCCGTGTAACTCACCGAGAACGTGCCGCCGGTCGAGTGCAGGTGCGCGAGCGAGTTCGGAGCCGCCAGGCTCACGAAACCGGCGGCGAGCAACGACGACTGCGCAGCGCTCGTGATCGCCGTGCGATCGCCCGACGCAGCCGTCACCGACGTGGCTCCCGAGGCCACAAAGTTGTTGCTACCCGTCGTAACGAAGCTGATCGAGCTGCCGGTGCTCGACGTGATCGATTGCGTGCCAGTGGTGGCCGTCAATGTGAAGACATTCGAGCCAGAGTCGAGGCGGATCTCGGGGCCCGCCACGCGCAAGAAGGTCGCTGCCGACACGGTGGTCGAGCCGGCCGAGAACGTCAGGTCCTGATCGACGCCCGACGACCACGAGAAGGTGCCCGATGGGAGAACCGATACGCCGGTGCTACCGGTCACGGTGCTGAAGCCATTCCAGTAGAAGTTGGCTCCCGCGGCACCGATCGTCGTAGGTCCCTGCGAAGTGAACGACACGCCATTGGTCGAGTTCCAGTGCAACGTGTTGGCCGTAGCCGTCAAACCGGCACCCGTGGTCGTGATTTGCAATTGCGCCTGCGAGTTGAGGTTCAAGAGGCCGCTCGGGCTCGAGATCGACAACGAGTTGGTCGGGTTCGACGTGAACGTCGTGCCACCATAGCCGCCCAGCAACAAATCGCCGCTCGTGGCTTGCATCTTGAACGTCGGCGCACTGATCGTGGTTCCCGCGCTAATCACGCCAACGATATCACGGGTGCTGGTGAGTTGCGTCGTCGTACTAGTAAGCTGATTATTGTTACCACAATATAGATCATGCCATTTGTTCATCAGTCAGTCATTCATACAACAAAAGAGCAAGCCAACTACAAGAGAGAGAGAGAGATATATCCCAGATGACTCTGTTGAGAAACGTACCGTAAACGTAGCAGGAGAGAAATCAACCTCCGAAGCAGAGAAGGAAAACGAGGGCGTAGTAAAGGTGGTAGTCGCGTCAGAGATCGAGATCGACGGAAGCGATGCTCCTTGCGCCGTGGTTTGAACAGTCAAGGCTGGCGTGGTCCAAGTGATTGTGCTGGAGCTCGAGATCGCACCGCTGCCGCCTTGTACCGACAGCGACGCCGCATTGAAGTTCGCCGAGGAGCTCGATGTAATCGACACACTTTGTTGCGGCTCGTCGTTCGCCGAGAAGGTCATGGCAGTACCAGCAAAGATGAGCGAGTTGCCATTCCACGTCGCTTGATTGGTCGAGAACGACGCCGTCGCGGCCGAGAACGAGATTGGCGCCGCCGAACCAGCACCGATCGAAATGACATCCGACGGGTTGATCGTGGCGCTGAACTTCAAGTCAAAAGCGCTAGAAACCGATAGGAGGCTCTGCGTTGCCTTGAAAGTCACCACCTGGCCACCAATGATATTCTTCTCAGTAGACGTGAGTGTAATCGTTTGATCCTTGCTGCTGACCAGCAGGTTCGACGTAAGATCGACGTTGAACACATCAGTGTTGATATTCAACGTCGTACTACACATACAAACAACCAAATACACCAATAAATCAATGGGATCAGTGTAGGTTTGGGAGGGAGGGAGGGAGAGGTTCGTTGCGGCGGTGAAATGTACCTGTTGAGGTTGAACTTGTTGGTCGTAACCGTGTACGAGAGGCCCTCAGTGGCTTGCAGCACGACATTTTGGTACGAGGTCAAACCGAGGCGGCCCTAGATTGATTCGCACGAGTGAGTATATTTCGAAGCGAGATTCGTGATCGTCATCGCCGTCACGCTCTACAAGGGCAATCGGCATACCTTGGCTGAAACAGACACCAACTTCTCAGCAGTGACCGTAAACGAATTGCCAGCGGTTCCAGTGAGCGTATTGCCAGCCGTCACCGAGACCTCGCCTTGAGCAGCTTGAGCAATGATGCCACTGACCGCTGAAGCCGAGAACAGCGACGACGTAACCAAGAACTGGTCGTTGGCGTGGATCTGGATGTCGTTCGAATTTGCTTGAAGCAACAATCCGCTGTTGGCCGTAATCTATCGCGAAAAAACAAATCCCGTCAACATACTGTCATTGAATATTGATGGGATCTCTCTCTCTCTCTGTCTCTCTCCTTGAGCTTGGGATCCCAGCAAAATGCGTACCTTGACATTTTGGCTCTCTGCATCAAAAGTATCTCCAGCCGACACAGCAACCGTGTTGCCGACCAGGAAGAGACCGTTATCACCAGCAACATTGATCGTGTTCGCCTGGGCAGCGAAGGTCGATTGCGACTTGACGATCACGGCTCCCTCACCACTATGAGGGTCAACAGCGCAGTATTAATAAAGTTGCTCCTCATGAGAGAGAGTGTGTGTGTGCGTGTGTGTTTGCCTGTCATACCTGTTAAAGTTGATCGAGTCGGCCACAAAGCTCTGGTCACCCGTGGTCTGGACCTTGAGCTCGTTGTTAATGTTGACGTCCAAGCCACCATTGGCTGAGAAGCTCACGCCAGAGGGACCCCTGTGGAATCGTTGCGAGAGAGAGAGAGAGTGAGCATGGAATTTGACGATCGAAAGTAGGACTGAAAGACACACGTACGAGAAGGTGGTGGTAGCTCCCTGGATCTGAACGGCCTTGTTGGCAGCAACCTGGAAGGTACCGGACGAAGAGATACCGACGATCGAGCCCAGTACTTGGGTATTGGCGGCGCTGATCGAGAAATCTCCATTGGTGGAGGTAATAGTGGCGCCTTGAGGCGCGTTGAGCGCTCCAAAGTTGGAGACACTCGACGAGAAGCCGCCTAAACGCAGCCGGAGCAACACCAGACAAGCGACGATGAAGATGGAGGCGACGAGCCACATTGTAGGGCAGAGGGGTTGTTTGCGTGTATCGACACACGATGATGATGGAGGTGGTGTTAGTATGATGGCGCCAAGCACATCGTGTACGGGTGTGTGCGGGCACGAGCGAGCAAACGCATCACAGCAAATCATCGTGCCGTCTCGACGAGAAGTAGGTGCGGCAGTGGTAGTGGTAGTGGGAGCAGCAGCGCGTACCGAGTTGAGCCTGGGCGATACGGACAGCCTCCTCGGCAGACGACGCGAGGTAGTCCGCGTGGAGTGTGCTCGTGTTGTCGGCCACCACAGAAGCAGCCAACACGCTCACCACCAACAGGGCAGCCAGAAACACCACGCGGGGGGCCATGGTGGTCAGGCAGCGACGAGGCAGAGCAAGCGCTTGAACGGGCAAGAGAAGGGGGACGCGCACGGGGCGGTAGAGAAGGGAAGGGGAGAAGAAAGGAGTGGGCAGAGCGCTGAGGAGCCGCTGAGGTCTACCGCAGAGGGAGAGG
>Ga0209914_1003797_pt1 | contig 10171 bp, 4 predicted proteins | sample ThiBiot_500_plan_FD_183949 | JGI IMG/M metagenome (GOLD analysis project Ga0209914, IMG submission 183949) | Wastewater bioreactor microbial communities from Cape Town, South Africa - Thiocy_cont_500_plan (SPAdes) | ecosystem: Engineered > Bioreactor > Thiocyanate-remediating > Anaerobic-Aerobic ... | reverse complement strand
TCCTTATGATCTAGCTATTGGTTGTTCGCCAAAATCTGATATTGTCATCCAAATTGAACTGATGGATCGTGAAGAATGGTGTATGGATCTTATTTTTCCACATCATCGTCCATATATGAATGCTAATAAATAATAGAACTTATTTTTTCTTTTATCTATTTTATTTTAATTTGCGTGATCGATCAGTTTGTTTATTTCATTTTAGATATATTAGTAAATGCTATTCAACAATTAAAAAGACATCGAAAAAAAGCAGCATGTCAACAACAACAACAACAACATAAATTATCAACTGATTTTGAACGTCGAAAATTATTATTTATTTACTTGTTTTCTTCAGATATAATGTCAAAAGACGATCACTACAGTCCAATATCGGATCGACAAAAAGAATATTTGAATGAATATTGGCAAGATCAGACAACAATTGCACTCAATGAAAATACAGAAAAGGAGACGACGAAGAAGAAGCAGCAGAATAAATCACGTGGTAATCGACAAGCACAAAGATCTAGAGCAAAATTAAGAAAGAAACAATTGTCCATTACTACTTCTGATTTAACAACATCAGTACATAAGCGCAAAAGAGAAAAAGTCTCAAAGCCTGGTGGCGTACCACCATCAGCAAGTGGCATATCTATTATGCAACCATCGATGAAAAAAACTCGTCCTCAAACTATTACCACAGCTGATATTGATGAAATACCTATCGAATCTAAATTGTTATTATCATCATCTTCATCATCAAAGGAACCTAATTACTTACATGTAACTGATCAAGTTTTTAAACGATTATTATCTACTGCATTGAAAGGCATCGATGAAACGAGTATACTGGCACTATTGGATACATCTGAAAAATTAAAATATGCTCGTATTTATGCTCAACTAATCAACGATTTATTTTATTTGAAAATGAAAGATGATTATTTGGCATATTATTTAAGTTTGGTTACATCTCCTGAATTTATTTCTAGTAGTCATTATATGTCGAAATCGTCTCGTAAAGAACATAATCTTCATAGACTACAATTTATTAAACAGGAAAATATTTTCAAACAACAAACGTCTATTCAAAAACGATTACAACAAGTTGTGAAACAATTGAATATACATAAACAACAAGTACCTGAATATATATCAATGGATTTGAATCGATTATCGACTATTATTCCAGCTTTTGTTCGTAAAGGTCAACTTAAATTATCAGCTGATTTCGAACGTAAAAAGCTATTATTAAAATATGATATCGACGATTATTATTTGATATATACATTTTATAATTTAAATCCAACTACAGATCAAATAATGTCAACAAAAATAATTTGGCAAACAACAATGGATCAACAGAAAAATGAAGAATACTTAGCTATTTTAAAGCAACGTATCTATACGAAACGTTTGCCATCTTCATTGAATCTGATTGATCATTCAATTGATCCACATACACAACAAATGCTTCGAGATCAACGTTTACATACAGACGAACGTATCACATTATCATTACAACGAGAAAAAGCTATTGCTCGATTTAAACAGGATATGTTAACAATTGAAATATCGACTATAGAGAAATTAATTCGAAGTCATGGTAATGCAATTGCAGATGAAAAGAAAAAGTTAACTGATGCTGCTAATGGTGGTAAAGTTCGATTACCAAAGATGCTCGTCGATATATTAAATGCAATCACAGCACGTCAATCAAACATTATTAAACGTACTCAATTGATTACCAAACATAAATTGTCTTTTTTCGAATGTGCTCCGGCGGTGGTCATGGACGAAGAAGAAGAGATCGTCGGAGCAAATCTATAAATACAATAAGTCCAATTTTACCATCAGCACCGATCATTGAAGTATCATCTTCCTATTTTTCAACACAACAAAGAGCTTTTCTTGCTAATGGTCCTCAATATATACCCGTTTGTCAAAGTCGATTTTCACACTTACCAACCGATACAATTATTGAACGGGAATATCAACAACTTGTCGAAGCATTCAAATATGGTCTCAATAATAATTGTATGTCAGCAACTGATTCACAAGCAATGGAATTTTTCAATGCATTAAAGAATCTTCTCCAACAATATTATACTAAACCATTATCAACTCGATTATTAGCTCGTGGTCAACATGATCATCGTATGATTACCAGTATTCGTCGTATACGGAAAAAACAAAATTTAATTATACAACGAACTGATAAAAGTAAAGTCTTTCATGTTGGCACTGTTAAAAGTTATCACGAGAAATCCATCGAATATATGGCTAAAACCAATGCTTACAGACAAATTCAGAGTAATACTAATCCATGTATGCAACATTGTCGTCAAGTTATTACATTTCTTGATCCACTGTTGAAAAAGAAAGCAATTGATCTTACGATTTGGAAACAATCCATGCGTCCCAATATAAATACGATTGAATTAGCTTATCTTTATTTTCTACCAAAGCCACATAAACTTGGTACACCATTACGACCTATTGTTTCTTCAATGTGTGCACCAACAACTGGTATATCCCATTTCTTGGATCAATTACTTCGTCCACTATTCAATCAAGTTGCTCGTCGTACAACAGCTATCAATGGTATTCATTTCGTTCGACAATTAGAATTCTATCGCAATTGTAATCGATTATTACCTTCAACATTATTCGTTACATTCGATGTCACCGATCTATACACAATGATACCTCGAGACGGTGCTCTACTTACTTTAAATGAATTTCTATGTCAACATGCAACAACTCCTGGTCGAATCAATGGTATGACTATCGATACAATAATGAGAATGGCTCGTCTCGTCTTGGATACGAATTATTTTGTGTTCGAGAAACAATATTATCAACAAATTCGTGGCGGTGCTATGGGTTCACCATTTACAATGACACTTGCAAATATCTACATGTTAAAATGGGAACAACCATTAATTGAACATCAGCAACTACATAAAGAACTGTATCTCCGATATATCGATGATGTTTTTATGACATCGAATCACTCGCTGAATCAAATATATACATTACTTGATCAAGCCAATAACAAAGATCCAAATATTCATATTACGCCATCAATTGGAACAAGTATTGATTTCCTAGATGTTAATGCAGTGAACAATCAAGGTGAATTACGAACATCAATCTTTCGTAAATCTGCTGCAGAGCCATATGTAGTTCCATTTTCATCAGATCATCCACGTCATATACATCGTAATATTATCCGAGGTGCACTCTATCGAGGAATACGTGTCTGTTCCGATATCAATGACTTCGATAGAGAACGTTTAACTACTGAAATAACTTTACTCTTCAATGGTTATCCACCAAGATTTATTGCTCACCATTTCAAACGATTTTTTCTACAACATGATGCTATATCAATCATCGAACAAACCAATAATGATTTGTACATGCATTTACATCTAGAATTACTCCATCAACTAACAGGACGTGAAAAACAACAACAGCAACAGCAACAACAACTCATTATCAATAAACGCCAGATTCGTGTACCATTCACATTCGAAACTGGTCCAATACTACAATTTCGACGTGAATTACATCAACTGTGGAAGAAATCGTATGGTAATCAAGAGTCTTCAATGAATAATCTCATTTTGAAGCTAGAACCACGAACAAACAGATCACTTAGTCAGCTATTACCTTCATCAAAGCCATCAAGAACCTTGTTAAGATAATTTTTTTGTAATTTCATCTTCATCCACAGTTTCTATATTTCAACTCAAACAAATAAACATATGAAATCAATTTTTGTTTATTTTTAGATTAATTTATCAACTACAAATATTTGTTCAACTAATAGCAACAAATTCAAATTATCTAATATCCAATCGTTCAATTTATTCAATAACTACAACCATCTACCACTATAAATTGTTGGTCTGCAACTATCGTAACGCCTGTCATGGTACACACCAGTGGAATTCAAACAGGGGAAATCCGGATCGGGGTAGATCTTTATATAAGCCTCAACACTCTCAATGAATTCATATATGCTCATCGATTGTCTTGCTGATTTAAAACTACTGCCAGATAATTCCGTTCAATGTGTTATCACTTCGCCTCCGTATAACAAACGAGGTCTTCACAATGGTCTTTTATTTCCTGATCAGATTGTTTACGATGAGTACGATGATATTATGAACGAAGATGAGTATGAAAAATGACAAATTGAAATTCTTATTGAAATCAATCGAATATTAAAACCCGATGGTTCATTATTTTACAATCATAAAGATCGTCGATTTCAAAAGAAAGACTGTCCATTTGAAGTTTTCCTGTCGAAATCACCGTTGACTTTACATCAAACGATCATATCGGATAAAAGAGTTACAGGATGTCAAAATCCGATGTTTTTTTCGACCGACTGCCGAAAAAATCTTCTGTTCATAAAATCCTCATCCGCAAATTCGCTGGCTCATGAGCGACATTAATCGCTACACATAATTTAAAACGAAAATCTCTTGGCTTTGATCCTTAGTCGTCAATATCAAAAATTATTTAATCAACGTTTAATTCAATCAAATGATAATATTCAATTATGGACACAAGACTTTACTGCAGAGAAAATTCTTAATAAACGGATTCGAAATGGAAAGGCTTTGATCAAACAGAAAATACGGTAAAAAAAAAGATTTTTTTTCTATGAAATTTACGCATTGTTTCTTAAATTTCATTTGAATTCCTTAGTGGATAAACGAAGAGAATCCCGATTGTTCCGAGTTAATTGCAGACTATGAACGACACCATCGAAAACGACGAAAAACTATTAGTTACGAAAAAAATTTGTTGTATCAGCTATTATCTTCATCAAAGCCATCAAGAACCTTCTTAAGATATTTTTTTTCTCATTTCATCTACATCCACCGTTTCTATATTTCAACTCAAACAAATAAACATATGATATCAATCTTTATTTTTCTCTAGATAAATTTATCAACTACACATATTTGTTCAGCTATTAACAACAAATTCATATTATCTAATATCCAATCGTTCAATTTATTCAATGACTACAACCATCTACAACTATAAATTGTTGGTCTGCAACTATGGTAACGCCTGTCATGGTACACACCAGTGCAATTCAAAGAAGGGAAATCCGGATCGTGGTAGATCTTTATTAAAGCCTCACCCTCAAATTTTTCGACCAACAAATACCATTCAAGTTTGGGGACATCCACAGTATGAATTAATTGATCTCGTCGAATTCGGTTATTTCGAAGCCATACCTGATCTTTTATATCATACTTTTGATGTTCGAGACAAATTTAAAGAATGGTACAATCATACTTTCCCTCACACATTCAACTGTCCACAATTGATCGAACATTTCGATATTGATGGCCGAGCATGTACTTGCATTCATCGACCATACAAATCATTCGATCAAAACTGGTCTCTTACACGTGCCATCGCTTATACATTCAATGAACTCGTCGATCTTCAACATAATCAACTATGTGAATGTTTTGCCATTTCCAAATTAGCATATGCTGTACGTCAACAATGGAACGTAAACGATCTCGAGTCATTCAACACCATGCTACAAACACGTCATCATTATTTTTTTTTTCTATTGTTTTTTTTTCTCTCACTTTTCAATAAATATTCTTCATTTCTAGATTACTCTAAAATTTATTATAACATGATTTATTATTATACTTATTTTTTCTGTATTTTATGTGCGCGTATTTTCTCGATTATCTATCAACAAATACGAAATGTCGGAAAGAAGCTATTGAAAAAATATCAATTGAAACGAAATACACTTCATATTGCTACATTTCAACATCAAGACATTAAAAGTTTATTTGTTTTTCAAGCATTAAAATATCATAATACATATTCGATTGATTGTTATACAACTGATGAAGTTCTCAATCGATTAATTCAAGAAGCACAAAAATCGAAATTATTTACTTTGTTGTTTCAATATCATTCTCAAACGAATATCAAATCGATGCATATTGAATTTATTCAAGATCGTTACTCATATATTGTATCAATACCATTAACAGTCCCTCTTCCTATTGCCGTACAAGAGAAGATTCATCAGATGTATCATCAAATATTTCTTCCAAAAAATACACATCAACTATGGGGACCATCTATAGATTATGAATTAATGGATTATATCAAACGTCATCACCTACGTTTGAATGCTGTCGATATACAAAAAAAGTTCAAGAAGTGGTATAATGGTGTTTTTCCACATGAATTTACTTGTGCACAAGTATCAATCAATAAGAATATCGATGGAAATGCATGTACCTGTATTTTTCGTCCATACAAATCAGTTTCTGATCAATGGTCGCTCTTACGTGCGATTGATTTTACATTTCATATCATCAACGATGTTCCTGTCAATGAAATACAACAATGTCTCGCTATTACACAATTGGCACTCATGATTCGTCAAAATTGGGATTTTTACGAACTGGAAATATACCAGAGTATACAATTTGGACCATGTGATATCGCTAATTAAACTTTTTTATTTTCATTTTTCTTTATTCAAACATTATTATTTCTATTGTAGCTTGTGATGAAGCTTAGTTCAAGTTTTTCTTATTGATTTTAGATGTACATTTATTGATTTTACTCTCGATAATTTTTTTCAATATGGTTCCACAGAAATCTTTTTTTCCTCTCGGAAAACCTTCTATTTGGACTTTCTCTCTACTCGTTTGGAGCATTTATATCAGGTAAATGAGCTCGATCTTTCTACGTTGTTTTGAAAGAGAGGAGACATTCCGATGAAAAGTTAGAATGGATTTATTCAATTGTCACTGAAATGGGTCTTCATAAATCTTTTTTTCCTCTCGGAAAACCTTCTGTTTCGAATTTCTCTCTACTCGTTTGGAGCATTTATATCAGTAAAATGAGCTCGATCTTTCTACGTTGATCCGAAAGAGAGGAGACGTTGCAATGAAAACTTAGAATGGGTTTATTCAATTGTCACTGAAATGGGTATTCATAAATCTTTTTTTCACATCAGAAATCTTTCTATTTCGAATTTTTCTCTTCTGATTTCGTTTACTTATATCAGAAAATTGAGCTTGATCTTTTTCGACAGGTCCCAAAGAGCGAGAACATGTTCAACAGATACTATTTATATTGAATTTAATTTTATATGAAATGCACTGTAGAAAATCAATTGAAGTGGATTATTTATATATATCTATCGAGTGTATGAGTTCAAAAATATTTCATTACTCTTTAAAAGAATAACCATTCAAGTTTTTTTTCTTGTTTATCCTTAAACTAATACTTTTATCGTTTTATTTTCAGAAAAATGTTCAATTTCTCCAATTTCCACTCATTGGATGATATCGATATCCTATTGTCTGAAAAGAATGGATATATATTATATAGATGGCACTCAAATATATACTTGAAATTGATATTTGAAGCTGTTTCTATTATAACTTATAAGATTTATCGCTCAAATTAAAATAATGAAATGAAATTCAACTATTTAGTAGAATTTGATTTATCAAAAAAAAGTTATTAAATTCTATTGGATCGTACAACTTTACGTTAATTTTGATTCAACTTGTTGAATTTGTTGAAAATATATTCACTGAAGCTAAATAATTTGATTTATTTTATGCAAGTTTTTTCCAAGAGAAAATAAATCATCTACTCATTGATTCAAAACATCTACGAAATTTTAATTATTATGTTGAAATTAAATTCGAATGAATCTATAATGCACGTAAATCGAAAAATTGAATTGAATCTATTGAATTTTTAGAATTTCATACGCAATAAATTTAATTTTTGATTATTCTCTTTAAATATACTGAGAAATTACAAGAAATTTGGTTTTTTCAAAGTTTTCATTGAATGGTTGAACTACTTATGTATTTTGAATCAATCTGATGCAATTGTGGAAATTAAATTTAAATTAAATTCTAAAAGTATCCTATAAAATCGACTTTTCATCGCAATGAACATTTAGGTTATTTAGATTCAACGAGTAATTGACTTTATTGATTTATTTACATTTTCTTAATGAAAAAAATCCAATTTTCATTCAATATTTCATTTATTCATATATTTACAATTGACTTGATCCGTTCTTTTGAATTAAATAAATTCGATGTCCGAATAATATTAAATAAAAGTAAAAATTTAATCTAAATGAATGTTTAGTTGAAGCAAATCAAAAAATTCGATTGAATCTATTTATTTTTTACAATTTGATTGTATCGTTCTACTATATACACTTTTCATCTAACTCATTCGATTTTTTTTTAAAATTAAATTGAAAAGAGGTCGCTGAAGAATTAAATTAAACCGAATATTCAATCTAAATCATCGTTTACTTGAATTAAATGAAATTGCTATATTAAATTTATTTATTTTATAAAATCTCTTTCAAAAAGAACAGTAAATTCTATTGAACCGTTGAATTACATTCATAGTTTGAATGAACCACATGAAATTATCGAAATTAAATAAAATTCTTCTATAAAATCATTTATCTCTATGAATTATTTCATCAGTATGATTATTTACTTTGATTTGAATAAAAAAATGAATTAAATCGATGAATTTCCTCAGAATCTCTCGTGAAAATCTAAAATTTTCCTCCGATGAATGAATAACCTGTATATTCTTAGTGAATTTGATGAAAATTATCCAATTTAATTGGAATTAAGCAACTAAGTTATCAAATGAAGTAGATTATTCGATCTGGATAATTAGCAACTCCCATTAAATCAAAATATTCCATTAAATTTTCATCTTATTTTGGATTTTATCTTTAAAACATAAGTTTTTTGATGAATATCGAGATAATTATGTAATTCCATCGTTATTTGTTGTCCGACAGACATAATTCATGATTTCCAATTGATTGTCGTTGATCTGAGCTATATATCCTGAAAATTTGAACTTATTTACATCTTTTGATCCATGGCACACTTTTCTTGTCTAAATGTGGTTCCACAACATCAAAACAAACCAAAATATTGATTTAATATGTCAAATTGTTCAAAACAATATCAAAACAAATCAAAATATTGATAAATAGTATGTAAACAAACGCAAAAAAATCGCTAATCTGATTAGTTTTTGAAGATTTTCATATTAAAATCAATTATAGATGTTATTTTATTCATTTATTATATGAAAATTCTATCAACAGAAGAGAATTTGGAAAAAAAATGATTTTTTAATTTTAATTTTTCTTATTTTTCAAGATAATACAATTCTGACAACAGTAATAGATCCGTCTAGTCATGCTGATGATCATCGACCAAGAAAATCCATTAATATCTTCTGTTGAGACCGAGTTCTTTGAAGATCCATCTTTAAAATAGGTAAAAAGACAAAAGAATGAATTTTGACATAAAAGGACGGGGGGACATAAGCTATGCGAAATGGGCGCATAAGGTTTTATTTCGAACTTAGTGTTCAATCTCTCTGGAAATGTTAAATAAGTGTTTATGAAGTAAATCCAAGCATAACTATGCATACCGAAGGTCAGTTTGGGGTTAAAATCTCTCTGAAGATTATGTAGGTTTTAGGTGATATTTGATGGTATCAGAGTGACTCCTACTGGTTCAATTTTTGATCGAAATGAACACTTTTTTAAAAAGATTCAAAGTTCAATTAACAACCATTAGAAAGAGCATTTAATTCTGCATCTTTTCATATATAGACTTTTTTTTTTCAAAACAAATTAGGGTCGTCTATAGCATTACCTTTGTATGGAACATGATTTTCCTTGTACATTATATCACATATTTTGAACGTATTTCAATACATTTTTTGTGTGATCCCAATTCGTTTATATACCATTCGATAGAGAAAAGAAAGCGCTACAAACTGATATATTTTTCATTTAATTTCGGATTGGTCCCGGTATTCAAAAACCATAAAAAATGACCATAACTAGGCAAAAAAACTCGATTTTTCTGCCTAAAATCGAATTTTTTCGGTATTTATTTCCATAGAACATTTAACTAACATAAATTTTCTTTCAAACCGATATTTAGCAACTGTTAAATGATTATTTTCGAATGTTAAAAAAAAGTATCAATGATTTTATATGCGAGAAAAACAACAAATCAATATATTTTCTGTGCTTTTTCTTTACAAGTCAGTATTAACATCACCATATTTTCGAAATAAACTA
>Ga0209914_1003794_pt1 | contig 10180 bp, 19 predicted proteins | sample ThiBiot_500_plan_FD_183949 | JGI IMG/M metagenome (GOLD analysis project Ga0209914, IMG submission 183949) | Wastewater bioreactor microbial communities from Cape Town, South Africa - Thiocy_cont_500_plan (SPAdes) | ecosystem: Engineered > Bioreactor > Thiocyanate-remediating > Anaerobic-Aerobic... | reverse complement strand
TGATTGATTGATTGATTGATTGATTGATTGATTGATTGATTGATTGATTGATTGATTGATTGATTGATTGGTTGATTGATTGATTGATTGATTGATTGATTGATTGATTGATTGATTGATTGATTGGTTGGTTGATTGATTGATTGATTGGTTTGTTGATTGATTGATTGGATTGGATTGGATTGGATTGGCGTGAGGCATACTGTAGCGGGATTCTTGTTTGCACCGAGGTCGATGAGAGTCTGGCAAGCGAGCGGCAAGCCCTCGATCGCAGCGACGAACAAGGGCGTGCGGCCCATGGTGTCCATGGCATCGATGTCAGCGCCATGGTGCACGACCAGCAACTCGATGATCTTGGCGCGCTCGATGTTCTCGGCCTCGAGACGAGTAGAGACCGGTGTGGAGCATGCACAGTGGAGCGGAGTCATGGACGAGGCGGTGGTCGCGTGGACCGAGGCTCTGCGAGCCAGCAGGATCGAGACGGTCGCGAGAGACGGAGCCCGAGCTGCACAGTGCAATGGCGTGATGTCGAAGGCATTGGTGATGTTGGGATTGTAGCCGTAGTGTGTGAGGAGCTCGAGAGCCAGGTCGCTGCGGCCTCGATCGGCGGCCTCGTGCAGCATCGAGTGGCCGGACCATCGAGGCGGGGCGGATGGAGAGGTCGGATGTGTGGCTGACGGAGCGTCCAGGAGCTCGAGGAAGCGCTTGAGGTTGCGCGATCGTATGGCGGCGTCGAGTTCTGGTGACAGAGTCGTCATTGTCGGGGTGAGATTGGCGTGTAGGTGTCTGGGGAGTGTGAGTGGGAGTGTGTGTGGGCTCTCATGTATGCAAGAGACAGCTCTCAACAGAGGTGCGCTGCTGAGCGAGAAAGGAATTGAATGTAGGCGAATGTGATTGTGTTCGAGGTTTGGCGACTATCAATCTATCATCGAGCCCCTAATCTAGCTCCGCAGCACCGTGCTGGTGATCGAACAAGAAATAAGCGCCATCGACTGGCTTGTATTGTATCGAACCGGCAATCGTCGAGGTCGGTGTTAGAGTACATTGAGGGTGGCACAAGGCACATTAGAGATCGAAGACTCAAATGAGCTGCAAGGCCTGTCCCTCGTTCAGCGCTCGGGCTACGCTTGTGCCTAGAAGTTCACTGCCAAGTGGCACGGAGCAACTCCACCGAGGGTTGCTCGGTGTGGGGCCGGAGGGAGGCACACACCAAGCTGGCCTGGGTGAGCATTGTACTCGCAACACGCATTGCTGTGACTTGACGGTCGTTCTCCAGCTGACAAGCAGATGGGAGGCCAAGGGCGGTCGCGCGCAAAGACATGGCGGTCTCTAAAGCGGTGTTATCATGCCGTGAATCTCTCAACCTAGTTCTCTCTCTCTCTCTCTCTCTCTCTCTCTCTCTCTCTCTCTCTCTCTCTCTCTGTTCCGGAGGCTTCGGAGCATCCCGTACCCCGAATTTGAACTCGAACAACCGAGCCTGTTCGGATGCCGCAGTCTCCCAGTCGTTGGCCGTCGTTGGTGAGCACTCGATCATCGAACGAGATCTGATACTCGGACGACGGGATGCTGAACGTCGATGCGATCGATTGTTTGAGGTCGCCGACGGTGGCTCGAGCATTGATGGCGACTTGTCGTTGTTGTTGTTGTTCGTGTCCTCTTGCGGTGGTGGCGGAGGAGGCGCCTTCAGCAGTCGTGGTGCTGCTCGTCGTCGTCATCGTCGTGGTTGACGATGAAGATGGCCGCATCACGACCGTGATCTCGATCATGGTTGGTTGAGTGGCTTGCTCGAGAAGAGACCGCATCGGCTCGCTTCGAGCAAGATCTGCTGGACTCAAGTGCCTCGACTGAAGAAGCATGAGGCGCAGGTACGCGTGATGCCGTTACGGACGCTTGGTGAGTAACGGGCCCCGCATCGCACCTATACCAAGTCATGCTACCAAGGCTCGAGGCCAATACGTACGTTGCGACGACCAGCATCGACTCCTCGACTCAACAGAAGCTCCGCCACGTTCTTGTGGTCTCCTGCTGACGCAAGATGGAGAGGAGAGCTGCCGTTGCTCCCAACTGCGTCTGCGTCGGCTCTACGATCCAACAGGAGTTGGATGACATCGATGTGGCCGTGATACGCCGCATAGTGCATCGGAGTGAAGTCGGCGCTGTCTCGAGCATCGACTGTGGCCGAGAGGTCGAGCAGCAGCCTGGCGACCTCGAGATGGCCGCTGTTGCTCGCGAGATGGAGCACGACTAGTCCCAGTCGGTTGGACGATCGTGTGTTGGGGTCGGCCTTGTCATGAAGGAGTCGTCGCGCATCGTCGAGCTTTCCGGTCTCGCAGGCATCGATGAGGGCTCCTTCTCTCGAGCTGGCGTCGGTCATCTAGCGTCAAACCTGCATTCCGCCGGAAACGCGTCAGTTTTTGAGCGCTGGAACAGTGGCTGCTCGCCGCTTGCCATTGGCTCATAATTGTGAGCAGCGGTGGTGTCTCGCAGCAAGCCATGTCACAGATATGACGACGCGATCGCGGGCGCAGGCGTACCGTGCGCTGCAACAAAGGGAGATGGATAATACCCCACAAGAACGGACGGTACGGCTCGGCTCGCCAACACGAGCCGGGGCACACGCGCCTGTTTTGGGAAGTCGCAGTACAGCCGAACTCGAGCGTCCAACAAACGGGATGAGCGTGCCCCGGGTTGTCTTTGTCTCTGCTCAGACTTGTACGCTTGCGAGCGGGCAGCATTCGCGGGAGGAAGGGAAAGAAGGGAAAGTGGCCTTGGTGCATGGCAGCCCGTATTTCAAGGCGGGAATGGTGCTTGTAGGCGACAGACCTGCCACTTCTCTGCGCGTACGCTGACTTCGTTCCAATCGCACATCCATCAACAAACACCAAGCATCAAGACTCAATCCAAAGCAGAGCGATCCTCGAGTCGAATCCCAACACACGACAAGAAATACACAAACAAATAAACATAAACAAAGAATACAAATAAACAGATATGAATCAAACAACCAACGAAATAAAAATCCAAACCTCCATTGAATCAAACTCTCACGACCTGAGGCTCGAATGAACTGCCTCACTTGACTGAGAGTGCCCTGGATCTCAGGCGGGAGGGAAGGATTGACAGAGGGGCAACAGCGATCCACACACTGCTGGCCCGTGCCCAACTCGACTTGACACTCGCAGCGGCTCTCTTGACTCTTGCTCAGGATTGGCAGGGAGCTCGAGTGAAGCGCGCAACAGTTGGGCCTCGAGTCGCAAGGTCCTCGTGTGGCGCAGTACCGCGTCGACTTGGCGGTCCTTGTCGAGCGCGATCATCTCACAAAGCTCCTGTTGTGGACCCCAGAATACACTCCACACAGTATCACAACAGGTCCGCCACATGAAAGAGGATCATAGTTCTGAGCAAGAAGGGAAGGTTGCAGTGCACAGAGAGAAGCTCTCCCTTGCACCGCGGGCCTCGTACCCCCGAACTCCTACCACATCGTCCACACCACACGCGCGATTGTTTATCGCTGTGGAATTTTCGATGGTTGGGCGTGTCTCCCTCCCCTCGCAAACGCCCGCAGACCTCCTCTACCCCTCCGCCCAAGCCCATATCCCCTTCTCCACACACACTAAAAACCAGTCCTTGAGGATGGATAGATCGCGAGAGAGATAGTTGTATAGTTTGAGTCGTTTAGCCAGCCTTGGCGTGTGTGGCATAGCTTGTCGGTTCCCTCTGAGCAGCCATCCGTTCCTCCAGGGAGTGTCCGTAGCACTCGTACTCTGGGACCCCAGTACTCAAGCGCAACGCACACATAGCGTCCCTTTCATTTTCTCTATGCGCCCCTCGTTGCAGCATCGCTTGGTACGTTGATACATCCACGCATTCCTCGCTCGCTCTCGCGTTCGCTCCTGCGCGTACACTCGACAATCGCTTGCGCCATACCACGCACACGCACGCACACACGCTCGCGCGTTCACGAGATATCTCAAGATCTTTCCATGACGATCATCATGATGGCGTCTCTCCATCTCTCTATCGCTACCGCCTCGCCGCGTTCTATTCATATTCATATCGTCGCTCTCATGCGCGCCGCTCGCTCAGCGAGAGTGCCGCCTCGCACGCCGATGTCGACGCACTCTCTCGCATTTACCACGCCGCACAACCCCTCTCTACCACCCTCACCCTCGAAATATCTATCAACCTCGAAAGATCTCACCAAAAAGTACATAGAACATTTCCTCTGTTGTGTGCGTGTCTCTGTTTATAATGCGTGTCTGTCTGTGTGTGCGTGCGCGTCTAACGGGCGAACGACGATAGGGTTTGATTGGCTCGTGAGAGAGTGTCGGGCCGCACGACCCACCATCTACTCTCGTGCCAGCATCAGCAGAACGTACGCGTGTGTGGCTCTCTCTTACCCACTCAACCACACGTACCATGTGATGATAATAACGATGGTTTTTCTGATTTTTGATTTTCTTTTAGATTTTTGTGGAGTTGCCGAGATATTTTTGGAGTGCGACAGGACCCTGGCGCATTCCAGCCGTAGCGGCCTCCCTCCGGGCCCACGGCACAGCTTGTGAATCTCCTTGTGGTTCGTTCGCCATCGTACTCTCTGACCAAGAACTGTGTCACCTCATGCCACTGACACAAATCTGCTCCGACACCGCAGCACACCAGCGAAACAACTCGAAAGCCCATCACCATGACCGACGCCAGCTCGAGAGAAGGAGCCCTCATCGATGCCTGCGAGACCGGAAAGCTCGACGATGCGCGACGACTCCTGCACGACAAGGCCGACCCCAACACACGATCGTCCAACAGGCTGTTCGTGCTCCATCTCGCGAGCAACAGCGGCCACCTCGAGGTCGCCAGGCTGCTGCTCGACCTCTCGGCCACAGTCGATGCTCGAGACAGCGCCGACTTCACTCCGATGCACTATGCGGCGTATCACGGCCACATCGATGTCATCCAACTCCTGTTGGATCGTAGAGCCGACGCAGATGCTCTTGGGAGCAACGGCAGCTCTCCTCTTCATCTTGCGTCAGCAGGAGACCACAAGAACGTGGCGGAGCTTCTGTTGAGTCGAGGAGTCGATGCTGGTCGTCGCAATGTACGCATCGGCAATCTCTCGGTCTCTCTCATCTTTGGTGCTGGAGCGAGGCGAGTGGCTGACATTGTCTCGTGCAGCTGAGGCACTTGAGTCCAGCAGATCTTGCTCGGAGCGAGCCGATGCGGTCTCTTCTCGAGCAAGCCTCTCAACCAACCACGATCGAGACCATGTTGGAGACGGCGTTGTCCACGTCGAGCCTCGCACCGCTGTCTCGTCGGAGCAATGGCGCCACTGGACCTTGTTCGAGGTCGATGTCAATCGACTTGCGGGCGCTTGCAGGTTGCCGGGATCAACTGTTTGATAGACTGGAGGTCGCAGCGCTTGCAGTTCACCAAGCGCAAGCACAGCACACTCTCCTATCTGTAGTACGTCTCTCGCAGTTCCTCACTCAACAACTTGATGTGAGACTTACTCACCGCAATGCAACTACCATCGTGAAGGTTTGTGCACCAAGCACCAAGCACCAGCAGATGGTGCATTCGATCGTGGGAGCGAGCGAGCAGCAATTGTTGGAGGACGACAATCCACTCGCTCGAGCCCACGGAGCACGCCTGGTCGAGGAGGCACAGGCCGACGTGCAGCGCGCTCGAGACGAGCTCCTGGCGTGTTGCCAAGAGCTTTACGATCTCGAGCGCAAGCGACGGCAACAACATCTGCCGCAGTTGTTATCGTTTTCGACTGTGGCGTCGCCGTCACGAAGCTGCGATCGATATTTACCGCTCATTCGTGTGGTGTTCGAGCGGCTGAGGGTCACGCTTGCTCATGACCATGCTCGTGGTACGCCAACGCTCGCTCTCTCTCTCTCTCTCTCTCATTCAGTACAAACTATAATATGATTTGGATCGTTTTCTCGGGTTGATGATGTACCAGTGTGGCACCTCGAGATTCGCTTGATTCAATCGCTGGCGAGATGCGAAAGCAGCGTGTTGGTATGTCAGCGTCAACCTCTTGTCGTACGACTGCCATTGCGGCGTGGAGTCGCTCACACGGAGTGCTCCACAGCGTGTGTCCGATTTGCTTGCGACCGAGGCGCAGCACGTGCCCGCGAGTGCTGCCGCGCGATTCGAGGCACTCTTGAGAAGCCATAGTATCGAGTCTCGACTCGATGATGTGTTGTGTACGTGTTCCCTGTGCTCGTCTCTCAACGGGTAACCAGTCATATGAGTGCTCACCTCGCTCGCTTGTGATGACGTTGCTAGATATGGTGTGCGAGTGGCTCGTAGGCCCAGCGGACACGCCGCTCGACCTCATCGAAGAGCATGTTGCATATGTTGACGCACAGCTGGCTCTCTTCGTCGCCGTACGCGGACTAGCTCGTTTATTCATATCTCCTCCCTCTCTTGAGTCGCAGTTTGTAAACTGACCTAGTGGGTCGTCGCGTGTATTCTGGGGGCCACAACAGGAGCTTTGTGAGATGATCGCGCTCGACAAGGACCGCCAAGTCGACGCGGTGCTGCGCCACACGAGGACCTTGCGACTCGAGGCCCAACTGTTGCGCGCTTCACTCGAGCTCCCTGCCGACCCTGAGCAAGACACTCAAGAGCGCCACTGCGAGTGAGTCAAGTCGAGTTGGGCAAGGGCCAGCAGTGTGTGGAACGCTGTTGTCCCTCTGTCAATCCTTCCTCCGCCTGAGAACCAGAGCACAGTCGCTCAGTCAAGTGAGGCCGTTCATTCGAGCCTCAGGTCGTGAGAGTGTGACTGGCTCCAATGGAGGTTTGGGTTTTGTTTCGTTGGTTGTTTGGTTCAATATCTGTTTGTATTCTTTGTTTATTTGTATGTGTATTTCTTGTCGTGTGTTGGGATTCGACTCGAGGATTGCTCTGCTTTGGATTGAGTCTTGATGATTGAGTTTGTTGATGGATGTGCGATTGTGGACGACGTCTGCGTCGCGTAATCGCAGAGAAGTGGCAGGTCTGTCGCATGCAAGTAACATGCGCTCATCGCACGGTGCGACCACACCGTAGCCTTGAAATACGGGCTGGCGCGCACCAAGGCCACTTTCCCTTCTTTCCCTTCCTCCCGCGAATGCTGCCCGCGCGCAAGCGTACAAGACTGAGCAGAGACAAAGACAAAGACAACCCGGGGCACGCTCATCCAATTTGTTGGACGCTCGAGTTCGGCTGTACTGACGCGACTTCCCAAAACAGGCGCACATACCCCGGCTCGTGGGTGCGCCCGTACTGTGAAGCAGAACAGTGCGGCCGTACCGTCCGTTCTCCTTGTTTTGATCTCCCTTTGTTGCAGCGCACGGTACGCCTGCGCCCGCGATCGCGTCGTCATATCTGTGACATGGCTTGCTGCGAGACACCGCCGCTGCTCGCAATTATGAGCCAATGGCAAGCGGCGAGCAGTCACTGTTCCAGCACTCAAAAAACTGACGCGTTTCCGGCGGAATGCAGGTTTGGCAGAGATCACAGACGTTGATCGTTGTACAACCAGTACCTCTTGTTGCCCGACGTCCTTCCCCGCGAGCATATTAGCAGTCTCGGCATCGGGGCCCGTGGTGATAGCACCACTTGTAAATAGTTCTGTGCCGGCGGGAACACATTTGATCTTTCCGTGCCAGCACCTGGTCAGTTTGACCAACGACTTCGACTTGATCGAACCTCCTTGATCTCGACAGCACCCTCAAGCTTTCGCGCTTCTTTTACACTTGCGTGGACAGCTTGTGAATTTCCTTGTGGTTCGTTCGCCATCGTACTCTGAGTGTCATCTCATGCCACTGACACAAATATACTCCAGAACCGCAGCACACCAGCGAAACAACTCCGAAACCCATCAACATGACCGACGCCAGCTCGAGAGAAGGAGCCCTCATCGATGCCTGCGAGACCGGAAAGCTCGACGATGCGCGACGACTCCTGCACGACAAGGCCGACCCCAACACACGATCGTCCAACAGGCTGTTCGTGCTCCATCTCGCGAGCAACAGCGGCCACCTCGAGGTCGCCAGGCTGCTGCTCGATCTCTCGGCCACAGTCGATGCTCGAGACAGCGCCGACTTCACTCCGATGCACTATGCGGCGTATCACGGCCACATCGATGTCATCCAACTCCTGTTGGATCGTAGAGCCGACGCAGATGCAGTTGGGAGCAACGGCAGCTCTCCTTTGCATCTTGCGTCAGCAGGAGACCACAAGAACGTGGCGGAGCTTCTGTTGAGTCGAGGAGTCGATGCTGGTCGTCGCAATGTACGCATCGCCGATCTCTCCCTCTCTCTCTCTCTCTCTCTCTCTCTCTCTCTCTCTCATCTTTTGGTGTTGGAATGAGCCGAGTGGCTGACATTGTCTCGTGCAGCTGAGGCACTTGAGTCCAGCAGACCTTGCTCGAAGCGAGCCGATGCGGTCTCTTCTCGAGCAAGCCACTCAACCAACCATGATAGAGATCACGGTCGTGATGCGTCCATCTTCATCGTCAACCACGACCACCACCAGCACTACCGCTGCCGCCACCACAACAAGGGGAGAAAGAGGCGGCGGTGGAGGAGGGACAAGTGGTGCTGAACAACAACGACAAGTCGCCATCAATGCTCGAGCCACCGTCGGCGATCTCAAACAATCGATCGCATCGACGTTCAGCATCCCGTCGTCCGAGTATCAGATCTCGTTCGACGATCGAGTGCTCACCAACGACGGCCAACGACTCGGAGACTGCGGCATCCGAGCAGGCTCGGTTGTTCGAGTTCAAAGTCGAGGTACGACACCAACCACAGATCGAGCAGAACAGAGATTGATTGACCGAGTGACTCACCGACATGATGTGGAACCTCAATCACGACAATGATGCATGACAACAACAGAGGATCTCGTTGCTCGCCTCGAGGCAGCGATGACTCAGATCCAGCAAGCACAATCACGTGCCCAACAAGCCGAGGCTCGCTGCACTCTCGCCAATGCCGTACGTCTCTCTCTCTCTCTCTCTCGCTGTATTGCTCGTTGTTGGACGCGACTCTCGATGACGAACGAGAACCTCAACTCATTGATTGGTTGTACGATGGATTGATTGAACGGGTTGATTGATTGGACGTCACAGGAACTGCTCGAAGAACGAGCCAAGGTGCAAGAAGTACAAGCATCAGTGACTGCCACCGAGGCTCGAGCTCTCCGATCCGAGGCTCGAGCAACACGAGCAGAGGCTCTCCTCGCCACGACCGAATCAGACCTTCGAGCAGCTCGAGCAGCTCTCTCGCCACTCTCGGTCGAGGTGCAGAGACTCAAAGACCAAGTCCAAGGTCTCGAGCGAATGATTGATCGAGAACGACAACGAGCAGATCTCGCTGAGCAAGAGACATTGCGAGAGCGACGACGAGCGGAGCTCGCAGAGCAAGAGGTCGAGATCGAGCGACAACGAGCCGACGAGGCCGAGAACGCTCTCCAAGAGCAAGTGAGTCAAGTGGAGCTGATGCAACACATGCAGTTCAAGGCTCGGAGGAACGCCATCGAGTCGGGAGACGCGGCGGCGCTCGAGGCGGCAGCATCGTCTCAGACGGTGTTGGCGACGGCGAGTCTCTCGGACACACCGTCGTCACTCGAATCGATCTCTCGTACGTCGCAGTCTCGTGCTCTCTCTCTCTCTCTCTCTCTCTCTCTCCCTCTTTGTGAATCTCTTTGAGCACAAAGACTGATTGTCGATGACGATATTGACTCGCTGAATGGATTTGATTTGATTGTTCGATTTGCATTTGGACTTGGAATCTCGATGTCGATGAATCAGCCGATCAAGCAACTGATCGTTGGAGACAGATTGCGATTCGACTGCAACAAGAGCTGGTCCGCATGACCGAAGATGTGCTGGAAGAGAGGTTCATGGCTCAAGCATGCAAGAGCGTCAGCGCCTTCCGAGTTGTGCAAGTCATCGGATCGGGACAGAACGGCATCGTGACCGAGGCGAGGTGCGTCTTGCCTCGACATCCGAAGCCGAACAAGAGCTATGCGTTGAAGATCTGCTTCAACTTCGACCAAGACACTCTCGGCGCATCGGGAGCGTTCGTCAACGAGTTCATCGAGCTCGCGAAGCTTCCTCGACATCCGAACATCGTTCGGTTCTATTGCGACTTCTTCGACGAGATCGACGACGACATTCGAG
>Ga0209914_1003784_pt1 | contig 10197 bp, 18 predicted proteins | sample ThiBiot_500_plan_FD_183949 | JGI IMG/M metagenome (GOLD analysis project Ga0209914, IMG submission 183949) | Wastewater bioreactor microbial communities from Cape Town, South Africa - Thiocy_cont_500_plan (SPAdes) | ecosystem: Engineered > Bioreactor > Thiocyanate-remediating > Anaerobic-Aerobic... | reverse complement strand
ATCCTTCTATGATATACCTGTCGTTCGCTGTCGTTGTCTCTCGAGTTTGATGTGATTTCGGCTGCTAACCGAGGTCGCAACGTGATGGCGCTCGCGCATAGTCTGCCGACTCCTCGTCCTGGCCAGGTGCTCGGTCTCGTCGGTACCAACGGAATTGGCAAGTCGACTGCGCTCAAGATCCTCGCCGGAAACTTGAAGCCGAACCTTGGTCGCTTTGGTGTACGTGATCGCGTCGTGCCGGTCTCTCTCTCTCACTCATCTTGCTGAACGCGTGCTTGCTTGATGTTGTGGCACTAGTCGCCGCCGGATTGGCAAGAGATCTTGGCGTACTTTAGGGGCTCGGAGCTCCAGAACTACTTTACCAAGATCCTCGAGGACAACATGAAGGCGGTCATCAAGCCGCAGTACGTCGACCAGATCCCCAAGGCCACGCGCGGCAAGGGCTCCGTTGGCGTGTTGATCGATGCCAAGGACGAGCGTCACTCCAAGGAGACCATCTGCGAGGAACTCGGTACGTACCCAAGCACTCGAGCTGCTGCTGTCGTTGTTCTTGTTGTGTTGTTGTAAATATTGACGCGTTGTTGGTACCACTACTCTAGACCTCATGCCGGTTCTCGACCGAGACCCTGGAGATCTTTCGGGAGGAGAGTTGCAGCGCTTTGCGATTGCGATCGTCGCCATTCGAGATGCGAACGTCTACATGTTTGATGAGCCTTCGTCGTACCTCGATGTGAAGCAGCGCCTCAAGGCTGCGCGCGTTATCCGAAGCCTCCTCAACCCGGAGACGTACGTAATATCTCACGCTCACTTGTACTGGAGAGAACGAGAGAGAGAGAGAGAGAGAGAGAGAGAGAGAGACTACGTGCATAGGCGTGATCATTAATTCTATGATATCGAACATGGCAATAGGTTCGTGATTGTGGTCGAGCATGACTTGAGTGTGCTCGACTACTTGTCGGACTTTATCTGCGTGTTGTACGGTCAGCCCGGCGCCTACGGTGTCGTAACGATGCCGTTCAGCGTGCGTGAGGGCATCAACATCTTCTTGGCTGGCTTCGTCCCCACCGAGAACCTGCGCTTCCGAGACGTGTCGCTCACGTTCAAGGTCTCGGAGACGGCCGAGGAGGAGGAGGCTTCTGGGCACTTTGCTCAATACAACTATCCTGCCATGACCAAGACCATGGGTCCCTTCAAGCTTGTCATCGAGCCTGGCAAGGTATGCACGTACCTGCCCACCAAACACTCGCTTGTTACCGTGCTTGAGTGAACCCTAACGGTCAATTTGTCGCTTGATAGTTTACCGATTCTGAGATCATCGTGTTGCTCGGTGAGAACGGAACTGGCAAGGTATGTTTGTTGTGATCGATGCTGGCATCGAGCTTCTGTGGTCATTCACTCACGCGTATACCCGCTCGCTCGCTCGCTCGCTCGCTCTAGACGACGCTTGTACGTCTCCTCGCCGGCTTGATCAAGCCCGATGACTTGTTCGTCGAGGTTCCCGATCTCTCGATCAGCTACAAGCCGCAAAAGATCTCGCCCACATTCGAGGGCACTGTGCGCCAGCTGCTCCACCAAAAGATCCGATCGTCGTACCTGCACCCGCAGTTCGTGTCGGACGTGACGCGCCCGATGAACATCGAAGAGCTGATTGACCAAGATGTGCAACATCTCTCGGGAGGAGAGTTGCAACGTGTCGCTCTTGTGCTGTGCCTCGGCAAGCCAGCTAACGTCTACTTGCTCGACGAGCCGTCGGCTTACCTCGACTCTGAGCAACGTATCGTTGCCTCGAAGGTTATCAAGAGGTACGCGCACGCGCAAGACGAGAGAACAAGAGAGAGAGAGAGAGAGAGACACTGATGGCATCATCGTTATATGATTGATACGTACCAGGTTCATTATGCACGCCAAGAAGACGGCGTTCGTGGTAGAGCACGACTTTATCATGGCTACCTATTTGGCCGATCGCGTGATTGTGTACACGGGAGAGCCTTCGGTGCAAGCCACGGCGCACTCGTACGTTTTCTCGTTGCTGTCTCTCGCAGAGTGGATTGGTTGCTAACTCGTTAACGCGCCCACGTTCAACAACAGGCCGCAAGACTTGCTTTCGGGCATGAACTCATTTTTGCGATCGCTCGACGTGACGTTCCGCCGCGATCCGACCAACTACCGACCACGCATCAACAAGCATGCGTCGCAGCTCGACCAGGAGCAAAAGTCCAGCGGCAACTACTTTTTCTTGGACGAGTAAGGTATACTCGCCGTAGTCGTTTCCCGACGCGTGCGTGTGCCTGTGCGTGTTCGTGCGCGTGTCTACTCTATCACACTCGTGCGCCTCCTTGTCTCGTCTTTTCTTCCACTTCTCTGCACGACCGCCAGTCGATCGTGAGTGAGGATGGCTCTCTCGCTCACTTGGAGTGATTGCCATCAGCACTACCAAAGTTTTCCGTAATCAACAACCTGTTGAGTTTGAGCTCTTCTATCCACACTCTCTACTTTCTGCGTCTATCCGTCTGATCTTCTTCATTCAACCTCGGTATCAATACGTTCACATTCCAAGACACCAACTATATAACGCGGCAACCATGAATAAATTCAAGAACTACGCGATACGATCAATCCCATCTTGTTGCAGCAGCGCTCGCGCGGGGGACATGGTATTTGCTTGCAGTCGCGCGCACGCATATATTTCAGGTCTCTTGGTATTGTGGGCACAACAAAGTGCACACAACATGAAATACATACAGCAGCTACAACAACAACAGCAACTCATCTCTATTTACAATTGGCACGACGATGCCATAGTCTATTCATCCATCCATTCATCATCTCGATCGGGCTTGCCACGATCACAAGCCATACTCGCGATGGCGATGATGATGAGGAGGAGGACGATGACAACGGCAACGATAGTATAATTATAGTGTACGACAACAGCGGTATCTCGAGGAGACTGATAATGGTACTTTCTCACGCTCCTCCTACAACTACAACAAGAAAAAAATCACAACAAACGCCACCACCACGACCACCACGACAATCAAAACGACAATCAAAACGACAAATGAAACGAAAATGAAGCTCTCCTCTCATTCTCAATAGCGTACAAGTCACGCGATTACGTATTATACATTGCCCTTGTCGGTTTTGCGTACTCGGCGCTTCTTCTTTTTCTATTGTTTCACGAGTGCGCGATGAGTGACAAAGCTAATGTATGGAATGTATCAAAAGGTGGGCTGCGTATTCGTACCGAAAGGCGCTGTTGGTAAATTTGCTCAAGAGCTTCATGGATTGCACGCGTGTTTCGGAGGTAAGCTTGTTCTTTCATCTTGACGATCGCTTTCGAGAACAGTTGCAGGCGCTTTTGGTTGTTGGTCCGCATTTGATCACTGTAGGCACAAGTGACAGCATATTAGTTGTGTACACAAAAGTAGCAGAACAACACAGAGGCTAACAATACCACAGGGCAACGAACTCTTGAACAAATACATACCGTAATGATCGTTGAAGGGCACGAATCTCAGCACAGATTTCGTCATCCTCTCGTTGAGAGAGATCAATCTGTAGCAGATGAACAAGTGAGCGTGTGGGTGGTACAACTGAACTTTTGCGGATTTACAAGTACGTACCACCGTATCGTCATCCAGTAGCCCGATGCTCTTGAGTTCCATTCGAATGCGATCCTCGAGATTGCTCATGTCGGTGCGACCATTTACAGGAACGATCGAATCGAGTGGCGTCGACTCGTCGAACTCTTCTCCGTCCTTGATGGGCTCGGCCGGAATGATCTTGTGGTGTACAAAGGCCGCCAACAATCGCTGCGTTAGGTCGCCCATATCGTTGCTTTCACCAGTGGCATTCGAGGAGGAGGAGGAGCTGGTGGTCGACGTGGAGGTCGAAGATGAGGAGCTGCTTCGGCTACAAAGGAGGGCAGCGTGAATTAGGCAACATTCGTGGCTGAGTGAGTGAGTGAGTGCAAACATACTCAAAATGTCCACTCAAAGTCTTTGATCGACGCGTCGTGAGTGGTGAGGAGGAATAGGCAAGCTCGGCAGGATCGCATGCATCTTCGAGCATCCAGGTCTCGGTGTAGTGGCGGCCGAGACGCGGGATAGAGAAGACGGGATCGTCCTTGATGTCCTTGGGAATGAGCCATTGGAGGTGCTCCTCGGTCAAGGTGCAAATGTACGGCTCGATCGTCGTCCAGAAGGGGTTGACCGATAGGTCTGCCAACATTGGCGGGGCCTCTTCATCTTCTGAAGGAGCCTCCTTGACACTAAGACGCGATAACGACAACAACAACCAATGAGCGACGATCGATACAAAAGGTAGAGTGAGAGCGGATCGTACTTGTTGGCGTTGCCTGAGCCGGCCTTCTTGCGCTTGTTGCGGTTGCGATCTGCCGTGGAGGTCGTGGTTCGCGTAGAAGCTGGTGTAGAGGGTGCAGAGGTTGGGGCGGTGACTGTGGTTGTACTCGCCGGCGTGGTAGAGCTTCTCTTGAGTTTGCTATTTCGACGTGCAAGCTAATACCAGAAGAACAATGAGGAGGATGAGCAGGAGGGAGTCGATGACGAGTGGAGTGGAGTGTTAGTTTGGGGTGAAAACACAACACAACAAAGGTGCTTGTGTGAGAGGGTGTATGTGTGTGTAGCGTACGCCTGATTTCTTCTTTGAGTGGCTGGTGATAGGAAAGCAGCAACGCAATGGTGGCAAGCAAATAAGATACAAATCGTGAGAATGCAACATTGGACAGGAAGTGAGTAAGAGATGGAATAGAACCTTGAACTCTCTGGATCGTGTGTCACAGGCCCATCTCCAGTGATGTCGACATCGAGATCCATGTCGTCTTCCTCCTCTGCAACGAGTAGGGAAGACAGTGAGCAATCGGCGCGGAGCCAGAGCGAATAGAGATGATGCAAGTACGAACCGTCATTCGATAGGGCGCTCGCTACAGAGCTGGGAGAAGCTGGAGAGTCGACCGGGCGCGGGGAATCGAGGGCCACAGCGCTAGGGCGCCCACGAACTCGTGCTCGAACTCGCGTTCGTTTGCTGCAGCAACAATCGCAGATGCAATATTCTTGAGAATCCGTAGCTACCACGCGATACGATGCGAGCGAGAGACAAGGCGTACCGATACTCGTCTCTGGGTGAAGGCGGCCCAGTCGTTGTGGCAGCGATAGAAGAAGAGGTGGAAGAGGAAGAGGAGGAGGCAGTGGAGGATGGCGGGTCCTGGGTTGACGCCGAGCGAGTGAGGCGCTCTGGAGAGACCGAGGATAGCGCGAGGGTGAGTGAGTGAGCGTCTTTAGGGGTACGCACAACAAACATGCGCGCAGAAGCAACGGTCGGTAGGCTCGCGCTCGTGGCACACATGCCACCAACACTGCCGAGCACCATCGATCGTGGCAAGGAACGAGCGGTGGCACGTGGCAGCGGCCAGCAGTGGCGAGACGGTGACAGAGAGGGCGAGCGAGCGGGCGAGCGGGCGGCGTACCACAGGCGACGGGAACAGTGAAGGACGGATCGTTGGTGGGCGTGTCCTGCAGCAGCGGACCCAGGATGTCGATCTGGCCCTTGACGGCGCCCGTAAAGTCCTGCATCTTCTTGAGCAGCTCTTGCAGCTCGGCACGCAGCTGCAAGATGTCGGCATCCGAGCGGTCCTCGAGTGGAACCAGCGAGCCACCAGCGGCGGCCGCTGCCGACGAGGAGGAGGAGGATGACGAGGACGAAGAGGAAGAGAAGCCCGGGTGAAGGTCGGCGAACGAGACCGGGATCTGAGACTGGAGCGAGAACAGAGGCGGGTCGAGGAGGGCCAGAGAGCTCGAGGAGGCCACAGAGGCGTCGCCGCCGGGCGGCGGTGAGCGCTTGCCCGGCGGGCGGCCGCGTCGGCCCATGGTGAGGGCGCCGACGAGGGATCGCGAGCTCGTCGCGGCGAGCGCGCTAGCGCCGGAGAGATACACGCCCGCGGGCTAGAAAAAATCGCAAAAACACCGCCGGCACGCGGACAAGTACAGCGGTACGAGCGACGACGAGTGGGGCAGCGAGCGACGAGAGCGAGCGACCGAACGAAAAGGGCGCCAACGGGCGATCGAGGGCGAGAGAGATAAAGAGGAGAGAGGAAAGGAAAAGGGAGGAGAGGAGGAGCGATCTCGGTGCGCGAGATCGCAACGCCCACCAGAGAGAAGCAGAGAGCGATGGATGGCGCTGTGGTGGTAGTCGCTGAGGGTACGTGCGTGTGGGTACGTGGCTTCGGTGCGCCAGTACAACGCAGGCTCCAGCGGCTCCTTAACAAACTCGTCGCTGCGTTCTAGAGCATCGGATGGCCTCCTGCGGCGCCGGCGTCCAGGTCCTTTAGCTCAGTGGAAGAGCGAAAGCTTTACACGCTTTAGGCCGCGAGATCGAAACTCGCAAGGATCACTATCGATCGCCCTCTCGTTTCTTTTTGCTGCTCCTCTTCTTGCGCGCCTCCTTCTCCTGCTGCCTCGCTCGCACGCCACGCTCCCACAGGCCCGCGCGCTGGTTGGCTCGATCTCTCGCGTACTCACACGCACACGCATACGCCATGGGCGATAACAAGATCACACTCGATGAACTGACCGACAAGAACCTCGGCCAGTTGAAGCTTATCAACCGCACCATCTTCCCCGTCAAGTACAACGACCGCTTCTACGAGGACCTCACCAAGCTGCCTGCTCGTCCGCTGACGCGACTTGGTATGTCTCCTCCCCCTTCTCCTCTTCATCCTCGCTCGTTCGGGTGAGCGTTTGTTCGTTCTGCTAGGACGCCACTTTCATGATCCAAGAGATTTTGGCTGCCTCTACGAAAAAGCGACATATGATCTCACACATGATCTCCCTCCCACGCACGCTGGTGCTCCCTGCGAACGCAGCGTTCTATGGCGACGTGATGGTCGGTGCCGTGTGCTGCCGCATCGAGGTGCCAGACCCTGCTTCTCCCGTGCAGCGTCTGTACATTATGACGCTTGGTGTGCTTGCTCCCTACCGCCGCCATGGAATTGGTACGTGTGATATGTCGCTCGCAGAGTGGGCAAGCCATGGCTTGCAAGACGCACGGACTACACAGCCTCTCAAAGCACTCGATGTTGTTTCTTTGATGTACTTGGCTGGTTATTCCAATGGCGCACACTTTTGATAATATCGTATCTGTTTCATTCGATGTGCGATTTATTGCTTCGTTCTAAACGTGCGTTGTGTGCGAATCGACTCGTCTTCGGTACTGTATTGTACCGCTTCCTTGTCCATTTGTTATATCTTGTCGAGTTGTCGTAATCAAACCTCGAGCTGAGCATCTTGCAATATTTTTGATTGCATGCGATGTCGAGATATATCTATTGCTTGACTCGATTGTTTGCGATACGATGTTGTATTTATTGTTTGCATTGAGCTGTATGGTCCTCCTTGTGTATTTATTGCATTGTATCTCGGTATCGATGTCGAATTGTATCGTGCCTTGAGCTGAGCATCTCTTGCATTTTTGATTGCATGCGATATCGAGATATACTTATTGCTTGAGTCGATTATTTGCGATACGATGTTGTGTTTATTGTTTCGTTGAGCTGTATGGCCTCCTTGAATTTATTGCATTGTATCTCGATATCGATGTCGAGTTGTGTTTATTCGTACCTTGGGCTGCATCTGTTCTCATTTTTGATTGCATGCGATATCGAGATATATTTATGCTCGAGTCGATTATTTGCGATGTTGTGTTTATTGGTTGCATTGAGCTGTATGGTGTATTTATTGCATTGTATCTCGATATCGATGTCGAATTGTATCGTGCCTTGAGCTGCATCTCTTGTAATATTTTTGATTGCATGCGATATCGAGATATACTTATGCTCGACTCGATTATTTGCGATACGATGTTGTATTTATTGGTTGCATTGAGCTGTATGGCCCTCCTTGTGTATTTATTGTATCGTATCTCGATATCGATGTCGAATTGTATCGTACCTTGAGCTGCATCTCTTCCTTGCATTTTTGATTGCATGCGATATCGAGATATATTTATGCTCGACTCGATTATTTGCGATGTTGTATTTATTGGTTGCATTGAGCTGTATGGTCCTCCTTGTCTATTTATTGCATTGTATCTCGATATCGATGTCGAATTGTATCGCACCTTGAGCTGCATCACCTCTTGCTTGTATTGCCTGTTGTTGGGATAGAGAAGTCCGTGCCCGTTGTGAATCGCCCTTGTGCGCTACCGAATGACGCTAACTTGAGCCCTCCGTGATACGTGTGTCGGTATCAAGGTCGTCGATTGCTCGAGTACGTGCTCAACACGCTAGTGCCGCAATTCCCGAACCTCTCGGACATCTACCTGCACGTCCAAATCAACAACGACGACGCTGTGGCCTTCTACGAGAGGTTCGGCTTCTCCAAGGCCGGTACGATCGAGAACTACTACAAGCGCATCACGCCTTCGAGCTGCTTCATCGTGAGCAAGCCGGTCGGTGCTCATGCCACCGCCTCGCCAACTGCCGCTGCCACGCAATGAACTCCCACACATGTACTTCTCTTGCACCAGCTGCCTTTGATCGCGAGGAAAAAAGGGTAGGCGGCGCTTGCGTGCGGCGCTGGCTATCGCGGCGCGATCGATCGAGAGATGCAGATTCGTTCCGGAGCTGCTGACTCCACAAGTCCGAGTGTAATAATTAGCCCCACACGGCGCAACATGGGGGAACTCGGTGTACGCGTACACGGCAAGCATTCTGCGCCCAACACGAGACGCAAAGAGTGGCGAGACAAGAGCGCGGGCTCGGAGGCTCGGAGGCTCGGAGCGGCGCGGAGCGTGTTCGCTTTATCCGCGCAGAGGAACAATGGCGGTCGGAGTCTTCAAGCCCGCCGCGCCGTTCACGCTGTCGGTCTCAGGCGAAGGCAGTCTCTAGCGCCCTCTCCCTCTCTCGCGCTCTCTCTCACTTCTTCGCCCTCCTACCGCGACCGCACGCGCTCGTAGTACGCGCATCCCAAGTATCGTGCACCGAGTGCTTCGTGCCGTCATCGCAGTGTCGGTGTGGTTGTCGGTGCTTCATTTCCATCGCCACAGGCCACTGACAGGTAGCGACACCTGAGGCAGCAGGTACGAAGCTCGCCATCCCAGCCACAGCGATCGCCTCGCTGCTTGTCGTCGCCATACACGTGTGCTTCAGCAGCCGTATGCCTCGCGCTCGCCACGTTAATTTCTCTCGCTAGTGTCTTCTCGTCTTTCACCGTCGTGGTTATCGCTATGTCGTGGCTATCGTGATGGGCTGTGTATGGTGGTTTATCGCTTTCGCGCGAACGGTAGATCGTCTTCTTCAGCGCGTTTTTGTCGATATCGAGGGCGCAGCAGTCGCGGTAGCTGCAGTGGCGGCTGGAGCTACGCTCCTTGCAGGCATCCATATGCTCGTCACTTGTTTGTTGTTGGTTTCGTCACTGCCAGAGATTCTCTCTCGAGGTTTGTGAGTCGCGTCGTTTCCTTAGCAGCGCTTCAGCGTCGATCGTAGGCAACGCGAGAGGAAAAAGCTGTAGAAAAAGCAAGCGAACGAACGAGAGACGAGAGGCATCAAGAGCGAGATAGAGAGCAGCGAGGGGTCGAGGTCTTCCAAGGCGTACTGGTTGGTGAGAGGCAAGAGTAAGGTGAGCGATGCGCAAACACATGATCAGATCTCTGTGCTAGGTGAGTCAGTGTCGATATCGAGCTGGTCGATTGAAGAAAGGAAGGATAGGGATAGAGTATGGAGTTGATGGCAAGCGTGGTTACCACGAGCTGGCGGTCGAGCTCTACATCAGAGAGAGCCGTCAAGCGCGTAGGACTCGAAGCGTTGCGCGTTAGTCACCAGGCAGCAGCGGCACGCGGAGCTAGCAAGTACAATGGATATGGAGTGGATTCGATAAGATCGATCGTATTATATGGTAGAGGTAGAGATACACCACCGCCACCACAACAACAACCGAGAGCAGACATGTGTGAGGTGTGAGAAGGACTGGCTGAGAATGAGAATGGTGTTGATCGATAGAGGAGGAACCACTCCGGTCGGAGCGGAGTAGCGCGGAGTATGATTTTTCGAGCATTTTCTGCTTCGATGAGAGATATCTAGATCGTCGTAAGCGAATGATAGATGGTACTGTGCGCATGTGAGTGTCTCTCGGGATCACAGAGTGTCAATGTCTCGGTCGAGTAGTGGTGGAGTTGGTAGCT
>Ga0209914_1003783_pt1 | contig 10200 bp, 5 predicted proteins | sample ThiBiot_500_plan_FD_183949 | JGI IMG/M metagenome (GOLD analysis project Ga0209914, IMG submission 183949) | Wastewater bioreactor microbial communities from Cape Town, South Africa - Thiocy_cont_500_plan (SPAdes) | ecosystem: Engineered > Bioreactor > Thiocyanate-remediating > Anaerobic-Aerobic ... | reverse complement strand
AGTTGTTGTTTACAGGGTTTATTACAACGTTTATCATGCTTTGAGGAACGGAAACAAGGGTATGTGATACGTTGCACTCTGATCAACTCTTGAAAAGTTTATTATTATACGGATTTTTTTTTCTGTGCACGATGGTTTTGAAGTCAATTGGACTGTAATGAAGTTTCTTGAAGTCCATAAAAGTCTCCCTGCAATCCCTAGAAGTCTATTGAAGTCTACTGAAATCTTAGAAGTTTCTGGAAGTCTTATGAAGTTCCTTGAACTCGTCTGAAGTTTCCAGAAGTCCTTCAAGTCTCTTGAAATCTATTTTAGTCTTTCGAAATCATTTGAAGGCTTTAGAAGTCTTTCAAACTCTTCGAAGTCTATCAAGTCATTGGAAGTCTTATGAAGTATTGCGAAAAAAGTGAAGTCACATAGGGGGAAGTCTTTTGAAGTCTTTAGAAGTCTTTGAAGTCTTTAGAAGTCTTTAGAAGTCTTTGAAGTCTTTAGAAGTCTTTGAAGTCTTTAGAAGTCTTTGAAGTCTTTAGAAGTCTTTGAAGTCTTTAGAAGTCTTTGAAGTCTTTAGAAGTCTTTGAAGTCTTTAGAAGTCTTTGAAGTCTTGAAGTCTTAAAGTCCGCTGTTTCCCCCTTGATAGAATTGAACTTCGAAATAATTGCTATATATTATTACTGTGTTTCTTTGTAAATCGATCGATGAATCATTAGTTTCAGTACCAACCATTCGTTCGAGTGTATATCTCTTTCTATTGGTGGTACACAAATGTCCATATATATTGTAAAGTATAGTGACCTCTTGTTATTTTGTAAACGGGACATTCGGGATTTTACGGGACTATTGATAAAATCTCAAATGCGAGACAACCGGGATCGGGACGAATAAGAAAATATACAGGGACAAATATTCGGGATTCGGGGCGGAGTAAAATATATCGGAACGAGACAAACGGGTTCGGGACACAAAAAAAAGTTTGTCCCGCAGGACTCTACTCAACATCCTCAATTATGAATGACGTCAATCAATTCTGTCATCTGTCTGCAAAATTCAATAGATTAAAAAAATACAGATTGTCATTTTCTATTTCATGCACGGATAGTCTGTTGTTTTTAGATATGGAAATATATCCCTTTCATTTTGCTAATCATGTCAGAAGGTAACAACAGCTCAACTCATGAATCTTTTCCACCTATATCATACAATGTACAATTTTGGTCTTATCTGACCGTTTTGATTCCATCAATAATCTGTTCAAGTTTTGCTCTTTATCAATTGATTTTTGATCGTACTCTTCGAAATAGTCTCCACAATCATATTATCATTATTGTTCTCTTCGTTTGCCTATTGTGTCAACTCACAGTTTATCCTTGGACGTTGGGTTTTTATTACTTCGATGGTGTATGGGAAAGACCACTTGTATTTTGTACGATTTGGGCATTTCTTGATTGGGTACTCTATGTCTGGCAAACACTTTTATTCGCTTGGGCTACAATTGAAAGACATATTCTTATCTTCCATGAGAGTTGGGTAGCAACGAAAAAGAAACGGATATTTTTTCATTATTTACCACCCGTCATCATTACTATGTACTGCATTATTTATCATGTAATCATTTATATTTTCCCACCCTGTGAGAATAAATACTCAACTGGTAATATAGTATGCGTTTCGTTCTGTATCTACCGTGTTACCGAATATTTACTCTGGGATACGGTATTTCATCAATCGGTACCTGGTTTAATTATAATTATGTTTAGTATTGGCTTACTTGTTCGTTTTATTAGGCAGAAAATTCGAATGCGTCAACCAGTTCAGTGGCGAAAACATCGAAAAATGACTGTTCAATTACTGGCAATCAGTTCAATTTATGTAATCTTTTATTTTCCATACGTCAGCGCGGTCCCGTTATTTTTTTATGGAGGCAAACAGTATTATAACACTAAATATATTCTTTCTTTTGTAGCATATTTTATGATTTTATTTTTATCTTTTTCTTGTGCATTTACGTTACCAGACTTTCATAAACGATTGAGAAATCTTATTAAATGTGGACGAAGATCTCAAACAATTGCCCCTATACATCAAGCAACATAATCACAAAAATGTGGTGTTGTCTTGACATGGAATATTTCCAAAATCAATTTGATTATGAAAATGCGTAAAAGACATCTTTAAACAAGTTTTCATGGATGAAAAGACAATTTTTCTTTCACCTATTTTTAAATAAATCTACTATATATTCTCAGAATGTTTATAATCCGTTATTATATGTCCTTAGGAAGGCATATGATCAAATAAAAACGATCATGCGGACAGAAAAAAGAAAATCTACTCTTGAAACAGAGATATACACAGGGCAATTTTTTCCGTCCTCACCTGCTCTTTTGTCCTGTCCTGTATAAAGCAGCCTGTTTTTGTGCCATCTTGAGGATGAGTATTACGTAGAAGAATAGCCATGACTATAGTTTTCACTTACTTTCTCGGGTGTGTTTCAGTGTTTGGTTTAATTTGAATCAGTCGTATTGTTGCAAGACTAGAAGATTGACATTCATTGCAGATTTGTGCATATTTGAAGTAACTTTTAATATTTGTAGTGGATGTAAGATGCTAGTAGGTGATATTACATGAAAGAAGAAATTTGATTGTAATTTAAAGGATGTGTGAGAAATAAGGGAAATGGAAATTAATTCTGTTAGAGAACACTCTAAGATACACATTTTCTTTCTCCCTGCTGTTATTTCTTTCGTTTTCTCGTGAATTCAGTAGTGCTATGTCCAGAATCGAGCTTGGACACAAATATAAGTACTTGTACTTGACCTTTTCCAGACGCCTGAAGTAGTCGTTCCTACAAACAGAACGCTTTCGTACGGTTGTTTCAAAATTGTTCTGTTTTTGGGAATGTATAACTATAATTGGATACTTTTGTCGCGTGGTCGGATTATTGTTAAGCAGTTGGATCAAAGTTTTATATTTTTGAGAATAGCAACTCTTATTATATAGACAGATTCAAGTACAGGTATTTGTACTTGTCCTACCTCTGGTCGAATGAGATAGGTATACGTGATTTTCATTTACCTATTGTATTTAGGCGGGTGTTCATATAAAGTATAACACTCCGAATTCAACGGGTACATACAATGATATACTACCATCTGACATAAATATCAATCCAGTTTGTCAGCAGCCTGTATCCAACGAACAGAAACAAAGACAATCTTTCGATGACACTCTAGCTATTGATACGTCTAGCAATTGTTGCGAATTTTGTACACATTGCTGTGAATCCTATAGAGATTGCTGGACAAGTTTTGTAAATTGCTGTAGTATTTTATTTTGTTGTCTTGACTGCTTAGAAAGTTGTGATGGCTGCGAAGATTAAGATTTCGATCCCGATTAATCACTTATCACACTGAATTGACTTATTTTTGTGCGCTTTACAAATATATTTTGAAATTTTCATAATTACTTAGTAGAATTTATAATAAAATTCTTGAAATTATACTCAATTAATCTTTGTTGTAGGCAAGCCCTGCACCGGAATTTTCACCGGAGTCGTTTTCGGAGTCCACTATGATTCCGACTTACGTCTGTGACCGTAAGATTTCATAAGACATTGATTGACTTTTTAAAATACATCAGTTTCTCCAGAGTGTGTCGGAGACTAAGACCCTCAACTCAAAGAATTATCTAAAGTTAAAAATAAAATTATTGAAGCTAAATTTACTTGACTCCGAAAAACTCTGGTGCTGGGCTCTGCCCTAGTAGCATAATAATGTTTCGTTTACATATAGAGAACGAATAACAAAACCAGGCTTGCCAAATCTTCTGATTTGACCAGGAGTCTCCTGATTTTTTAACTTTTCTCCTGATCAAAATTCTCCTGAATTCAGGAGCTGATTTTAAAGATTTTCTACTGATTTCTCCTGATTTTCAAAATTTCGAAGAATTTTAATTTTCTGGCTATATTGTCAAGTAGTGAACGAGATTTTAGATGATACTAAACTGAGCATAGTGGCAGAAGATTGTAAAGTCTGAAATAATTTTCTTCTTTATCTTCTAAATATAGAAGACAATAACTCAACTCAAATGAGTTCTATGAATAAAAAGAACAGAATGATCATGAGCAATATTGAACAATGTTGAATTTGTAATACAAGAGTATTTTCGCTCAGTAGAACAAAACGAACATTGACTGGAAACTGTTTGATTGAAATGAATCCTTTCAATTTCGTGATTATATAAAGAATTAAAGTCTGAAAATCCACAAAAGTGAAGTTATTTAAGAAAACATCTAATTTTTACTCTACATAAAAATGGTTTAGTCAGTTTAACATTATTACGTATTTATCATAGCTACTTCCTCTCATGATTTTCTCTAACGGAAATGTTTTCAGTAGTGTTTCGTTCGATAAAATTAATGTTTTACAAACACAAAGTATTTCTTTTAAATAAACTTCATTGTTCTTGAGAAAAGATTGCATATGTACCTACCCATCTATGTATACTCATGAGTAGATTTCTGTTTGTTTTTTTTCTGAAGAGAATATAGTGATCTTTAATTGGAATCAAAAATAGATTTGCTAAATATGGTTATTTTCGAGCGGTTCACAAAACTAACAAGACTACAAGTTTGTGTATTAAAAGAACTTAATTTGATCGAAATTCACAAAATGATTTGATCTTATGAGTGTGTCTTTGACAAAAAATATTTCGATTAATTTTTAGAAAAAAGATGATATGCATATCCGTGTTTTCGAGACGTAGAATTGGAATAAAATGATTGATTTCATTCGAAAGACGCTCATTTACTTCGTAAATCCCAAAAAGAAAACTTCCTGATTTTTCTACTGATTTTTCGTAAAGAACTACTGATTTTTAAATTTTGGATTTGGCAACCCTGATCCACACACAAATAATTATATCTTTATACTGAAAAGAGATTTTTTTGTGATGATGAATCATTCAGAATATAAAAAAGAACAAAAAAAAAGAGAACATAAAAATAACTGCGCAATACACTCATTCGTTACATTTCAAGTTTCAATTTAATGCACTTTTTTTAAAACACACTGAAAGAAAAAGAGAGAAACACTTGAATAAATTGTAACATGCAACCGAAGAAATGATGTATGGCATTATTTTTCACGGATTTTTTTTCGTTCGTTCATCGGCTGTTAGAGTGTTTTTTCGTTTCTTTCCAACATACTATATAAATAACAGAATTTTTTTACTTATTCAACAAAAGACATTACATTTCAATCGATGGCAACCTCAAATACATGACCACGTTCAACTCGTATCATTCAAAATTTTCATCTAGTTTGGCTTGATGAAAATATTGATGAATCTAAAGATGACTTCCACAATTCCATTACTCAATTGCAGCAAGTCATCAGCACAGTCAATACATTCACTAATATCGATGAATGTATTGATTTCATTACCACAATCAAAGAAATGGTTTTTATGATCATTTCTGAAACTTTTTGTAACATGGTCCAATTGGTTACATCTGATATATCACATGTAAGTTTCATTTACACTTTTTGTCATCATAAGGTACAGATCGACAAATCGAACAATAAGTCACATAAAATTAAAGGTGTATTCACAGATATTAAACCTATCTGTGAAGCACTCAAACAAGCTGCACATGACTGCGATCATAACGCAGTATCCATCAGTTTCGCCAAGTCGACTGATATAGCTTCTAAAAAAGATCTCGACACTTTGGATTCCTCCTTCATGTATACGCAAATACTGAAGGAGATCCTACTTACAATTGATTTTAACGATTCGCATATCACTGAATTTTTAATGTATTATCGTGAAAAATTCGATGGGAACATAAAAGAACTTAAAAACATCGACAAGATCGCTAAAGAATATCGTAACCACGAACCAATTTGGTGGTATACTTATCAAAGTTTTCTTTATTCGATGGTCAATAAAGCATTACGTTTGATGGAGGTCGACACAATAATTAAAATGGGTTTTTTCGTTCGTGATCTTCACAAACACATTGCTAAATTACATACCGAACAGTTCCTGGGAACAGATCATAAGAACTCATTTACCGTCTATCGTGGTCAAGGTTTGTTTACAACAGATTTTGAACAATTGAATAATTCACAAGGCGGTTTGTTAGCATTCAATAATTTTTTATCTACTAGTTTCGATCGCGACGTGTCTTTGAGATTTACACAAAAAACTATTGCAAATTCTGATTTGATGGGTATATTGTTTATTATGAAAATTGATACTTCAATAACAGGTACACCTTTTGCCAACGTTAAAGATTTAAGTGCTTATAAAAAAGAAGAAGAAATTCTTTTCTCCATGCATTCAGTTTTTCGTATTGGAAAAGTGAAACAATTAGATGGAAATACACGACTTTGGCAAGTGGAATTAACATTAACAAGTGACAATGATCCACAACTAAAACAACTTACTGAAAACATGCAAGAAGAGACAAAAGAAGCAACAGGATGGCTTCGACTTGGTAAATTATTGATAGAAATGGCACAGTTTGACAAAGTAGAAGAGTTATATGAAATACTACTGAAAGAAACAACTAATCAAGGTGAAAAATCACGTGTATTTCATGAACTTGGAGCAATTAAATATAATCAAGGAAAATATACAGAAGCACTTGAATATTATGAAAAATCACGTTTATTTCATGAACTTGGAGGAATCAAATATAATCAAGGAAAATATACAGAAGCACTTGAATATTATGAAAAATCAATTGAAATTAAGAAAAAAACTCTTCCTGCAAATCATCCAAGTTTGGCTGCTTCTTACAACAACATCGGATTGGTGTATTATAACATGGGCGAGTACTCAAAAGCACTTGAATATTATGAAAAATCACTTGAAATTAGGAAAAAAACTCTTCCTACAAGTCATCCTCATTTGGCTACTTGTTACAACAACATCGGTAATGTGTATGGCAGTATGGGGGAGTACTCAAAAACACTTGAATATTATGAAAAATCACTTGAAATTAGGAAAAAAACTCTTTCTGCATATCATCCAAGTTTGGCTATTTCTTACGACAATATCGGATCAGTGTATGACCAGATGGGCGAGTACTCAAAGGCACTTGAATATCATGAAAAATCACTTGAAATTAGGAAAAAAACTCTTCCTACAAATCATCCTGATTTGGCTACTTCTTACAACCGTATCGGATTGATCCATGACAGTATGGGCGAGTACTCAAAAGCACTTGAATATTATGAAAAATCACTTGAAATTAGGAAAAACATTCTTCCTGCAAATCATCCTCATTTGGCTGCTTCTTACAACAACATCGGATCGGTGTATGACAGTATGGGCGAGTACTCAAAGGCACTTGAATATCATGAAAAATCACTTGAAATTGGGAAAAAGACTCTTCCTGCAAACCATCCAAGTTTGGCTATTTCTTACAACAACATCGGATCAGTGTATGACAAGATGGGCGAGTACTCAAAGGCACTTGAATATCATGAAAAATCACTTGAAATTAGGAAAAAAACTCTTCCTGCAAATCATCCAAGTTTGGCTACTTCTTACAGCAACATCGGATTGGTTTATAGAAGTATGGGTGATTACAAAAAAGCACTTGAATATTATGAAAAATCAATTGACATTAAGAAAAAAACTCTTTCTGCATATCATCCAAGTTTGGCTACTTCTTACAACAACATCGGTGGTCTGTATAACCGGATGTGCGAGTACTCGAAAGCAGTTGAATACTATGGAAAATCACTTGAAATTACGAAAAAAACTCTTCCTACAAATCATCCTCATTTGGCTACTTCTTACAACAACATCGGATGGGTTTATAGAAGTATGGGTGATTACAAAAAAGCACTTACATATTTTGAACGTGCTTTCGATATTTTTCAACGTTCACTTCCTGCTAATCATCCGCATATTGAAAGTGTGAAAGAGAGTATTGAAATTGTTAAAAAATTGTAATTAGTGTTTTTTGTATTTGTGAAATGAAAATAAAGATTATTAACAACGAAGTGTGCGAGCCCGCCTACAGAAAAACTCTTTTTCTCTTGGTTGCTGAATACAGAAATAGGACGCGATGCACTGATCAGGTTAATAATACATGTAAGTAAATGCATACGCACATAACAATAATTGATTGTATTGACAAAGATAAAGATTTCATCAATAGAATAAAGTAAATAGTTGATTGACTGATAAAATTGGAATAGAAATAAGTAAATCGATTATTCATTTGAAATATTTTATTCTATTGATTGAAATAGAAAAAAATCTGATGTTTGTTAAGAAAGAAATGAATTTATATATACGATGCGATGAAGAGATAACTAATTAAATTACATATCAAATAATATGGAACAAATGAGATTAAATGGTTAGACTTAAAAAAAGATGTGATAACTGGATATAAACATATGAGTTATTTATTTTTAAATATTGAGATAAATATTTCATTTCAGCAGGTAACAAGCCTATAATTGTGTAACTTGTGAAAAAGCAAAAGTAACATTTAGATCAACCTAAGCAGTCAAAATATAATCATTTGTGCCTGTTTTTTTCTTAGCAATATCAATCACTAGATATAAACCATATACGATATCAAAATAACTCAAAAAAAATAAAGAGAAAACTTTAAACAAATAGTATTCTACAAAAAAATTAATCATAGAATCTATTAAAAGATCTTTTTTTTAAATATTCATCTTGGACAAATAGATAGATCTTCAAAATTTGGATATATGAAACTATACTGAAGTCGATATACATCTATATGGATATACGAAAGAAATTCTTAGACTATAGTATCCTTTTATGTTAGATAAACTAATATATACAATATTATTATATTCTTTCCTTTCGCAATCTTTTGTTTTTCTATATCATTAGAAATATATCCTATCAAAAATATATGATAAGCACTTGAAACATTTCTATCAGTAGAAATATTTTTGATGTGAATAAATAGATTATTTTATTTTGTTTATTATTAATAGATTTGATTTGTATTTCAACAACAACTGAATCAAATCTGGATGAAGCTATAGATAAACTTCGAAAGATAACAGACGACATTAAAAAAGAAAAAGAAATTTCACAACTCGTCAAACTCTTATTTCTCTTCCAAAATCATTATTTTTAATTTTATTTAATAGTCGATGAGAACAAAAATGACATCAAGATCAAAATAGAAATATTTATTTTGATTTTAATCCAATTATTTAATCAAAATCAAATTACTCTTCCTTCTGATCCATCTTTGATTTTATACCATTTATAAAAATGATTCAAAAATTGAGCATAAAAATGTCGAAATTTAATAAAAATCAATTAGTAAATCAAAATTTGAGATGAATTATCTCGAATTGAAGAACAAAATAAATTAATTTTATTAAGAAATCATTTAAAATCTAAAAAAACGTCTCTTTCTCTGCATCTATTCTTTGATAATTCTATTCCTCTCCCATGACTTCTAATGACTCATTCTTCTTCTATAAATATTTGTTTTTCTTCCCGAACAAAGTAAAAAATGTCTAATGTAACCGAAAATTCGCAAAATTTCCAGAGAATTTTAGCATTTTTTTGATTTAAAAATAAAATTAAAACTAGAATTTGATGAAAATTACAAAAATTTAATTAAAAAACTTCGAAATTAAACTTTTTTCTTTAGAATTCAGAATAAAAAATGAGAAAATTTTATTATATAATTAAGAACAACAGTCGAATTTAGATTGAAAACATTTAATTTCGAATAGATTTCATTGAAAATTCAAAGTTTTGATCGAATTTTATTACTAATTTTTCTTAAGTGAAAGACGTAATATCATGTTTATAAGTACATGTAATTAAAATGGACTTCTTTGTTCGAGATCTTCGTACATCTTGTTGCTTATGATGATATGGGTGTATCACCTATTCAAACAGATACTAAATCTACAATAGATAGAGCATTAACAAGAGTTAAAATAGATAATGCAACAGCTGTATTACATATTGATGATATTCGTTATGCAATAAGAGGTACAAGAGTATTATGGAATGCATTTATGAGAGGTGATAAAAATCCAAGTCGTGCACTAGGACCTGGAGAATTTCGATCATCATGGTAAATTATCTCTTAGATTTTAAAATAGGTTTCTAAGTCAATATATATTTAGGGGTGATTATGGTACTCGTATAATTTATCTTTCAACTGAACAT
>Ga0209914_1003782_pt1 | contig 10203 bp, 6 predicted proteins | sample ThiBiot_500_plan_FD_183949 | JGI IMG/M metagenome (GOLD analysis project Ga0209914, IMG submission 183949) | Wastewater bioreactor microbial communities from Cape Town, South Africa - Thiocy_cont_500_plan (SPAdes) | ecosystem: Engineered > Bioreactor > Thiocyanate-remediating > Anaerobic-Aerobic ... | reverse complement strand
CACTAGAGGTTTTTCTTCATTTGTAAGAGACCAATTGGAACGATCGTTTTGACGATTAAAATTTCTATTGTTGTATTTGGACATGATTCATCTCAATATCTAATAAAATAAGAATAGATGAAATATCGAGTAGCTGCCTAATTCAAGTTTTCTAAATTTAGATATTTTCAAAGCAAATTCTCTCGATTATTTATGCAGCTTGTTTGACAAAATGAAAAAAAAATTTTTTTCGAATTCGAATTTTCAAAGTAAATTCTCTCGATTATTTAAACAGTTTGTTTGAAGAAATAAAACAAAATTCAAATTCGAATTTTCAAAGCAAATTCTCTCGATTATTTATGCAGCGTGTTTGACAAAATGAAAAAAAAATTTTTTTCGAATTAGATGTCGAATTTGTTTTTTTAAACCAACTGCATAAATAAGTGAAAGAATTTCATTCGAAAATTAAAATTTCATTTGGAGTAGTTTTTTTTTGGTAAAATATGAATTATTTTATAATTGTTGTAATCTAGCTTTGCAAGAATATATATCTGTCTATACTGTTCAGTATCATTTTGTAGTCCATCAAATTCTCTATCGAATAATGTATAAAAGTATGAGTTTTGTCGCAGCTACGAGAAAATATTAGATGAGAGAATGCGGTTAATTACTAAGGTTTCCATAAAATCATAGGACAAAATTATGTTTCGAGTTGAAAATAAGCAAATTTTCGATGGATCGGACACTGACTGATTCTAGGATGTAGTCACTTTTTGAGTATACAAAAAAGAGAACCAATATGACGGTAATCATTGTTTACTATAATACACATTGATCTTGATCGGAAAGAGAAAAAAAATATAGAGAATATATTTTAATGTAACACTATTTCTGTATCATACAATAACCAGGTATAAACGATAAAATTAAACTAGGAATCGCTGCCATCCATTTGGCAGCATAGTAGCACTATTGTAACACTCAATTAAGCAAACATTATTTTTACCTTAGAAGTAAAAAAAAAACAATGGATTTCTCCACAATGTGCCGACTTTCATTACAAATAGAAGACATGAGAGAGCAAAAGTATATTTTCGAATGATTCGAACACAACAAAAATTGTCTAGATTACGAGTAGCAATTTACGATTCGATTTATTACCTAAGATAATATTGCTGTCTTATCATCGTATCAAATTTCTTTTCTTTTTTACGAGATACTTGAAAAGGAAGTATACTACATAGATTTCACAAATGTGTTTTTAGTATAATAAATACCATTTTGTTGTAGAAAAAATAATGAAGAACAACCGAAATAATAAAAACGACGGATTTAATTTTCGTCCACAATATGGTTCTGGTCAGTCTTGTGGGAGTCGAGGATTTGGTAGAGGTAGAAACTTCCATCGTGGCAATAATAATCCGAGTTATCGCTCTGATTATAGCCCAAATTACAATAATTCTGCTCAGAGAACATTGTCTGATACTCCAGCAAGTTTAGTATCAGTGAAAGATGATGAAACTAGAGCTTATGCTGTCAATCTTCAATTGAAACCGGTAGAAATGGGTATTCGAGCAAACAGCGGAAATTGGAAACGAGAATTTCGTGGAATCGGTGCGTTTAATCATTATTTTGGATTATGTGCGCCAACAAATGGTCTCGGATATACACTTGCTGATGTTTGGGATGGTTATTTTCATATAACACTTGCAAAATTTTTTAGCGAATTAAAAGCGGATGCACTCGAGGAAGTATTTAGAAAATTCGATCCTTCTTTGGAAGATATACCGTCTATTCCTAGGATTGTATTTCGAACTACAAGTATTAAAAGTTTCTCAGGAGAAAAGCGAGGGGGTAATCGGAAAGATATTCCTTTCATTGTGTTACCTATTGATCATTCTCCTGAATTGAATGTATTCTATAACAAAATACAATCATTGCTGATAAAAATCAAAACAGAAGCACGAGTAATTGATAAGAATTGGGATGTAACACCATATGATAAACTGCACGTTACTGTACGAAAATATTCCAAAATTAATTTTCCATTGGAAAAAATTAAAGTTCATCAATTTCCTCTTGAATTTCGATGTTCTCATCTCGAAATACGACAACCGCGAGAACTAGCTATACAAAAATTTAAACAAAGACAGAACAATAATAGTCGATGGTGGATTGGTGTTACTGAAACCAGAGAGAAAATATGTTCAGGATGCAATGCCCTAGTTACGTCTGATGTTTGGGAAGGTTTTTGTCTGAATTGTGGAAAATATGAAACAGTTTGGCCACTCTGGATGACACAAGGTAATCAAAATTTTCATTCTTCGTTACAACAAGAAACTATTCAAAATAATGCTGTTTCTCAATGTGTTTCACACCTTGAAGCAACGAATATAAACTAAGAATACAAATGTCAAAATAAAGAAAAACGAACGTCGTAAATTCAAGTTTTTATTTCGCCACGATTAGTTAAGAAGTATTTATTAAACCAGAAAGAAAAAAACAATCACAAGAGTATTTGAATCTAGTTTATGTCGTTTTCATAATTTAGACTGCATTTTGATTTAATTCACCTAATTTTTTGTTGTATGCTGCTTTCAATATATTATCGATTTTTTTGTATTTTTTATTTTCGACTTCAGTCCAAAGTTGATTGACTTGATCGAGTGTAGTACATCGATTGATTTTTCGCGTATAACTAATTTGTTCCAAAAGTTCAGGTGGCATTCTATCATGACCAGTTAGTTCACATGATGTTTGATTACATAAAAACGTTAATTAATTTGTATGAATTCGACGACGAAATAATTGTAAGCCTGATCTTCGTTCAACATCTTCGATTGGTACAGCAAAGTCCGTTAATGGACGATTTCGATCGATTGGCTTGTTTGGTATAACAAAACAGCCAACAGTCGTATTTTTGTGTTCATTATTCTCTGCTAAAATACATTTAAATAAATGTGTAGGAACATGAACTTCATTGTGACCGATAACTGTATACGAAATTTCTTTCGAAGGAAAGTTCGGATCTGTATCGACATCCTAAATAAAAATAAATCGATCTAATTACAACAAATCGAATTTATTTCTGTTTCTTACTTGTTTTTTTGTCATATGGAATGAACAGAGGACCAGTGATAATATGAACGAAATCAAATTTTCTTGCTAATTCTCTAACAAACCATTCAAATCGACACCAATAATTTCCATTGTTATCGAGATTTTGTGGCACAATATTTGCTGATAGGATAAATGTTTCATTGATTCCCTGTTGAGTACCATATTTATGATCACCAGCCGGTGCCAAATGTCCTCTTGACCAGCCTGAATCCAAATAATCTTGATTCGTTGCTTGAAATTGTTTTGGCGTTGATTGACAATGACTTTTAAATTCGGATTTTGTGCGAGTACTAGTCGATTGAAACGAACATCGAGATAAATAATCACGTGATAACGAATAACCAACCCAACGAGGAATTCGTCGAGCATAATCAACTGACGTGACAAATTCTTCGTAATATTCAAGGTTTTCAGTCGACGGTAGACCGTACTCAATGAATTTGAAGTATGGACTCTTTGGCAAACGTGATGACGTTTTCATTTTTAAACGATCGATCACATTGGACACAAATAAACCTGTAATTGTACCAGCAGAAAATAATAAAAAATTTTTCTAGTCAATTGGTTTGGTTCATTACTTGATGAAAACAATAAAATTAGTAGACTTTTTAGTTATATTTATTAAAAACTCTCTCTAATGTTTGTTTCATATATAATGATATAAAAGGATGTTCACTATTAACCATAATTCTGCACGCAGTAGTCATAGAAATCCTTCTTTATGGCTACGTTGGCGATATCTGTACCTTTTATTTTGTAAAAAAAAATCAAAATCCTTTTGCACCTATCTTAGTTAAAGATTTTCCATTTAAAAAAAATTAAAATCTTCTTTTTTCTTGCGTGTATATATGTCAAGTGCATCAGCGTAGAACGATGTTATTTAGAAGAGAGAACAAATAGCTGATTAAAACTCATAGTTCAATTCATATTTGATATGTTTATTTAAAAAAAAGAAAAAGAATAAAAATAGCAGTAAAATATGTTTTAAAGATGATCTATTCTATTGCTGAGTTAATAATGCCAAATATACATAAATGCAATTTATTTGATAATTCGAGGTGATTGTTTCATTCGTTTGGAATTGTCATATCCCGAAAATTGATTATTATCGAATTCTTCTTCTTCTTCGAAATCATCAGTCACCATTGGTTCTTCATCCAAACCTTCATAAGTTCGTCGACGACTATAAGCTGGTTTCGATGGTGAATTCGAATTGGTTCGTTGTAATTGTTGAATTTGAAATGTAAATTGATCATTGGCATCCGTATCGATTGTTACATGACAATGTGGTTGAATTTTCATTTGAATCAATAATCTCGATAATTCAGTTGTAATATATTTTTCAAGATAACGTTTCAATGGTCGTGCACCATAAATTGGATTGTAAGATTTCTTCAAAGTCGATTGAATCGCTTTGTCCGTAAGAGAAATGGTGATATCTTGTTCTTTCAAACGCGCTTCGAGTGAACGTAATTGCAAATGAACAACCGATGATAATTGATTGATCGTCAATGGTTGAAAGAAGACAATATCATCCAAACGATTTAAGAATTCCGGTCGAAAATGTAATCGAACTTCTTTCATGACTCGATCTTTGATCGATTGAGATAGTTTGCTTTGATGATTGTCAACTTCTTCGAGAATATATTGTGCGCCAATGTTCGATGTTAGAACAATAATTGTATTGGTAAAATCAACAGTTCGACCTTTGCCATCGGTGAGTCGACCATCGTCGAGCACTTGAAGTAAAGTATTCCAAATTTGTGGATGAGCTTTTTCGACTTCATCGAAAAGAATGACCGAATACGGTTGTCGTCGAACAGCTTCAGTCAATTGACCTCCTTGTTCGAATCCAACATAACCCGGTGGTGCACCGATCAATCGAGCCACTGAATGTGATTCCGTATATTCACTCATATCAATTCGAATCATTGATTTTGTTGAATCGAATAATTCCAAAGCTAAAGTTTTCGCTAATTCAGTTTTACCAACACCAGTTGGACCTAAGAAAAGGAACGATCCGATCGGTTGATTCGATCGTGAAAGACCGGCTCGACTTCGAAGAACAGCTTCAGCAACACTATCGACGGCATCGTCTTGTCCAATGACACTTTTATGTAAATGTTCGCTCAATTGCAAAAGTCGATCACGTTCAGTTTGCGATAATTTCGAAACGGGAATGCCCGTCCATCGACTGACAATTTCTGCGATGGCATTGGGTCCAACGACTTCAGTTAACAAACGATCTTGTTGTTGTTTATTTTCTTCAGTAATTCGATGTTCAGTTTCGGCGATTTTCTTTTCTAAATCAGGAATTGCACCGTATTTCATATCGGCAACTAAAGCCAAGTTTTTCTCTCGTTCAGCTTGCGCCATTTTCACTTGAAGATTCTCTAATTTTTGCTTCAATTTTCTCAATTCATCGACACGTTCTTTCTCGGCTCGATGTCTCATTTTCAATGGTTTTAATTCTTCTCGAATCTTTGCCAATTCTTCTTTGACTTGTTTCAATCGTTGTTTGGACGCATCGTCCTTTTCCTGAGCTAACGCCGTTGCTTCGACATCCAATTGCAATTCTCGACGTTCGAGTTGATCGATAATTTCCGGTTGACTGTCCAATTGAACTCGAATGCTCGCACAAGCCTCGTCGATGAGATCGATGGCTTTGTCCGGCAGAAATCGATTGGTGATGTATCGATTCGAGAGTTGTGCAGCGATGACCAACGCTGAATCGAGAATTCGAACACCGAAATGTGATTCGTAACGATCTTTGAGACCACGGAGAATCGAAACACAATCGGCAACTGTTGGTTCTTTGACGAGAACTTGTTGAAATCGTCGTTCGAACGCGGGATCTTTTTCGATATACTTTCGATATTCGTCTAATGTTGTTGCACCGATACAACGAAGTTCACCTCGAGCTAACATTGGCTTTAAAAGATTGGCGGCATCCATGGCGCCTTCGGCTTTACCAGCGCCGAGAACTAAATGAATTTCATCGATGAAGAGAATTATTCCGCCATTGGAACTTTCGATTTCTTTGAGAACTGATTTAAGACGTTCTTCGAATTCACCACGATGACTGGCGCCAGCAACTAATGCGCCCATATCCAAAGCGATTAAACGTCTTGGTAAAGTATCGGGCACATCTTGATGAACAATACGTTGGGCTAAACCTTCGACGATGGCTGTTTTACCAACACCAGGCTCACCGATGAGAACGGGATTGTTTTTTGTTCGTCGAGATAAAACTTGAATACAACGACGAATTTCTTGATCTCGGCCAATAACAGGATCTAATTTGCCGGATTCAGCATCGGCAACTAAATCGTGACCGTATTTTTCCAAAGCTTGATATGTTTGTTCGGCTTTAGCTGATGTCACGTTTTTATTCTGTCGAATTTGTTTAATAACTTCTTCCATTCGTTTTTTACTTAAACCAACTGAAACAAACGCTGATGTTGTATCTGAATCTTCGTACAATGCAGCCAAAAGATGATCGATAGCTGTGTGAGAATCTTTTTGTTGTTTTGATAGTTTTTTTGCTTGTTTTAAAACGTTCATAAACGATGAATTTGGATAGAGTTTAGCTGGTGGTGGATCTTGTTTTGACAGTTTTTTTAATTTCAAATCAATTGCTTCGAGAACTTCTTGAACATTGAATTCAGCTTTTTTAATCAATTGTCGAGCTAAACCTTGTTCATCTTCGATGAGAACATGCGCCAAATGTAATGGAACAAGTTCAATATGTTTTTGTTCTTGAGCATATTCCAATGCTTGGCCAATTGCTTTGTTACTTTGATCAGTAAATTCTTCAGGCGAATACGACATTTTCGATATCTGGAATCAAATAATGAATACAAATAGAAACCAGGCCGTTCGTTCGTTTGTTTATTTATATGCTGGATTTGACTCGGCAATGTACTTGAGAACACAATAGAATCGAAGTCTATTGGATAAAATCGAGATTTGACAAGATGACGCTACCTTAGAAACCGTATGTCTATAGGATTAAGATGTAATACGTACTTTTGTTTGTCAATAGTAAAATTAAATTAATTAAAATGAGAAACAATTCTGTATTTATATAAAACTGAAATAAAGAAACGATTCGTCTCGAAAGTTCGAGAAACGCACAGTCAATTCACGTATCGTGTAGAAGAACAAAAAAAACAACGAGAAGAGAACAGAAAGAAAGAAAAAAGTCAAGTACACATGGCATATGCTCGTTATCGCTAGAAATCAAGAAAATAATTTAGTTCAGGTGAATTAATTGAAATGACATGTACCTTCAGTTTGTCTGTTGCTGGTGTATAAAAGGCAAACAAATTCAAATAAGAAATCAAACAGAAAACAAAAATGTTCGTAGAATATTTCCCGTTATTTGCAATCTTTGTCGGTCAAATTTGTGCTCAACTTGATTTGACTACACTTCGACAACAAGCTCTTGTTTCAACAAATGAAAAACGTGCACTCTATTGTGTTCCCAATCTTGTTTCGAATTCATCTTTAAATCAACTTGCTCAAGATTATGCGGATTATTTAGCAGCAAATAATCTTTTCGAACATAATAGTGGACGACCGTCGGGAGTTGGTGAAAATCTTTTTCGATTGTCTCGATCAAGTGCAATCACGTCTTTCAATGGTTCACGAGCCGTTGAAAGTTGGTTCAGTGAAATCACGAAATACAATTACAGTGATCCTCAGTATTCATCGGGAACTGGACATTTTACTCAACTTATTTGGAAAGCAACAACTCAAGTTGGTACTGGTTTTGCACTTTCATCTGATAGTCTCAACATTACTGTTGTTGCTAATTATTATCCGGCAGGAAATGTTCAAGGTGGATTTGTAGCAAATGTTTTACAACCATGTGATGTTGGCGGTGATTAAGACAACATTTTTTTTCTATTTCTTTTTTTTCTTCATCATATGCTAATAGAAAGAATCGATTTTGACAGTCAAATGTCTAATTATGTAGAAAAAGTACATCATTAACTAATTTTTAATTTAAAACGAAAAACATTTTAACGCAATTTCTTAAATAATAACTGTATAATCAACATTTTTTGATCGATCGATAACACTTTGACGTCAATAGCTTTTTCACAGTTGAATAAATTTTATTTCGAAAGCATTCGTATATAAATAAGTAGCACACATATTGATTTATTCGGGTACAAAATGAGTTCGTTTTTCTTAGTTGTAACAATAATATTCATTCAAATTCAATTGAATGCATCAGCAATCAATTTAAATACATTTCGTCAAGAAGCTCTTGTCGCTCATAATTATTATCGACGATTACATGGAGCTCAACCGATTGCACTCAATTCGACAATCAATGCTATTGCTCAAGCTTATGCAGAAGTTTTAGCAGCCAATGATACTTTTGCACATAGTTCAGGAACAGGTTTAGGTGAAAATCTTTGGAGTACGAGTTCAAGTAATGCAATTACTTATGTTAACGGTAAGAGTTTTTTTTTCTAAAAAATATTTCGATTGATTAAAATTCGTTGATTTAGGTTCATCACCAGTAAACAGTTGGTACAATGAAGTTTCAGCTTATAATTATTCGAATCCAGTATTCGGTTTAACAACGGGACATTTTACACAAGTTGTTTGGAATAATTCAGTTCAATTGGGTATTGGTATTGCATTTACAACCGGTGATTTAATAGCAAAAGTGGTTGCTAACTATTATCCTCCAGGAAATTACGAAAATCAATTCTCTGCAAATGTCTTTCCTGCTAATTGGGATAATCTTGGTGGTGATTAATACAATATTTTCTATTTCTTTTTTTTTGTTTCATCATAAGCCAGTAACAAGAATTAACATCGACAGGCAAATGTCTAATCAAATTTGATTGATGCTTAATATGAAAACCGTGACATGATATGCAATACGTTTTTCTCTACTATGTTTTTGTTTGTCCTTAAATGTTTGATAATACGTCTATAATCCATCTCGATTGATCGTTAAGGCTTTAACAGCAATGAATGAATAATAACGATAACGGTCTGTTGTTTTTCACAGTTGAATACATTTGAGGTCGTAAGCATTCGTATTTGTATATATGCAAGTAAATCGATCCATTTTCAACATTATCCTTGTAGGTAAATACGAATAATATATTGACTTGTCGTGCATAATGAGGTCGCTTTTCTTATTTGTAACAATGATATTCATTCAAATTCAATTGAATGCATCAGCAATCAATTTAAATACATTTCGTCAACAGGCTCTCGCAGCTCATAATTATTATCGACGATTACATGGAGCTCAACCGATTGCACTCAATTCGACAATCAATGCTATTGCTCAAGCTTATGCAGAAGTTTTAGCAGCCAATGATACTTTTGCACATAGTTCAGGAACAGGTTTAGGTGAAAATCTTTGGAGTACGAGTTCAAGTAATGCAATTACTTATGTTAACGGTAAGAGTTTTTTTTTCTAAAAAATATTTCGATTGATTAAAATTCGTTGATTTAGGTTCATCACCAGTAAACAGTTGGTACAATGAAGTTTCAGCTTATAATTATTCGAATCCAGTATTCGGTTTAACAACGGGACATTTTACACAAGTTGTTTGGAATAATTCAGTTCAATTGGGTATTGGTATTGCATTTACAACCGGTGATTTAAAAGCAAAAGTGGTTGCTAATTATTATCCTCCAGGAAATTACGCCGGTCGATTCACTGCAAATGTCTTTCCTGCTGATTGGGACAATCTGGGTGGTGATTAATTTCAACATGTGGAAAAAAATAAACATTCTTTTCATTCACTATTTTCAAAGTCAACAAATTCGTTCTTCTATAGATAACATTATATTCATATACTTTGATTCAAAGATAAAGAACGATTTCTATCTCATAAAAAGGGGTCAGTCATAGTTGTGTATCTCAGTGCAAAAACGAAAAATTTGATTTAAAAATGTTGTCGTACGTAATATTATTCTCTGTAATCGTATCAGTAGCTAAAGCAACATTCGGTGTTGACGTTTCCCAAGCTGTATCGGAAGCTGATTTTCATTGTTTGAAAAGTAACTATCAATCATTAAAGAAAAAGAAATATGTTTCACCACAATAACACATTGTGATTT
>Ga0209914_1003762_pt1 | contig 10250 bp, 16 predicted proteins | sample ThiBiot_500_plan_FD_183949 | JGI IMG/M metagenome (GOLD analysis project Ga0209914, IMG submission 183949) | Wastewater bioreactor microbial communities from Cape Town, South Africa - Thiocy_cont_500_plan (SPAdes) | ecosystem: Engineered > Bioreactor > Thiocyanate-remediating > Anaerobic-Aerobic... | reverse complement strand
CCAAATCGCCTGCGGAGCGCCACAAGTACGATAGGTGAATGGCTGCGCATGGCAGCGCGCTCGATATGTGCAATCGGCGTACTTGGTCAGCCTTCTTTGGGCCGTCGTCCTTGGCGCCGATGAACAACTCCTCCTTGTCTCCAAAGATATCGGTTCGGTTTTCGGCGAGCTAGTCTCACGTAGATCGAGGGCGCAAGAGTGAGTACGCTGCATGACAAGAGAGCGTCGCCAGCAGCCGGTAGCTCTCGTACTCCTTTGAGAAAGTGCTTGATGTTGTCGCCATCGGCAAGACTGGTGGTGCTTTGTTTGTTCATCATGGCCTACAGCACACGAGGGAGTGAGAGAGTGAGTGAGTGAGTGAGTGATTGATTGATTGATTGATTGGATTGCACAAGGAGAGTGTGAGAGCGTGTGCGCGCGTACCTTCTTCTCTTCAGCAAAGCGTGGATCGAGCAGCTCGATGCGCATGTGCTCCTCGAGATCGTTGATGGCAATGTCTTGACCGCAGATCGGACAGAGCTGCGTGAGCCTGCTTCGGTTGTCGGCGCGCGCCCACGCCGGTACGTAGTCGCGGCGGACCTTGATCTCGGCCTCGTCGTCGTCGAGCGTCGCCGTGGCGGCACTCGACGACTCTTCCTCGACATCCATCTCCATGTCGCCGTCGTCGTCGTCGTCGGCCGCCGAGCGAGTGGCCGCGTTCGGCACCTTTTGCGGCGCAGGGAGGTCGTCCTCGTCCTCGTCATCGAACGTAATGGTCTCGACCACGACAAAGTCGTGCCAGTCGATCATGGATCGCGCAGCTGCCGAGAGCGACGAATCAGCAGCACGAGCAGCAAGGCACGAGCAGCTGCCATCGGCACATCGACGTACCTCGCTCATCGGCCTCGATCTCCTCCTTCTTCTTCTTGTGGTGCTCCTGGGCGCGCTCCCACTTGACGCGCTGCAGCAAGTCGGCAAGCAGATGCTGCTTGGCGCGACGCTTGCGGCGCTCGGCGCTCAGGCCCGCGGCGCTCTCGTCGTCGCCGCCGCCGAGCAGCTGCGCCACCACCGAGTTGGGCGGAAGCAGGCAATACGCGAAGCTGTCGACCATGGCGTTGAAGAACGGGTTGTGGTAGTGGCCGGGCTTGAGGAAGTCGAACTGCGGGTTGCGCGCCTCGCGCTGCAGCAGGCCCTGGTGGAAGTTGGGGCCGTTGCGCGCCACGAACTGCGCCGTCAACTTGACGATGTCGCTGCGGCCACCGTCGTCAGCAACAAGCGAGCATGCGTGCGCTCGATCGGCGCATCGGCGTGCAGTAGCGAGTACGTACAGGTCTTGTGCCGTCATGTCGAACGGAGGATCGATAATGAACCGAGGCCGAGGCGGTGCGTCGACCGGTGGCGCCGCGGCGGCGGCACTGGCAGCAGCAGTGGCAGCAGGAGCGCCCGACGCGGCCACGAGCCGGTGCAGCAGGGACTTGCGCTCCTCCTCGCGCTGGCGGCGCTCCTCCTCCTCGCGTTGCTGCTGCTCGACCTCGCGCTGGCGCTGCTCGAGCTCCTGCTTGGCCTTCAGCTCGCGCTCGAGGTTCGTGGCGTAGGCAGTGACGCGCGAGCGATAGAATGCGTGCCACTCGCGACCGGCGCGCAGGAACGCGAACTTGGGGTTGTCGGGGTCGTTGCTCAGCAGCTTCTGCTCGAACGCCTCACCATTGCGGGCCACGAACTCGGCTGTCTTCTCGATCAAGTCTGTGGGTGCGGTACGCCGCCAACGATGCAGCCCAGTGTCAATCAATGCTCGTGGCCGAGCGAGTGAGCGAGCGAGTCCATGTCGTACCTCGCAGCTCCTTGGGTGGGAGGCCCTCTTCGACGACTCCCTCGACCATCCTGATTCGATTCTATGTAGCTACTTCTACCAAGCACGCAAGCACGCAATCTGCCCACAAGGCTGTCTCGTTCTCTCCCGTTCACGCAGCGCGAGCAGTAAGCAACTGATCGACAGTGATCGAAAGAGATCGAAAGAGATCGAGCGAGAGATAACCAAAATCATACCCCGGAACGAACCGATAACAAAATTCGTTAAGTACAGAGAAGAGCAGCGAGCCAATAAGGCTGCCGCGTCTCGGTGCTTCGCCTCCTCTTTCCCCCTTCCTCTCCGCACACAGTACGTACGCGGCCGCGGTCGCTCTCGCTGGCGCGCCATCGTGCATCGGTTATCGTCGTCGACGTGCGCCATCGGTCGGTGGGAGTCGTCGTGTCGGCTAGAGTGGCTCGTGGGCGAGCGATTGAGTGGTGAGTCGGTGCTTCGCGATACCAGTGGAGCCACGACGACTCACGACAAGTGGTATCTCTCTACTCTCTACTCTCTACTCTCTAGTCATGGCCAAGGTCCAGCCGCTTACCCGGCCGAAGATCGTCAAGAAGCGAACGGCGACGTTCGATCGCCACCAGAGCGATCGATATGCCAAGCTCGACGTACGTATCATACTGGAGTGATCTCTGCTTCTCTGTGCTGCTTCTCTCTTGCGCGCAGATCGATCGATAGATCGTAGTAGATCTCTCGATCAGTCCTCGATCGCTTGCTTGCTCGTTTGACTACGAGGCGCGCGTCTCTCTCGTTCTCTCTCCCCGCACTACCCGAGAAGCGACCTCTCTGTGCTCACGCTGTGCTGCTCGTTGTTGATGTGATGCCACCCCACAGCGCAGCTGGCGTAAGCCCAAGGGTATCGATAACCGCGTGCGCCGAAAGTTCCGCGGCCAGCGCCCGATGCCCAAGATCGGCTATGGCAGCAACAGGAAGACCAAGTTCCGATTGCCGAGCGGTTTCTACAAGTTCCGCGTCTTCAACCCGCGTGACATTGATCTGCTGTTGATGCACAACCGCAAGTACGCCGCTGAGATCGGCCACGCCGTCTCGGCGCTCAAGCGAAAGGCCATCCTCGAGCGCGCTGAGCAACTGAACGTCAAGGTTATCAACGGTGCTGCCCGCGTGCGCACCGAGGAGCGCGAGTAAATCGCCGACCATGTGCCTGCTCAATACAACCAACGCGTTCAAAACACCCGCGCCAAACCGTGCGTTCGTGCGCCACCGCCGCCACTACTCACCACCATCCTCCTCGTCCTCGTTGTTGCGTGGCGGCATTGGCGTGTAAGTTTGCTTTATTGCGTTCGTCGGTATGCGGTTTGCGGTGCGAGCGGACAAGTCTCTCGCCGCTGCCGCTTGCAAGTCGAGCTGCTCCTTGACTTGGTTGGTATCCTCGGCGTGGGTTGAGAGAGAGAGAGAGATAGAGTAGAGCGAGCGCGTTGCGCTCAAATCATGGCAGCCTGCACGTTTGTGTGTGAGCAAGCGATTGAGTGAGCGGCCACTGCTGCGTCACCGTCTGGCTTCGACGTACCTCAGTGGTCGATAGGCGCGCCAACGCAGTCGCCGGCAACTGATACTCGAGCATGCCGGCAAAGGTCAACAGGCCCTTGGCCTGCATACGGTAGTAGCGCATACGCTGCAAGACGAGGGAGGAGAGTGCGTCGTGTCAGCGGAGATTGCTACGCCACACCGCGCCGTGATGCCGCTGCGCGCCGCCGTACCTGCGCCTTATCGGCGAGCGTCGAAGCCTTGAGAGCGATGAACTCGTGGTAGAGAATGTCCATCGTGCACACGAGTATGTCGGCAAAGTTGCGGAGCACGATCGAGTCCAAGCCGCGCGCCTGAGCCACCTTGGCCGTGATCTGGCGGTACATCTCGCGCTCGTCAAAGTTGCCGAGCGGCAGCAGCTCGGTCTCGGTGATCTCGCGCAGACTCTCCGAGTGCGGGCCGTCCCAGTAGTACTCAAAGAACGCAAACAGCTTGTACAACAGCCGATAGGTGTAGAAGCTCCTCGTGCTCGGGTCGATGTTGCCGCCGCGAGTCTGCATATACTGCTGCATCCGCTCGAACGCCCTGGACCAGCCATGGATGAGTGCTATCGATCGACATTATGGCCGCTTCTCTCTCTTTCTGTTTCGTTCTTGCGTACTTGTTGCGTTCCTCGCCTCGAATCGTGAGCGTGCGACTCATCTCGCTGCTCAGAATCGACAGGGCCGAGTCGTAATCCTGCGCCAGGTCGCACAGATGAATCGCATCATCGACCGAGCCGTTGCGATACGAGTACATGGCCGCTTCGCGTTGCATATCGCGCACTTGCTCGCGGTCGCCCAGCATCTACACCGTATTACCGATCAGGTCAGGTCAGGTCAGGCCCACGCAACGACAATCTCGACAAGAAGGCGTTACGTAACCTACCTGCGAGAGCGGCTCCTCAAAGACCTTGAACGATCGCGTGCGAAGAACGAGGTCCTGAATGCACTTGGTCTTGGTGTGGTACTCGGCCTCGGTGCCCGTCTGCAACACGAACAAGTAGTGCAGCGCCATCGCCACGTCGATCACCTCGAACGAATGGCTGTACTTTTGCATCAACTTCGCCATGTTGATGGTCGGCTGCTCGCCCGATGAGCCGCCTCGCGCCAGAATCGGCGTTCCGCCGCCGATCGATGCGCGTCCCTGACCGCGGCCGTGTATCGGCGATGCATCGCCAATCGAGAAGCGACCGGCCAGCAATGGCGTCGCAGGCGCTTGCGGCGTGCCAGGTCCGTCGGTCGCCGCCGCGCTAGGATCAAAGAACACTGCGCAGTGCACCACGCCATTACTTTGAGGACAGGATTGCTTCGCCTCTCTCACGCGCGCGCATCAAGGAGCTGATCTCGGTGATCTCGCGATGATCGTCATGATGGCTGGCACGTACAGAACGAATAGCCCTTGCTCTTGGGATCAGGCTGGTGCAGCAAGCCGTAGTGATACAAGGCAATCGCAAAGTGCACGCCCTCGATGCGAAAGTCCTCGTTGACCAGCAGATAGTGTACGGCCTTCTCGAACTGTTGGCTCAACAGCAACACTTGGAAGTACAGCAACGGGTTGCTTCCCTTGGGATTGAAGTGCGCGGGCTGCAACAATCGATCGATGCTATCATTAGTACCATGCTCTCATACAGAAGCGCAAGAGCAAGAGAGCTAGAGAGCTAGAGCAAGCGCGGACGTACTCCAAAGCGAGCGAGATTGGCCTTGAGGTCAGAGAGCGTGTACTCTCCACCGTCACGGATGAGAGTCAGCTACAAGGCTCACGCGATCGAGCACCAGTCAGCAATCGCACTTGAGATTAGTAGCTCGCAGCGGCGAGCGTCGGCGACGCACCTTGAGCCACATGAAATCGGGCGTCGTGCTAAAGACCTCGGTGAGAGACTTGCGCACATCACACTGCGCCGATGAAACAACCACACATGCCACTCTCGGTGAGAGATCACGCTCGATTGGCGCTCGATGCGAGGGCGCATGCCACACGTACGCAGCCGACGATCTTGTACAGCGCCACCTTGAAGATGAACTCGGAGCCGTATTGAGTCAGCTGTGCATACTCGTGGCGAATGTCCTTGAGCATCTTCTCGGGCATCTTGCTGCGATCATGTATGAACTGCGCAAGATAGTCGCCGAACTTGCCGGTCTCGCTTCGATGTGCGCGGCACTCGCGCAACGCAACCTCGGTCTCACCGCAGCGCACCAGATAGTAGATCAAAGCCTGCACACGAACGTATCAGCACACGATCGCTGGCTTGCCTCGACAACGAGCCCGCTCTCGCGCGTACCCAGATGGAAGTGAAGCCCTTCAAGCTGACGTAGGCCTTTGATGGCGGACACGTTTCGTCATGTGTTAGGAGCGCTTGATGTCGGTTGTTTGAGGGTCGACGTGCGCGCCGTACCTTTATGTTGTTGACTGGATCGGGGTCTCCGCCAATATGGACCGATTCGAGATTCTGCCTCTGCGAGATGGTGGACAGTACGTGCGCCTTCATCGTACTCGACACAAAGAGAGAAGATCGACGTTAAGGAAGTTATTACGCATAGCCGACCATGCAACTGAAACAACCGAGCGGCTTCGATCACGGTAGAAAAGGATATTGATGCTCGAGGAACCTGCGTGCGTCCTCGATGAACTTCTTGGGCTGCAGGTTGTTGTAGAACGATCGTTCAGGCTGTGTACATTGGCAGCAACATCAGCAGCAGCAAGAGCATGAGTCAGCGTCAGTCCCGCGCTTCATGAGGCGCACACATACCACCAGCGATGGCTTCTCGGTGTATTCTTGCAACAAGGCCCAGCACTCGTCGATGACGTTCTTTTGTTTCTGTGCGTGCGTGGCAGCGAGAACGACAGCGAATTGATGATGAGTACAGTGCCACGCGAAGGAGCCATCGGTTGTGACGAGCGCGTACCGAGTTGCCGTCGTCGAGTGTCTTGGCCACGTTACGAAAGGCCTCGCACACACCGAGAGTCACCGCAGCGCCGGCTTGCAGTCGCTGCTCGTTCAGATCGCTCACCACTCGACTGGAACAACCACGAGCGCTCTCAGAACCCAATGATCGCCGCTGCCACTGCTCGAGCGCCAATTTCGCAGCCGACCACGTACTAGTATGCCTGCATCTTGGCGTTGATCGTTGCTGAAACAGCAGCTCGCTTGCTTGGTGTGCCAGCCGTCGGAGTACCGGGAGCTGCTGCTCCTGCCGCCGCCGCTGCTGCTGCCACGGCCCTCGGATTCGGCGTGTGCATCGCATGGAAGGCAGCTGGGATCGGCGTCGTCGGCGCGCTGGCGTCGGTGTTCGTCGCCGCCACGGCCGACGGCTTCCAGTTGAGCGACTGATGGCCCAGCTCGTCCTCCATCAGCTGGCGCTTCTTCTCCTTCCACTCGCGGAACACCGCCTGCCGATACGACGAGTCAAAGTTCTCGGTGGTCTGCGTGGGCGCGCTCGCTGCGTTAGCACGACGGCGATCCAGACAGAGACAGCGATAGACGCTTCATCATTGATCGATCGATGATGGAGCGCGGGTACCGACCTTGCGGCTTGCCTCCTCGATCGCATGGAGGGCGATCAAGTGATACTGGTGCTCCAGGTAGCCTTTGAGATCGGTCGGGCGCAGTTGCTCGCGCGGCTCGACCTTGGCCTGCTCGCCCGCTCGTTTCGATCAGCTCGGTGCCGCAGCAAGCAAGAGTAGCCATCGCTACATCGATACGTACTCGCATCTGGATCTTACTCAGCGCATTGAGCGTTCGCATCGGCTTCTCGACGTTGTAGCCACGAGCTGCCAGCAAGGCATTGCTGCGCCATCAAGGGAGGTCGCGTTAGTGAGGCGCGGCGAGAGTGTGGCGTTCCAGCGAGATGTCGAGCTCGTCGTACGCTTGAGCAGTCTCCATGGGAGTGACACGAGCCGTAGCTCCAAGCTTCTCGACTTGTCGCTTGGATGCCTCGCGCAACTGGCGCAGGTTACGAGGCACCTTGAAGTCCTGTGTATGCGCGTGTGTCGTGAGATATCGATCCATCATGTCGATGATATATCGGTCGATGATATCCATGACGCGTCACAGATATTGAGGCTGGCGGTGTTTTCGGCGAGGCATCGAAGCAAGATATACCTTCATGCCGGTCTTTTCGACCAGCTGGACCGACTGCTGTATCAGCTGGTTGAAGTTGGTGCTGCTCATGGTGAAGGTGATGGCGCCGCGCGCTGGTTGTGTTGCTCAATCAAAATCTCGAATCGAATCGAATAGAATAAACCCCAATGATGAGAGTAACTAAGAATGTAACTCACGAATCGATATGACGAGATGGTGCGATACGGTGATAGAGATAGAGAGACTGACTCGTATCGTCGATCGATCGATCGATCGAGGTGCTGCGTGCGAGAGAGGAGGAGAAGAAGGAATGGAGAAATGGCCAAGTCTTTTTGAGTGGCGATTCTCTCAGGAGGCGGCGCTGTTCTTACGCCTCGATCTTTGGTTCTCTTCCTCGCCCATTCATCATATCTCAGCCGCAGCCAATCGCTCGATATCTTCACGAGTCGTTCTCAATTCGAGCTCATTATCTGGTTGGATATCTTTGCAACAGCATCAATGGCTGACGATGAGTTTGCTTCGAACCTATTCGACACCGAGTACCTATGACAGCTCTTCCTCGTCGTGTTGTTGCTTGCTGCACTTGACCTGACGGCGATGTGGTTCGCGTCTCCGCCAGAGAATCGATCGAGACTGAGATGGAGTTCGCCTTCGATGAGAAGCATCGTGTATGGTTGCGATGCATCGAACCCGAATCTCAGCACGTCTTGAAGGCCGAGTCTCGCATCGTGTGGCCTGGCGCCTCGAACCTGTGCCGCTTGCTCCTGCTAGAGCCGCAGCTGCTTCGTGGCAAGAGCGTGCTCGAGCTTGGCGCAGGCCCGGGGCTCGCAGGTCTGTTCGCGCTCACTCTCGGTGCTCGGCGCCTCTTTCTCACGGACTACGACCTCGATGGCTCGTTGAGAGTGCTGCACGACAACGTCGCGCGCAACCAATGCAACACGCCGGGCTCGCCGCCGATCGCCACCGTGCACCACCTTGCTTGGGGCGATGTCGCCAACGTCGAGCAGCTGTTGCTGGCTGAACCAGAGGCTCGACAGGTCGAGGTGCTCCTCGCGTCGGATGTCGTGTACTACGAGTCGGGCATCAGTGCGTTGCTGACGACCGTGTCTGCCTTCCTGTCGCGCTTGCCGAACTCGATCTTTGTGCTTGCCAACATGCGCATACGGTACCGAGTGACGAGATAGCGGCCGTCACCAAGATGCCCCCCGTGTGGGGTCACCACAACTTGCCATTGCGCTAATCGATGTATTATGTTCTTTGCGTACGTGTGCTTGGCCTGTGAAGACTGAACAAGCTCTATCAACCGTTCATCGACGCTGCACATGGCTCCGGCCTGGCGATGCGACAGCTCTCACTCCCCAAGGCTCTCGAGCGCAGCAGTACGGCCGCCACCACAACGACCCCCGGCCTCGACGCGCACCACTGCTACATCTTTCTCTTTACATCTGCTGCTCACGAGCATCTGTTGGACGCGTGGTTTAATCACGCTCGTATCAATGAAACCCTGCTGTGACATTCCAGCAACCAAACTAACTCGCCGATCGATCATCATCAAAGCCACGAGAAGATCTCGAACAGCAGCTCGTTCGGAATCATCGACATCGCGTTCGACTCATCGACCACCGATCGAATCATCGTCATCGTCGACACTGCTCGCTTCATCCATGATGGTGCATATCGATGGCGATCCACGCGCCATGTGAACGTGTCGGCAAGCCATTGATTGGCTCCAATCACATGCACTCGATGGCCTGCCGAGAAGGCGATGACACCTCGATGCTCGTCGAACGCAACTTCATCTGGGAGCCTATAGCCACAATCGAGCGATGATATGTGATGACCCTCGTGAGTGAATGATTGCAATCGACGATTGGCAAAGTCGGCGACGATGATTCGGCCTTGATTATCGATGCACACGCCATGAGGCCGAATCAACTGGCATGGTCGGTTGCCTTGAGAGCCGAACTCGAACAAGAACGAGCCATCGACCAACGACAATACTTGCACTCGATCATTGTTAGTGTCTACGACGATGATTCGATGTCGATCATCATCGATCGCAATGCCTGATGGATACTTGAACTCGCCAGGCTGAGATCCATGCTTGCCGACCGAGAACAAGAACGAGAGATCGATCGACGACAAGAACACCAATCGATGGCTCTCGGTATCGGTGATGATGATGCGATGATGATGCTTGTCGATCGCAACATCTCGAGGATTGTAGAGGTCGATGTTCCGTGTGCTGCGATGACCGATGCACGACAAGAGCGATTGCTCGCTCAATGACCATGATTGTACTCGATCGTTGCCGCAATCCACGACGAGGATGCGATCATGATCGTGATCGATCGCGATGCCATATGGATACTCGAATTGGCCTGGTTGGATACCTTTCTCGCCGAACTTGGACACGAACGAGCCGTCATCACACGAGAATACTTGCACTCGATGGTTGTTGCAATCACTGACGAGCAAGAGACCTCGATGATGGTCGAACACCAGGCCTCGAGGGAAGTTGAACTGGCCATCATCAAGCCCGGGAAGATGGGCGCCAATCGAGAGCTTGATTCGAGTATCGCGATCGAGATATTCCATCTCAGTGATACACGAGAGTACAAACCCACGCCGGCGAACCAAGAGAGAGAGAGAGAGACTAAGAACAGTAAGTTTGGTGTGGCGTCAAACAAACGAGTATTGTTGCTCGTGTTTACGAACAGCGGGTCGGCGTTCGCTCGCTGCTCGTACTCGTTGTGCGCGATACCGCGCTCGACCACCACGACCACGACCACCACGGCGGCGGCA
>Ga0209914_1003760_pt1 | contig 10255 bp, 8 predicted proteins | sample ThiBiot_500_plan_FD_183949 | JGI IMG/M metagenome (GOLD analysis project Ga0209914, IMG submission 183949) | Wastewater bioreactor microbial communities from Cape Town, South Africa - Thiocy_cont_500_plan (SPAdes) | ecosystem: Engineered > Bioreactor > Thiocyanate-remediating > Anaerobic-Aerobic ... | reverse complement strand
TAAGAACTCACCCAGAAGCCATTTACATTTCGAATGTCGTGATTTGGTAGAATAGCAATAAATAACCGTCAAAACTACGATTAAAATACCAAGTATAGTTGTAAGAAGCATCATAATAATAACAACAACTGTATGCGTACACGTCACAACACATAAAGGGAAACTAAAAAATGCTGAATTTTATTTGTCCTCGTGCTTTAACATTAAAGGAGAACGAAAAAAAATGAAACATTCTGTTGCGCAGAGTAACACGTATATTAAATCAGTTGTTTCTCCTTTTGACTTGACGACCAATTGCTGTTTGTCCAAATTCTTTCTTGTATGCACTCGACGGCAGAACATAGAGAATGAAACCGAGTATTTGTGGAGTCGATGATAGAAGAATAGTAATTAAGAGTATGTGTCGTTGCCAACTATGTAATTGAGAACAAGCTAACGTAAACGATAGAATTATTTGTGGTAAAGCTGAGAGAATGATTATCGTCGGTGTGATAAATAGCTCTTTCTGAGCTTCAACCCCCCCTCATGTATCTTATTCAAACGCACTTTTTTATACTTTAATTTGCAATGTTAATGTAAAGATAAGATAACTGAATAATAATGAAAAACTATATCGTTCAGTAACGTTTAAACATTTGCACTCGATGATTATATGTATCAGATACGTAAAGATTAAGTTGCTTGTCTAGAGTTACACAACGGGGTTGGTTTAATACAGTCGCATTTATACCATTTACACCTATTATACCAGCAATGGTTCTACCAACAGTTTGTCCAGATAGAAAAAATTGAATACGATGGTTTGCCGTATCAGCCACATAAATATTACTCATAGGATCAAGACTCATACCAAGTGGACCGTTTAAAGATGTTGAATCATTTCCAACAACACCAGTAAAACTACCAGCAACAATTGTTCCATTATAGTCACCAATCCTCCACCATACTATTCTAGGCATATCGGCATTAGAAATAACCAAACTATTTGAAAGTGTATCAAAATATAGTCCAACAGGCGTAGACAATTGAGAGGCATTTAAGCCATACCCATGACCTCCCGCAATCACATTACCTACTGATGCTCCATATTGATATTGCATAACATGTTGGTTTCCAGAGTCTGCAATATAAAGATTATTAGTTTGTGAATCATATGCAATAGCATTTGGCCAAGACAGCTTGTCATTGGTACTTCCTGCTGAACCTATGAATATCTTATGTTTCGATATAGTTTACAAACGAACAGCTAGTTACCTGTTATACCTGCAACAGTTGTTCCTGACAAATTACCACGAGTGAAAAATTGAATACGCCTATTTTCTCTATCTGAAACATAGATGTTGTCATTGGAGTCAAATGCCATATGAACTGGTTTATATAAATGATAAGAATCATTTCCCATTGCTGCGTTTGCCTGACCTGCAACAGTTAGACCAGTCGATGTACCTATGATGAGTTTTTGAATTCGATGATTCCACCAATCAGCTATATATAATGCACCTAAAGAATCAAATGCCAAACCAAATGGAGCGCTCGTTTGATTAGGAGCTAAACCTGGTACACCTGCTTTACCCAGTATTGTTATACCTGTAGAGTTCCAACGAAGTGGGACTGGAAGATCTATAAGAAGAAAATAATTCTCACATATATTTTGTCTTACTTTTACCTGATATTATTCTTCTTGGTTCTATCAATAGTATCAAGGGAACAGTAGTAATTATTGCTATCGATAAAATACTAATGATAATAGAGATAATGATACATTGTTTTGAGTATCTTTTCTTTTTTTTAATATTTCGATGATGATCAATTGTAAGACAGTTTTTATCAGACCATGCATTTGATTTCTATAGAATATCAAAACATGAAAGAATCATTCATAAATATATTATATTCTGTGAATGAACTTACTCGAATTGATGAAATAGAATGATTGAAAACAGTGTTAACTGGAGTGTTAGTTTTAGATAATTGAGCGAAATTGATACCAGAATGAGAAGATTCTCTTGGTTGAATTCTGATATGAATAATTGATCTCGGCACACTTCTTGTTCTTGATCGATGTCGAGAATGTGAAATAACAAGTACTTTTTTTCGAGTGATATTATCTTGAATGATATTAATGAAACTAGGTTAATCAATAGCTAAACAGTGGAATTTATACTTTACCTGTGCTTGCCTGTGTAGATGATTGATCTTTGAACATGTGAATTTCTATGTAGTCAATATTTTGATCAACTGAAAAGGTTAAGAAAAATTGTCTATTCTATGGATATTTTTTGTTTGAGCTTGATTATATTTCTAGACAAAATTTCTTCTTTATGGTTTCATTATAGACTAATGTATTCTAATTAATGTATCAAAAAAAAGAAAGAACAGTCTCATTTGAATAAGATATTGGAATTTTTTAAATAGCAAAGGAACTGTAAAGTAATGGAAAGAAGAAAATCGAGTATTGTATTAGTTTCACATCATTCTTGTTATAATCAATCAATTGTTCATAAAGTGAGACCAATTTATGTTCTAATTTTATTATCAATTGATTAAAATTTAGCATAAAGATTTATCGTTGAAAAAGAAACGATCGAACAATATCATTCATATAACTATTGGATTACGAAAAATAATTCAATTGAATAATAGCAATTTATCATCGGTCAGAATTTTAGAAATATCTACTCTTTACATGTTTTTTTTATAAGATATTATTATTCTAGTTGCATGAAAACTCAAAGAAAAGTGATTATCCGATGAATAAATCATCTTTATCAAAATCTTCTCGAATCACTCCTCAAGGGACCACCAGTTTATTTTCAAACATCAAGTTGAATAATAATGATGAACTAGATCGAACAGGAATGATCCAAGATTATCATCAACGACCCAAACGAAATAAAAGAAAAAAGTCAGTATACTCTTTTCGAACGAGAAGTGATGGTTTTCATTTCTAATCATATTTATAGATGTTCATGTCGATATATTATTAAATCTGGCATTATAACTTTACTTGTTATTTTGATCATAGCTACTATTCTACTAGTTCTTTTAATTAAATCTACAACAAAAACAATAATACCAAGTAATATAGGAACATAAACTATTAGAATTGAACTTTATTTGTAGATAATATACCTGTCCTTCGTTGGAATTCAAGTGGTATCACAATAGCTGGAATTAGTGGTAGTCCTGGTTCTGCTAACAATCAATTAAATACTCCCTATGATGTGTTCTTGGACTATGCGAATAATCTTTATATTGCTGATCGAGGCAATCATCGAATTCAAAAATATTTATTTGGTAGTTCAATAGGTGAAAGAGTAGCTGGTAATGTAACAAGTGGTTCATCTTCAGATAAATTGTCTGGCCCAGGACGAGTTCTTCTTGATTCAAATGAAAATTTATACATAGCAGACTCATGGAATGGTCGAGTTCAATTCTGGTGTAAAGGAGCTAATTCAGGAACAACAGTTGCCGGTATAGGTAAGAAAAATAAACAAAACAATGTTGTTTTTTCTTTATATAACAGTTTATATTTAGGTTCTGCTGGTAACTCTACCAATCAATTATATAACCCCTATGGTATCGTTCTTCATCCAACATCGAATACACTTTATATAGCAGAAAATGTGAATCATCGAATCATGTCATATACACTTGATAATAATTCTGGTACATTGGTATTCGGATTCAATGGAGGAGGAAATAATAATACACAATTATATTCCCCCGTAGGCTTACATTTTGATATATTGACAAACAGTTTAGTTATTTCCAACTCTGCTTCTCATAAGATAGTTCGATATGTATTGGGTTCGAGCTACTGGACATTGATTGCTGGAGACATTAGCGGAGCCGCTGGTACAACACCAGCACAATTTAATGATCCTATTGAGGCAATATTTGATCCCATGGGCAATTTATATGTTGCTGATAGAGGTAATAATCGTATTCAATTTTTTTATACTGGACAATTAAATGGTACAACAATTGCTGGTGTGCCTGGTGTCTTTGCAGCTAATGCTACTACACTTGCTGTATCTTGTTCAGTACGACTCGATAGTCAACTAAATCTTTATGTAGCAGACTCAAACAATAATCGAATTCAGAAATTTTTACGTTATTAAAATTCTCCAATTCGTGAATATGACTCTTCTCTCCGAGAAAGAGAATATTAAAGCATTTTATTAAATACAAACAGTATAAAAGATTCATGCGTTATTATCACTTTAGTAATCCGTAGATTGATAAAAGAAATATGTTATTTATAGAAAAATTCATCTTCTTTTTCTTTATATTTTGACTATGAAATTATCCATTCATAGATCGCTGTTGTTTATTCCATAGTGAATAAACCGTTTTAACACGACCTGTAAGTTCAACCGAGTCAAGTGTCTGACAAAGTTGAATGAGTATACATGAGAGTGGTGACGAAACCAAATGTCAGCTAGAGCATTAAATGCACCATTGTCATTACCATTCGGTGGTTGAAGTAGTCGGGTAAATGCTAAGGTTTCATTAAAATCGTCAATAGGCTATTTGGAAATAAGATGTCGAAAGAGTTCATAGAATTCATATTGAGAATTATACATAGGATTTCTAACGATGCACAGATCAATGTCACCATGAACGCCATATTTCTTCGAAAAAATCACCTATTTCGTAGGAAAATTATCAACATATTATCTAAAATTATCAATATCAAAAGAATTCCTTTGATAATCATAAGAGATGCTAGAAGAGCCATGTAAAAAGCACCCAATGCTTTCCAAAAACTATAATTGGAAAAACCAGTTGGAGTTGGGTTCTCTCAAGGTGAAAAAGTCCTCCGATATATTGTTGATTAAATCCAATCCAGAAAGCAAGTGGAATGAGCAATTGTTGTTTGAGCTCGATCATTTTTCAAAAAATAGCCTTTAGAGAATGACCGATATTGAATGCTATCGAACGAAAGTCATACGCTAAAAATAATAATAATAGATATAATTTATCGTTGTACATACTGTAGGCCATGTGGTAAAGACATCAGATGATTTTCTTACTTTATGTGCATGATTCGAAAAAATAAGATGAATGACTAAACCACTTCCAATGCCATCTGTTAAATAGCAATTCAATTCTATATCATCTACATTTTTGTTTCGAAAACTTCTTTTCTCACTTATTTGATAGATTCCATTGAAAATACGAAAAAAAAACGTGGAATTATAATATCAGTTGATTGTTCTTTAATTTGCGCATAGCTCATACTCAGTTCAGTTATTAATCCAAGGTAATTCACTCATAAAAATTGCAGTCGTATATAAAAGTACCGTGATAATAAACATAAATAGTGTCCACCAGTAACCGAGAATATATATCATGGGATTAGGCAAAAAAATGGCAGCTACGAGAGTACATCCAGTGATAATTGCCGATGAAATAATACCAACATCATCATATATGTTGATGTTTTCGATGCAATTACAGAACGCTTCGATTGAGATATATTTTCATCTTTTTTCAGCGATATTTGCTCTCCTTCATATGCTGCATTCGATTGTGTAGATGAATCCATTTGTATAACACAGGAAAATGGTTAGAATACGAACTAACGGTACAGTCATCTGTATCAAAAATGTATATTTTTTTTACAAAGATAGACTGAATGTACATCAGTTTTTAATGCATGGTTTCACACGCACAAAAAAAGATAAAAACTAATCACTCCTCGTAGACAAGGCCTTATTCATATTTATATAGCTAAAAGAACAATACATTTAAAAGGACGAAATGTATCGATATGTTGTGATGGCAAGGATTTCGTGTAAACTTCACCCACATTATTATAAGTTGTACCAAAACGAAAATGATCAGCTGGCAAATGTTTTGCACGAATAGAAAATGCTTTTCGATGACAATCAAATGCTTGAGAACATACTTGAATCTGATGGTTGTAGAACTTGTTTTCGAATTGATAATGATCTATCGAACAAATCGAGCGCACATTATCTTCTGTTGCTATTAAACCAAATAAATACAAACAATAAGCTCTCCAACTATGATCATTCAAATCGAATTGCCACTATTATTCAAATTTAATTAAAATTACTTCATTTCTTTATTTATCTATGAAAAAAAATAGCCGAAAGAATTCAACGAATTCTTGAATTTATTTCGATGTTGATTTCATATTTTGTAAACAATCAAGTATTAGCTGTCGAATGATCTTGTTCATGCGTATCATTTAAAACATAATAACATGTTTTTTTTGTCTTCATCATACATTATCAATCTGTCCTATATAACGTTTAATTGTAAAGAAAAGATGTTAAACAATTTAATGTTGATTTTCTGAAAATGAATGTTTTCAAGTCACATTTTGCTTTAGAAAGTAAACAGGGAGTAAAAAAACTCTAAGACCATCTTCATTTGTGGCTTTACTTGCACGATGTTTGCTGATTATTTGATTTGTTTGTTTCTTCTAACGTTCGTTAGACAAATATCAGGTATTAAATCATTCGAACCAATAGAAGCTCTAAAATATTTTATAGGTTTATCGTATAATCAACCAATTTTTTGTCCGAACGCGTCATGGAGCGAAAATGCAACTACTTTTGCTAGCAGTGATACGATTGGCGAAGATCCTTTCGATATTTTCGTTACAACTAATAGCACTGTCTATGTGCCCAATAGAAGCAATAAATTCATAATTGTATGGTCTGAGACAAGCTTAATACCATCAAGAAATATATCAACATCTTCATCTAGTATAATAACTGTTTTCGTAACAGAAGATAATTCAATCTACTTCGATTATCAATTGAATTCGATTAGTGAAATACGACGATTATCAGCTAATTTATCAAATACTCTTTCAATCGTGCAAACGGTCCAGAATTGCTACGATATTTTCATTGATATTAGCAATTATATTTATTGTTCTCTATCAGATAATCATCAAGTCATCAGAAAATCATTGAATAATTCATTTGATCAAGTTAAAATCGTTGCTGGGACTGGTGTTAGCGGTTCAACATCATTCATGCTGAACGGCCCTAATGGAATATTTATTGATACTAATTTGGATTTATATGTAGCGGATCACATCAATAACAGAATTCAATTATTTCCATTTGGTCAATCAGATGCAATAAAAGTAGCAGGATCTGGATCATCACCCTCAACAATTGGTTTGAATCGCCCAACTGCAGTGATTTTAGATGCTAATAAATATGTTTTTATTGTTGACTATTTGAGTCATCGCATCGTTGGAAGTGGACCAAATGGATTTCGATGTTTAACTGGATGTAATGGATTAGGTTCTGCAGCTAATCAATTAAAATATCCACGAGCAATAAGTTTCGATACATATGGTAATATATTTATTGCTGACGGAGGGAATAATCGGATACAAAAGCTTGCATTAATGACTAATTCTTGCAGTAAGTTTGATCAAACTAAAGAATATCTAAGTTAAATGTTGTACTTCTACTAGATATATCGATTAGAAATAATGGTAATTATCTACCCGTTTCATTTTAAAATCTTTTTAGTGCCTTGTTTAGTCACATATTCATCAACAAAAGATTCTCAAATTATTGCAATAAATACATCTAATAGTCTGTTTACTAATATTGTCGATCTATGATAATATCTTTCTTATCTAGGTATATCTTACAATCAACCAAAATTTGATGCATCTACTGTTTGGAATTCAAATGGAATCACAATTACTGATAGCAATACAGTTGGCACACAACCTTTTGGTATATTTATCAACAGAAATAATACAGTTTATATACCTGGTCGAAACACGAATGGTATATACATTTGGAAGAATGAGAGTGCCAATTTCACGAAGAAAATTACTACTAATCAGTGGACTCAATTTTCTATTTTTGTAACTAGTAATGGTGATATTTATACCACTTCTCAAAACTCACCCTTTACTATCAATCGATGGTTATCAAATGAAACTAACACTTCTACAGCTATGGCATATAGTGACGAATATTCACATGGTATCTTTATTGATATCAATAATACTTTATACTTTTCAGCCACTAGCAAACATAAAGTTTTATCGAAACCATTAAGTAGTTCTTCAAATATATTAACAGTCGTTGCTGGTACGGGTGTTGCTGGAAATGCTGCAAGTACGCTCAGTGACCCTCGTGGATTATTTGTCGATGTCAATTTTGATTTATATGTTGCCGATTGGGGGAATAATCGTGTTCAATTATTTCGACAAGGACAACAGAATGCAATCACAGTTGCAGGAAGTGGATCATTAAATGTAACAATTACTCTCTATCGTCCAATTCATGTTGTACTCGATATGGAAAAATATTTATTTATTGTTGATCAGTACAATCATCGTATTATTGGATCCAATGAGGATGGTTTTCATTGTATAGTTGGATGTACTGGCTCTTCAGGTTCATCCTTTAATAGATTAGATCGGCCACCCAGCATGGCTTTCGATAGTTTTGGAAATATTTATGTTGTAGATGAGTTTAATCATCGCATTCAAAAATTTCTCCGTTTGAACAATACTCTTAGTAAGTACCTTTGAATTTATGATCTACAAATATTATTCTATATTTTAGATCCATCGTATAATCAACCAAAATTCTGTTCGAATGCAACATGGAATCCAAATGCAACAACTTTAGCTAATCGTAGTATCATTGGATCAAGCCCTCTTGCTATATACATCGATAGAAATAACACAATTTATGCAGCTAGTCGAGAGACAGGTCAAATTCTCATTTGGTCAAATGATAGAATAAATCCAACGACTGTTTTACATGCTAATTTATATTTACCACTCTCAATATTCGTAACTATGAATGGTGATATTTATGCTGGTGATAGCAGTTCAATTCAACAAGTATCATATTCAAACAGTAGTAAATTGATTATACAGATGACTTCACGATGTATGGGTCTTTTTGTTGATATTACGAACAGCATTTATTGTTCATCAGATCCCCAACATCAAGTTTTCAAGAAATGGTTAGGTGATAAAAATGCATCAGTCATGACATCAGTTGCTGGAACAGGTTCTGCCGGCTCTGCTGCAAATCAACTGTATAACCCAAATGGAATCTTTGTTGACACGAATTTCGATTTATACGTAGCGGATTGGAGGAATAACAGAATTCAATTATTTCGTTTGAGACAGTCAAATGGAACCACAGTTGCAGGAAATACTTCACCAAACTCAACAATTACATTAAATCACCCATCAAATGTTATTTTAGATGCAAATAAATATCTTTTCATAACAGATGATGACAATAATCGAATAATTGGGTCAGACGAAAAAGGTTTTCGTTGTATTGTTGGATGTACAGGCTCATCAGGTTCAAATTCTAATCAACTCAAATATCCACGAAGTATCGCTTTTGACACTTCTGGAAATCTATATGTTGTTGAACGTGATAACAATCGTATTCAAAAATTTAGTTTATCAACAAATCCCTGTTACGGTAAGTTCGTTATAACAAAACTTTCCTCATCAATCTACAATATACCTTTAAAGGTTGTTATACTCCAAAATTCACATTGATTCCAGGTAGTTCAACCTTATTAAATCCATTACGATTTCGTCGAAGTCAAGATTTTTATATAGTCTCAATTATTAAATTAAATTGTAACGATTCAACACTAACAAACAAACAATGGATCATCAAAAATTGTACAACCAATTGTCTTAATACAATTCAATTAGATTCAACGGTTCAAACAACATCAAGTGAATTATATATTCCTGCACGAACACTCTCATTTGGAACATATGAATTAGAATTAACTGTAACAATGAGCAAATATTCATGGTTAAAAGCCGTTTCATCTGTTTATGTTCAAATCACTCCATCGGGAATAACAGCAAATCTTGTTCAATTAGGCACATCGATGATCACAAGTGGACATCAACAAGACCTTAAATTAGATCCAGGAACATATTCGATCAATCCCGATGAAAATACTTTCGATACTAGTGTAAGTTTTGATTTATTCACTAAAAACGAGAATCTTTTTTTTTTTAATTTAGAATTGGATTTATGAATACTATTGTCGAATTTATCCTTCATTTATGTTTCCGAATGTGAATGGTTGGTTATTAACTATCGATAATCCAGTAAATGACTCTTCGAATCCATCGTGTTTATCGAATCGAACCGGTTGGAAATTTGGTAATTCCAATCGTTCATCTTTGACAATACTTTCTCATTCACTTCAATCAAATCGAACTTATCAATTTATGGTT
>Ga0209914_1003758_pt1 | contig 10256 bp, 10 predicted proteins | sample ThiBiot_500_plan_FD_183949 | JGI IMG/M metagenome (GOLD analysis project Ga0209914, IMG submission 183949) | Wastewater bioreactor microbial communities from Cape Town, South Africa - Thiocy_cont_500_plan (SPAdes) | ecosystem: Engineered > Bioreactor > Thiocyanate-remediating > Anaerobic-Aerobic... | reverse complement strand
CCTGCCGATCCTGCTGCTGATGCTGTATTCGTTCAACGCCTCGCGGCTGGCGACGGTGTGGGCGGGCTTTTCCACGCAGTGGTACGGCGAGCTGTTCCGTGACCGGCAGCTGCTGGACGCGGCCTGGGTCAGCGTCAAGGTCGCGTTCTGGACCGCGAGCGCGTCGATGGTGCTCGGCACCATGGCGGCAATGGCGATGACCCGCTTCCGGCGCTTCCCCGGCAAGACCGTGTTCGGCGCGCTGGTGACCGCGCCGCTGGTGATGCCGGAGGTGATCATCGGCCTGTCGATCCTGCTGATGCTGGTGTCGATGGGCGGCCTGTTCGGGCTGCCGTCCAAGGGCGTGGTGGCGATCTGGATCGCGCACGTCACCTTCACCCTGTCCTTCGTGACCGTGGTGGTGTCCTCGCGCCTGCAGGAGCTGGACCGCTCGCTGGAGGAGGCGGCCATGGACCTGGGCGCCAACCGGCTCAAGGTGTTCTTCCTGATCACCCTGCCGATCATCGCCCCGGCGCTGCTGTCCGGCTGGCTGCTGGCCTTCACCCTGTCGCTGGACGACGTGGTGATCGCCAGCTTCGTGGCCGGGCCCAGCTCGACCACGCTGCCGATGAAGATCTTCGCCTCGGTGCGCATGGGCGTGAGTCCCAAGATCAACGCGCTGGCCACGCTGCTGGTGCTGGCGGTATCGACCGTGGCGGTCCTCGGCTGGTGGATCTCCGCCCGCGCCGACAGGCGGCGCCAGCGCGACATGCAGCTGGCGCTGCAGGACAACGGTTGATCCGGCCGCAGGCCGGACGCGGCCGGCGCCTGGCCTGCTGACGCGGGCGCAACGCCGGCGGCGCTACCATGGGCGCATCCGTTTCATGCAGGTGCAGCGCCATGGCTTCCTACCCGACCCTGAACCCCTTCGACGGCCGTGACCTGCGCACGGTCGAGCTGATGAGCGCCGTGGCCGTCGAGCAGCGGCTGGCCGCCGCGCAGGCTGCATTCCCGGCGTGGTCGGGCCTGCCGCTGGAGCAGCGCGGCGTGCTGCTGCGCCAGGTGGCCGCGGCGCTGCGCACGCGCCGCGACGAGATCCAGCGCACGATGACCCGGGAGATGGGCAAGCTGCGCGGCGAGGCGCTGGCCGAGATCGAGAAGAGCGCGGCGGCCTGCGAGTACTACGCCGACCATGCCGCCGGTTACCTCAGCCCGCAGCCGATCCCGACCGAGGCGCAGCGCAGCTACGTGGTCTACCAGCCGATCGGCTGCGTGCTGGCGGTGATGCCGTGGAATTTCCCGGTATGGCAGGTGTTCCGTTTCCTCGCACCGTCGCTGATGGCCGGCAACGTGGCGCTGCTCAAGCACGCCAGCAACGTGCCCGGCTGCGCCGACCTGATCGCCGCGGTGCTGGCCGATGCCGGCATGCCGGCCGGGGTGTTCGCGGTGCTGCACATCGACAACGAACAGGCGGCCGGGGTGCTGCGCGACCGCCGGGTCAAGGCGGTCACCCTGACCGGCAGCGAGCGCGCCGGCCGCGCCATCGCCGCCAACGCCGGCGACCAGCTGAAGAAGTGCGTGATGGAGCTGGGCGGCAGCGACGCCTTCGTGGTGCTGGACGACGCCGACCTGGACGCGACGGTGGCCGCGGCGGTGAAATCGCGCTTCGACAACGCCGGGCAGACCTGCATCGCGGCCAAGCGCTTCGTGCTGGTCGATGCCATCGCCGACGCCTTCGTGCAGCGCTTCGTCGCAGCGGCCAAGGCGCGGGTGTACGGCGATCCGCAGGACCCGTCCACCACGCTGGCGCCGCTGGCGCGCGCCGACCTGCGCGACGGCCTGCACCGGCAGGTGCGGCAGAGCATCGACCAGGGCGCCAGGGCGTTGCTGGGCTGCGAGCCGCTGGCCGGCACGCATGCGGGCTACCCGGCGTCGATCCTCGACCACGTCGCGCCGGGCATGCCGGCCTACGAGGAGGAACTGTTCGGCCCGGTGGCGGCGATCGTGCGGGTGAAGGACGAGGCCGAGGCGGTACGGGTGGCCAACGACACCCCGTTCGGGCTCGGCGGCAGCGTGTGGACCGGCGACGCCGCGCGCGGCGAGCGGGTCGCCGCGCAGCTGCAGTGCGGCGCGGCGTTCGTCAATTCCGTGGTCAAGAGCGATGCGCGGCTGCCGTTCGGCGGCACCAAGCGCTCGGGCTTCGGCCGCGAACTGGCCGAGCACGGCATCCGTGAATTCACCAACATCAAGACCGTCTACGTGGCCTGAGCCGGTGCCGGCACGCGCGGTGCGTCAGCCGAACGGGTGATCGATCGACGGACTCTGCGGGGTCAGCAGTTCGGCGCCGTCGGCGGTGATGTGCAGGATGTCCTCCAGGCGCACGCCGAACCTGCCGGGGATGTAGATCCCGGGTTCGTCGCTGAAGGTCATGCCCGGTTCGAGCAGGCGGGTGTTGCCGCGGACCAGGTAATCCCACTCGTGCATGTCCATGCCGATGCCGTGGCCGAGGCGGTGGCTGAAGTAGGTGTAGTCCGGGCCGTAGCCGGCATCGACGATGACCTTGCGCGCGGCGGCGTCCAGCGCCTCCATGGCCACGCCGGGGCGCGCCGCCCGCAGCGCGCGGGTCTGCGCGTCGAGCACGATGTCGAAGACCCGGCGGATATCGTCGCCGGCCTGGCCCAGCACCACGGTGCGGGTGATGTCGCTGGTGTAGCCGTCGGCCCTGCAGCCGCCGTCGAAGATGACCGGCATGCCCTCGGTGAGCCGTTGCGGCGCCTCCGAGCCGTGTGGCGAGGCGGTGTATGGACCGATGTTGACGTCGGCGCTGCCGCGCAGGCCGGTGCGGGCATAGGCCATGGCGACCAGCCCGGCGATGTCGTCCTCGCTCATGCCCGGCACCAGCGCCTTCCACACCGCTTCGTACACCGCCAGCGTGGTCTGGTTGGCCAGGCGCAGCAGCGCCAGTTCCGCCGGGCTCTTGATGCGCCGGCAGCCGGCGGTGACCGGCCAGGCATCGACGAAGGTGGCCTGGGGCAGGGCGCCCATGATGCCCTGGCTGCGGAAGAACGGCACGGTCTCCTCGATGCCGATCGTGCCGTTGCCGGCGCCGACGCCGCGCAGCACCTGCGCGACCAGCGCATACGGATCCTCGTCTTCCTGCCAGCCGCGCACATCGTTGCCCAGCCGGATCTGTTCCAGCGTGCGACCGCGTTCGAACTCGGGGGTGACATAGACCGGCTCGCCCGAGCGCGGCAGGATCACCCCGGTCAGGCGCTCGCTGTTCCACCAGTGCATGCCGGTGAAGTAGGTCAACGAGGTGCCCGCGCCGATGAACACCGCATCGATCCGGTGCCGCTCCATCAGCTGCTGCGCGCGTGCCAGGCGCTGCGCGCGTTCGCCGGCGCTGATCGGCACCACCCGCTGCGCGACCGGTTGCAGCGCGCGGATCGACGCGGGCAGCGCCGGCGCATCGCCGCGGCCCTCGGCAGCCAGCGCGCTGCCCGGCTGGCCCAGCACCGGCAGCGCCATGGCGCCGGCGGCCAGCGAGCCGCGCAGGAAATGCCGGCGGCGGTGATCGAAGAGGGCATCGTTGCGCATGGCGTTCCCCGCAGGGCAGTGATGTGGGTCGGAGTGGCCGCGGGCGGTGCGGGCCTACAGCCAGCCGGAACGCTTGAACAGCCGGTACAGCACCGCGCAGACCGCGCCGACGATCAGCACCAGCAGCGGGTAGGCGAAGCGTCCGGCCAGCTCCGGCATGTGGGTGAAGTTCATGCCGTACCAGCTGGTGATCAGGGTCGGTGCGGCCAGCAGCGCCGCCCATGCGCCGAGCTGCTTGACCGTCTCGCCCTGCGCCAGGGTGACCAGCGACAGGTTCACGCTCAGCGCGGTGCCGAGCATCTCGCGCAGGGTGTCGATGGCGTCGTTGACCCGCGCGGCATGGTCCTGCACGTCGCGCAGGTACAGCCGCGCGTCGTCGTTGAGCAACTGCACCGGGTTGCGCTGCAGCTGCGCCAGCGCGTCCTGCAGCGGGGTGACCGCCAGCCGCATCTTGTTGAGTTCGCGCTTGAGGTCGTACAGGCGGATGACGGTGCGGCGCCGGTAGTTCTCGGCGAAGATGTCTTTCTCCAGCGAATCCAGCGTATCGCCGAAGCTGTCGGTGATCGGCAGGTAGTTGTCCACCACCGCGTCGAGCACCGCATACAGGCAGAACGACGGCCCCTGGGCCACCAGGTCGTGTTCGCGTTCCAGCCGCGCGCGTACCGGCGCGTACGACAGCGAGGCGCCGTGGCGCACCGTCACCAGATAGCGCGGGCCGAGGAAGGCATGGGTCTCGCCATAGCGGATGCGCTCCTCGACCACCTGCGCGGTGTGCACCACCACGAACAGCGAGTCGCCGTAGGTCTCCACCTTGGGCCGCTGGTGCGCCTTGCGCGTGTCCTCGATGGCCAGGTCATGCAGCCCGAACTCGGCCTGGACCTTGTCCAGCACGGCGTCGTCGGGTTCGTACAGGCCGACCCAGACAAAGCCCCGGCTGCTGGCTTCGAGCACGTCGCTGATCGAATCCAGCGACAGATTGCGCAGCGTGCCGTCCTCGCCATACCAGGTGCAGTTGATGACGCAGGGCGGGTTGGCCGGCGCCACCGCGGGAAAAATACCGGGGTCCATGGACCGCATCGTGCCTCAGCCCGGCGCAGGCGCCAAGCCGCGGCGGCCCAGCACCAGTGCCAGCGCCAGGTGGACCGGCAGCAGCAGCACGATCCACTGCATGTTGAACTGGGCCTGCAGCGACAGCCAATGCAGCGGCAGCGACAGCGCGGCGATGGCGGCCAGCGTCCACAGCAGCCAGCCGAACGCACGGCCCGGCAGGCGCCCGCGCAGCAGTTGCCAGGCGCCCGGCAGCAGGGCCAGCGCCAGCGGATTGAGCAGCAGCAGGTTGCGATTGGCCCAGGCGGCGCGGTGTTCGCTGGCGCCCCACAGGTAGGCCAGCAGCACGCCGGCCACGCCGCAGAACAGCCAGAACGGCAGCGCGATGCCGCCGAGCATGCGCCGGTGGCGGCGCGCGGCGAAGACCAGCCCGGCCAGGACCAGGCCGGTCAGCAGCCAGGGCCACCAGGTGCGGTCATGCTCGCCCGGCTCGGCGGCCAGCCGTTGCGGCAGCAGTTCCTGTTCGGCCTGCACCAGCGGGCGTCCCTCGCTGTTGCGGGCCTCGCGCAGGCCGTCGGCCAGCCGCATCGGCACGAACGCCTCCTGCCAGCGCGACAGCGGCTGGTCGGCCCACGGGCCCAGGCCGAGGTCGAAGCCCAGCCACATCCACGGTGACGGCGAGGCCAGCCGCACCGCTTCGCTGCGGTAGGTGTTGCCGCGCGAACGCCCGGCCAGCTGCGACTGCAGGCCGCCGCCCATGGCGCGGTCGAGCGCGTCGCGCACCATCGTCGAGCAGTTGGCGGTGAAGTAGTCGTAGCGGTAGCGTGCATTCTCCGGCCGCGAGCGCTCGGCCAGGTCGTCGGCCAGCGCCTGCGCCTGCCGTGGCGGCAGGTCCAGCCACTGGATGGATGCGCCGCGCCCGGCGTCGCGGTACTGCGCAAGATCCTCGTCCAGCGGCAGCGCGACCAGGTAGTACATCATCCGCCCGCGCACGAAGTTGCCGATGAAGTCGGGCTCGGACGGGTCGAAGAAGCCGAAATTGTAGGAAACGGCGGGGCCGCCGCCGGGCTCGGCCACCACCAGCGCGTCGTGGCCGAAACGTTCGAAGAACACCTCGCCGGGCTGCATCGTCACCACGCCGATGCGCGGCGCGCCGGTTACGGCATCGGCGGCGGGTGTGGCCGCGGCCGATGCCACGCCGGCCACCAGCAGGTACAGCAGCGCGCACGCCAGCAGGCGTGCGAGCGGCAGGGCACGGCGCAGCGGCCGGGAGCGGCGCGGGGCGGTCAAGCGTCGTCCTGCGGGTCGGGCGGCAGCACGGTGACGTGGAAGGCCTGCACCCGCCGCGCATTGGCGCGCGCCACCCGGAACACGAAACGGTCCAGGGTGAGTTCGTCGCCGATCTCGGGCAGGTGGCCGATGGCCTCGGTGACCAGTCCGCCGATGGTGTCGTAGTCGTCGTCGGAGAACCCGGCGCCGAAGCGTTCGTTGAAGTCCTCGATCGCGGTCAGCGCGTCGACCACGTAGCGGCCGTCGGCCTGGATGGCGATCTGCGCGGTGTGGTCCTCGGCTTCGTCGTGCTCGTCGTCGATCTGGCCGACGATCTGCTCCAGCACGTCCTCGATGGTGACCAGCCCGGCGACGCCGCCGTACTCGTCCACCACGATCGCCATGTGGTTGCGCGAGAGCCGGAACTCCTTGAGCAGCACGTTGAGCTTCTTGGACTCGGGGATCAGCACCGCCGGGCGCAGCAGTTCGCGGATGGTGGCGTGGCTGTTGTCTGCGACCACGCCGCGCAGCAGGTCCTTGGCCAGCAGGATGCCGAGCACGTCGTCCTTGTTCTCGCCGTGCACGGGGAAGCGCGAATGGCCGGATTCGACCACCTGCTTCATCAGTTCCAGGAACGGCTGCTCGACTGGAAGGGACACCATCTGCGAGCGCGGGATCATCACGTCGCCGACGGTCAGCTCGGCCACCGAGATGGCGCCCTCCATCATGCGCAGGGTATCGGCGGCGATCAGGCCGTCCTGTTCGGCCGTCTGCAGCACGGCCACCAGTTCGTCGCGGGTATGGGGTTCGCCGGAGAAGGCCGCGCTGAGGCGTTCAAGCCAGCCGCGTTTCTTTTCGCCCAGCTCCGGGGGGGTACTACTGTCGTCTTCGGACATCTCTTCGTTCAGGGCACCCGGCGGACCGGGCGGTACGGAAAGTCTAGCAGGATGTCCGCGGGCGCCTGCTCAGCCCGGCGGCGTGTCCGCCGTGGCGCCCGCGGCGGGGGCCGGCACCTCGTTCTCGGCCGGCAGGTCCAGGCTGTAGGTGCAGCCGGCCAGGGTCTTGCCGGGGTGGGATTTGACGTTGGACACGCTCAGGATCACCGACTCGATCAGCGCCTCGCCGGTCCTGGCATCGTTGACGTCGCGGCTGACCAGCTCGCGGCCGGCCATGAACTTGCCGTCGGCGTCATAGCCGGTTTCCAGTTCCAGCGCCTTGGCCAGCGGCCGCGGATCGGCCAGGTCGAGGATCGCCATGATGCTGGAGCCGGCCATGGCGATATGGTCGGACGTATGGCCGAACACGGTCACCGGCGTGTTCAGCATGTACTCGTTCATGAACAGGTTGCCCTGCGGCAGCGGCCGCCAGCCCAGGGCCACCGCCTTGAGCGGATCGGCGGCGATCGGGGCCAGCGCGACGAACTCGCTCACGCTCTGGCGGCACTCGATCAGGGCGGGCAGGTCGATGGCCGGGTCGGCGAGTGCGGTGGCAGGCAGCGCGGCGGCGAGCAGCAGCGGTATCGGGCGGATCGTGGGCACGAGGGGCGGGGCGGTTGCAGGGACGCCCACGTTATCAGTGCGCGCTCATCCGCCGCCACAGCCAGTCGCCACCCCATCCCAGCAGGCGCAGCAGCAGGATCAGCGGAACGGCCAGCAGTGTGCACAGCAACAGCAGCGTTGCCGCCGCGCCGATCGCCTGCAGGGCCATTGCCGTGTTGATATGCAGGGTGAATGCCGCCTGGGCCGCATCGAACCGCGGAGCCAGGGCGAAGTACGCCGCCGCCAGCGCGAATGCCAGGCCAAGCATCAGGGGCGATGCACGGAAGAACGGCAGCGCCGCGACCGGACGCCCGGCGAACAGGCGGGCGATCGCGCGCCAGCCCATCGGCGCCGTCAACAGCGCCAGCCCTGCCACCCCCAGCGCCCACGTCGCGGGAAACGTGCGCGTGCCGAAGAGCGGCGCCATCAGCGACAGGCAACAGGTGGCCGCGAACGACACCAGGAACACCACGCCGGACACCATGCGTACGACGCGCCCGATGCGATAGCGTGTAGTGGACGGAACCGGGGCCGGGGTGTGGTCGTTCATCCTGAATGACTCCATGGCGATGGCTGACGCGATTGAATGATGGATCGCCGCCGGTTTCAACCCGGGGGCGGCGGTCAGCGCTCGCCGGCGTAGGGGTCGGCGATGCCCAGTTCGGCGAGGATCTCGCGCTCGAGCTGTTCCATTGCCTCGGCTTCCTTGTCGTCCTCGTGGTCCCAGCCGAGCAGGTGCAGTACGCCGTGCACGGTCAGGTGCGCGTAGTGCGCGTTGAGTGCCTTGCGCTGCTCGCCGGCTTCGCGCGCGACCACCGGCGCGCAGATCACCAGGTCGCCGAGCAGCGGGAACTTGACGCCCTTGGGCAGTCCTTCGGGAATCTCGGCCGGGAAGCTGAGCACGTTGGTGGCGTAATCCTTGCCGCGGTAATGGCGGTTCAGCGAGCGGCCTTCGCGGGCATCGACCAGGCGGATCGCCAGGTCGGCCTCGCGGATGCGTCCCTCCAGCGCCGCGGCGACCCAGCGCCGGAAACTCACCGCGGCCGGCAGCCCGGCGCGGGGCAGGGCGTAGCTGACGGCGACATCGAGACGGACGGGGCCCTTGGTCATGGCAGGTTCCAGCGATCAGGCAGTGCGGAGATGCACAGTATCGCGCGCAAGCCGTTTCACTGCGACTTCCACGCGTCCGCGTCGAAGGCGATTTCCACGATCTCGGCGGTGGTGCGCGGGTCGGCGATGCCGGCTTCTTCGGCGGACGCATGGCGGTTGTCGCCCAGCAGCAGGGTGATCTGGCGGACCGGTTGCGCCGCCCACGCTTCCGGCGTCATGTCGTTGGATACATGAAGGGTGCGGCCTGCGCAGCCGCCGGCATTGGCCACCTGCAGGGCCGGGACCCGCATGCGCGCGGCCTCGTCGGCCAGCACCTCGAATCCATCCGGCGCAATACGCGCCTGCGCGGCCGGGGCGCGCAGCTTGAAGCAGCAGGGCTGCGTGCAGGACAGAGAGCCGTTGGAATACGGCGGCCAGTCCTGTGGCGGCAGGCGTATGCCCAGGTGCAGCTTGTGCCCGGACGGTTGCCCGACCTTGGCCTTGGCCGCGAGCACCGCCGCGTCGATGGCGGTGGCGGGCGGCGCGTCGCCCGTCTCCGGTCATGCCACCTCCCGCGCGGATCGGTGCCGGGCGTGCCGGCCCTTACCCGGCCGCGGGGTTGACCCGCTGCAGGTCGCGGCGGTCGTAGGCGCTGACGATCCGCGCCACCAGCGGGTGGCGGACCACGTCGCGCGATTCGAAGAACGTGAAGCGTCGCGCAGCACCTCGATGGCGTCGCGCAGCCCGGATTTGACGTGCTTGGGCAGGTCGGTCTGGGTGAGGTCGCCGGTGACCACCGCGGTCGAGCCGAAGCCCAGCCGGGTCAGGAACATCTTCATCTGCTCGATGGTGGTGTTCTGGGCTTCGTCCAGGATCACGAAGGCGTCGTTGAGCGTGCGCCCGCGCATGTACGCCAGCGGCGCGATCTCGATGACGTTCTTCTCCAGCAGCTTGGCGACCTTCTCCACGCCCAGCATTTCGTACAGCGCGTCGTACAGCGGGCGCAGATACGGGTCGACCTTCTGGGTGAGGTCGCCGGGCAGGAAGCCCAGCTTCTCGCCGGCCTCCACCGCCGGGCGCACCAGGATCAGCCGCTGCACGCGCGATTCGTTCAGTGCTTCCACCGCCATGGCCACCGCCAGGAAGGTCTTGCCGGTGCCGGCCGGGCCGATGCCGAAGTTGATGTCGTGGGTGGCGATCTGGTGCAGGTAGCGCGACTGGTTCTGGCCGCGGCCGCGCACGGTGCCGCGCTTGACCTTGATCGCCACCTCCTGCGCATCGTAGGCACGCTCGGCCACCTGCTCGACGTTGGCGCGACTCAGCAGCAGGTGGATGGCGTGGCTGTCCAGGGGGGCGCCGGCGGCTTCGTCGTACAGCGCCTTGAGCAGGCGCTCGGCCTCGCCGACAGCCTTGCCCGGCCCGCTGACCCGGAACACATTGCCGCGGTTGGCGATCTGCACGCCCAGGCGCAGTTCGACCTGGCGCAGGTTCTCGTCGAAGGGGCCGGCAAGGTTGGCCAGCCGCTCGTTGTCGGCCGGGTCGAGGGTGAAGTCGTGATGGATGGTCGCAGTCATGGATGCAGAAATGGTGCCGATGCGCCCGGTATCAATGCCGCTGCGCCGATGCCGCATTGTCTCACTTCCGCTTCGCGCGGGTGCCGGGCCGGGCTGGTCATACGCGACCGGGCCATCGCCCTGTGCGGGTCGCAACGGATCATCATTGAAATTTAATTATTCA
>Ga0209914_1003753_pt1 | contig 10261 bp, 13 predicted proteins | sample ThiBiot_500_plan_FD_183949 | JGI IMG/M metagenome (GOLD analysis project Ga0209914, IMG submission 183949) | Wastewater bioreactor microbial communities from Cape Town, South Africa - Thiocy_cont_500_plan (SPAdes) | ecosystem: Engineered > Bioreactor > Thiocyanate-remediating > Anaerobic-Aerobic... | reverse complement strand
ATCTCGATCCATACGCTGGGACCTGTTTGTACACGATCGGCGGTACGAATGACAGGGAGGGCCATCGTGCACCAAAGTCGTCAGCAAGCAGCGCGAGAGGAGGGGAGTGGAAGCAACAACAACAACAACAGTGCATGGTGGCGCCTGATTTCCTGCGATTGTGGAGGGCGCGAAAACTCGCACGAAAAGGAAGAATAAATATCTCCCCCTCTCGAATCCACATGGCGCCTCGAGATATTTTATCGAGTAGATAGATAGATACGCGTGGCATTGTTCGTTCCCCAAACCCCTCGCTCGCTCGCGCTACCGACAACAAGTACCGCTGCTACCAACTCGTCGTGGATACAACCATGTCGTCGCTACACTCATCGACACACGAGGCGTTGGCTCGCAAGATTCGAGCGCGCGAACGACAGATCAAGATTGGAAAGAGTACGCTCGAGTATCGCCAGTACCGTGCCTGGCTGCCCAAGTACGAAGCGAGCGCAGGCAGGCGTGCCGAAACACTTACATCGCCGTCATCTCGTTGCTCACGTCTACATATTTGCGCCGCCGCCGCCGCCAGACGTCGTCGTCTTCATGGCGACCCTCAGACTCCAGACAAGCGACAACTATGCAGCTGTCGACAGTGGGCAGGCCAAATACGTCACTGGCGAGCGTTGCATCGGTGGGTGGAACGCGAGCGCGCGAGACGAGCGACACTCGATGAGGCGAGCGCCGAGCCACTCCCGCCTCACGCAGCTGCTGCAACAGCCACGAATATCACCACCACGACCACCACCGTGAGCACTGCAGAGGGTGCTCTGGAGGCGTCGTAGGCCACCGAGCCCGCCATCGCGTGTGCGTGTGTGATGCAATGTGTAACGCGCAGCACGCAAGCAACAACGCGCAACGGAGAGGGAGAAGAGCGGCAAAACGAAATCTGTACCCCGGATAACCAAATCCATACCCCACACAGCGCAGACCGAGCGCCCCAAAAACTCGTCTCTCGATCTCGTCCCTCCTCTTTCCGCGCTCCTCCCACGCCAGGTGCGTAGGCTGTCCACATCCATCGCGCATCGTGCATCCACCATCGCTGCCCGCGCATCGGCTCATCCGCTCGCTTGTACGTGTAGACCGACAACATGGCTGCAATTAGCAAGAAGCGAAAGGTATACACGCTCGCCAGCACACATACTCCACCTCTCCCACCCTCTCTCCGTCTCTGCTCTGGGTGTCGATCTGTCCTTGCTCACACCTGCTCTCTCTCCTTTCGGCTACGCTGCCGTTGCGTCCATCTCGTGGGTGTAGTTCGTTGCCGATGGCATGTTCTATGCCGAGCTCAACGCTTACCTCACGCGCGAGCTCGCTGAGGATGGCTACTCTGGTGTCGAGGTCCGCGTCACGCCCACCAAGACCGAGATCATCGTCAAGGCCACCAAGTACGCCTCGCTCCACACCACTCCACGCCCGCTTCGTTCCGCGGTAGACACTTGCAGAGCAGCATGGAGCGGTGGAGAGCTGCAACGAGCGAGAGGGCTTGACGTGAGATCGATGCGCTTACACGCCCGCCCATTCAACAGGACAAAGAGCGTGCTCGGTGAGAAGGGCCGCCGCATCCGCGAGCTCACGGCCGTCGTGCAGCAGCGCTTCAAGTTCCCCGAGGACAGCGTCGAGCTGTTCGCTGAGCGCGTCACGAACCGCGCTCTCTCGGCCATTGCTCAGGCTGAGTCGCTCCGATACAAGCTGCTCGGCGGTCTTGCTGTCCGCAGGTAAGCACAATCGTTACGCGCGTGTGTGTCACTCGAACGAGCGAGAGAGATTGATCAAGCAACGCGCACGCTCGCGTGTGTGTGTGATTCAGGGCTTGCTATGGTGTCCTCCGCTACATTATGGAGAACAACGCCAAGGGTTGCGAGATCATCATCTCGGGCAAGCTGCGTGCTCAGCGTGCCAAGAGCATGAAGTTCAAGGATGGTTACATGCTGAAGAGCGGTCAGGTCGTCCGCGACTGCGTCGACTCTGCTGTTCGCCACGTCCTGCTGCGTCAAGGTGAGTCGTCGTCACAATCTCCCTCCTCGATCTCACGCACTTCTCTTCTCTTCACGTGCTGAACAGTATCACTCACTATGAATTCTCGATGATGGTGGTGATCAGGTGTCCTCGGTATCAAGGTTTCCATCATGTTGCCGTTCGAGCTCAAGCGTGGCGCCGTCCAGCCCGATATCATCAAGGTCATCGAGCCCAAGGAGGAGGAGACCCTCGGCCGCCCGACCCGCGGTTACAGCCAGCCGTCCAAGGCCTCGGCCGCTGCCGCTGCTGCTGCCGCCTCGGCAGAGACCGCCTAAATAAAGTTAGGCGCCTTATTTCTGTCCCGTACCATACACTAGAAGACCGGTTTGCTGTGTTGCGCGCACTCACGCGGAGCACGAGGCGACCTTCCAAGAAGAAAGGGCGCGCGCAGCCAGCGCGGAGGATAAAGTGCCACGCGCGCGAGTGCCTCGCTCGTTCTGCTGCCTCTCCCTCCGCGCCACCGCCTTCGCGCTCTCGCCACCGTCCTACCATGCGCCAGCATCGCTGCCTCGGTGCCCACGTCGTGTTGGCGCTGTTCCTCATGTTCGCCGTGCTGGCTCTCGGTCACACTGACTTGGAACCGCAGCGAGTACAAGATGCACACGAGCAACAGCATCAGCACTCACAAGATACCACCAGCAGCACTCTTGTGCCACCAGTACAACAAAACACGCCATCGCAGCCGGAGGCGCCTCGCTACCACTTTCTGTTCATATCGTTCTTTGGCGCCGGCGACTTTACTCCGATCCTCAACGTCATGCGTGAGGCGGTCCGTCGTGGCCACCGCGTCTCGTTACTGGCCGACAACGCCACCAGCCTCGCGACCGACCTGACGGGCATCCACTTCTACCCGTACGACGACATCTTCACGCCCGAGGAGGCGCACGTCGTCATGCAAACGCTGCGCTCGTTCTCGACACAGGCCGAGGAGTGGCAATTCGTCATGGGCGAGCTCTTCCCACGCTGGTATCGCGAACAACTGCCGGCACTCGAGCAGCTGCTCGACCGCCTGACACTCGAGAATAACTCGCCCGACGTGCTGGTGGCGCACGCTGCGTGTGTCGCGCCGGTCGACGTCGCGCAATCGCGCAACCTGCGCCTCGTCACCATTTGGCCGCAGCCGTATCCGATGCCCCTCGCTCCCATCCTCTCGACGCACAACTGCGTCGGTCGCAACTTTCCGCTCCAGCTCTCGTTCGTGCAAAAGGTGCAGCTCGCACTCTGCGTCGGTCAGACCATCTTCGACATGGTGCAGGCCGCTGCGCCGCTTCAGGCCGAGCGTGAGAGCCGTGGCTACTCGGGCATGTGGCCCGAGATGCTGGCGCCCTACCGCCAGATCTACACCGGCGTACCGCCCTTGTCCCGCACCTACGACTACTCGCCGCTCACGGTCACCGTCGGCCCGCTGATCGACACCACCGACCTCGCCAGCGCCGGCCTCACGACCATGGGTCCCTTCTCCAAGACCAAGAACGACCTCGAGCTGTGGCTCGACGACGAACGCCTCGCCTCGCAGCCGGTCGTCGTGCTGGCGTTCGGCAGCACCGGCACGCCGACTCCGGCTTTCCTGCGTGCGCTGCTGACGGGCTTCGATCGCGCCTTCGAGCGTCTCGGCACGCCGCACCGCTTGCTGCTCTCGTGCCTGTGGGCGCCCAACACCGACGCCGACAAGCAGGTCGACGACAATGCCGTCCAGCAATTCGTCAATGGCACCACGCGCGATCAATGGACCACCCTCCGCCTCGAGCGCTGGATTCCGCAGAAGCAGGTGCTCAGTCACCGCTCGGTCGTGCTCTTCGGCACGCACTGTGGCTTCGGCAGCGTTTCCGAGGGTCTCTACTGGGGTCTGCCGCTGCTCGCCTATCCCTTCTACTTTGACCAGCACGACAATGCCAACTCGGTCGCCAACGCCCGCGCCGGCCTCGTCGTCTCGCCGCACACCGCCTCCGCCCCGCAGATCTCCTCCGCCGCCGAGCAACTGCTCGCTCCCAACAACCAATTCGCCGAGCGTGCGCGACTGATCTCGCGCGTCATGCGCCGTGCCGGTGGAATCGCCAAGGCCATCGACGTGCTCGAGGAGGAGGCCGAGACCGGCTCCGAGCACTTGCAGCCCGACCCCAACCACTACTACGATCTGCTGCTCGTCTCGCTCCTCGTCGCCTGGCTGCTGCTGTGGCTGTTGTGGCGCCTCGTCGTCGCCATCTTCCGCTGTCTGTGCTGCCGTACCTCCAAGCCCAAGCCCAAGCCGGTGGCCATTTCCCCGTCCCCCAAGCGCAAGGTTGCTTAGTTGCTCCTGGGTCATGCGCTCTCCTCCGTATCCGTCTTCCTTTTTGATTATCATCACCACCGCCGCCGCCATCACCGTCGTCGTCGTCGTCTTAAAACCACGATGCGTTTTGTGTCACTAGCAAGCAAGTTTTGTGTGTTGTTCTTGTGTTGTGTTTGCCAATGAATGGTTCGGGATTTTAGTTGCTCCACTTGACTAATAGATTATTGTCGTTGTCGTTGTAATGGATCGACTATCTACGATTATCTACTCGCGCACACTCACGCGTTCTACCTCGATCCATCAGTCAACTTCTTTGTTTGAACGTACAAGCACTCACAAACACGCTGGCAGACACGCACACTCTCGCTCACATTCACCACTGCCACCGTACGTGCACGGTCGTTGGTGCGTCGTCGGTGACTTGGTTGGTACACTGGCGAGTTCGCTTACGAAGTACTGCCGGTCGTAAGCAGCGATCCGCTCGACTGTGACGAGCCCAGAGAGCTGGGTGGCTTGCTGGCACGCGTCTGCTCGAGCTTCACCAGCTCGACGGCGCTGATGCCCTTGGGCTCGACGTCGAACGAACGCTTGTACAGCTCCTCCTCCGGAAGCAGGTTCGAGAAGCGCCGAACAAACACGCTGATCTGATGAATGGCAAGGAAGCGGTATCGAATGCACTGGTATCGAATGCCCTCGATGATCACGCGGTACAGCATGACGCGCTTCTCAAAGTTGATCATGCCATCGACCTTGTCTGGCTGCGACGTATCCACATACAAGAGCTCTTGCAAGTGCGCTCCACTGCAACCATCGTCGACGTATTCCATTAGTCTCTCGAAGCATCTCGCTCGTGGCCTCATCTGTTCGTACATGAACGGGATACAAGGTGGCTTCGAGGCAGCGAAGCACTCTCGATAGCGTGCAAACGACTCCATCGGATCGCACAACATGCTCAAATCTCGCAAAGCCTATTGCGCCATCATCATCATCACGCTCGAGTAATCAGTAACCTGCAACGATGGGAGCAACTTGAATCGGCGCTACTCGTACACCACGTGCAACGTTCGACACAGCACCGAACGTGTGCTGTAGTCGGCTAATCGCTCCGTGTGAAAGACCAGTTACAATCGCCAGCAGCGAGTTGAAAGAATGCATCTCCCGCAGATGCTGCTCAATCAATTCGGCACACGAGAGAGAGAGAGAGAGAAAGAGAGAGAGAGAGTGGGAATGAGTTAGGCGAGAACTGTGGCAACAGTAGCGCTGCTGTATCTGTCTTCATCATACCTTGGCAACCTCAACATAGCGTTCAATCTGCTGAGCTCGCTCTTTGATGGTCGGCAGCGCCAGAATCGAACCTGCCACCCATTTGACGAGCTGGATATTCGAAGTAGTCAATCAAACCGATCAAATCAATCAATCAATCGAATCAACCAACCGTGAATCAATCACGAATCAAGTGTACCACGCGGATCAATACGTACCGAGTTGAAGCGGTTAATCATGGCTCCTGTTTTCGTTGTGCGTTGAAACTCTCCCAGCTTCGAATATGCCAACAACTCAGCCATCTACATCAGAGGCACAGGCACAGCGCGTTAGAACAAGGCGGTGGTGCAACCGTACAGCGCTCTCATTCTCATTTCGACGCACCGTAAGCGAAGCGTAGAGATCCTGATCAATGAGAGTCAGCTGTCGCGCCAACTCCTCGGCAGGAACCTCGCCAATCGTCAATGACTGCGAGAAGATGTTCTTGGGAACGATTGGATCCGGTGCATCGTGCATCTCATGCTCGCGCTCGGTGCCTTTGGTTTGCTGTACCGTGCCGTCGATGGCAATCTCATCAACACACCGATTTCGACGAGATTCGCGAGTATCCACCTCGCGCGCACACACACACACATCACACGACGTACCATTCGCGAGATTGCCTGGCGAACGCCCTTGGCGAGCTTCTCATTACCCATCGAATCGATGAACTCGCTCAATCGCCCGAGTGCATTCTCCGAGAAGTCCTCGGGATGGTTCTCGAGCCACGACTTGAGTATCAACACGACGCGCATCTGTATCTGCTTCACCTGCTCGAGCGGCACCGACGCCGGCGCATGGCAGCGTTGAATGAGCTTGTCGAGCAACTTGTCGGTCGTCGTGTACGACGAGTAGGTCGCCAGAAAGATGTTGCGGACATCGAACTCTGCATTGATCGCAACGCCACGAGATGACGCGGTACGAGAATCGACCGTGGCACGGCGATGCACGTGATGCTCACGCATCGTAAGAAACACATGCAAATTCGAGATCGTGCATTGGATAGCGAGAGGCACTCGGACCTTTGGGAGTCTCTGACGTGAGGAACTCGATGATCTTGTTGAAGGTGCCATAGCGAATCACGAAGGCCTTGCGATCGGCGGTCGGCTGCGTCACCAAGTTGCTGGGGTTCTCGGGTGGATCGTCCCAGATGTTGGTGTCGACCTCGACCTCTGCGCGAACGAAGGCAATCGAGTGCGCCGAGTGAGCTCGCGTACGCATGCACGCCGACAAAGGTGCAGGAATCACTATCACTCTCTCTCGCTTCGTACCTGACTCGGTGCGTGTGACTGCAGGTGGCGAGTAGTCGTACACTGGCAGAATGGCATTACCCATGTCGTATTCTACGCACGATATCGATATCGATGTCAATATCAACATCGCGCGCGCGCGAGAGAGAAAGATCGTAGAGCGAGAGCCGGCCACGTACCTCGCTCAGATGGATCGAATACCGTAGCGATATCCGAGATACCACATGCCAACATATCGTGTAGCAAGGTACCAGATAGATGCTCGGTATCGTCGAGTCCCACTGTACGAGATGCATTCATCGATGATGATGATAATGGCGGTGGTACCGAGGTCAGAGTGAAGGCGAGTCATCGATCGAGCAATCGATGTATCTTGGTACGTACGATGTACTCCTGACTCGCGCTCGAGTCGGCGCTTTGATTGCATGAGACCTTGTGATTGGAGATATCGCTCGATGAGGCGTGTTACTGGAGTACAGGAGGACATCCAAGGTCAATGCCGCGGGCGGTGGCGGGGCGTCGATGACTCGCGCTCCGAATGAGAGAGCGCACGATACTCGGCGTACCATGCTGGTGATTGATGGCCTGACGCGACGCAGTACGCGCGGCGCTGTAGCTACGACCAAAGGTCTTGTGTCCACTCAGAGGCTGACTGCGTTCGAGTAGTTCGACCACATCAGCGTGGTTCGCGAGCGAGCGTGCCATCCATTCGGCCTTCGAGACGGTGGTGGCAGTGGCATCGGAGTCGCTGCCGGTCGAGGTCGCGGCCGCGATATCGGCTTGGATATCGACCGAGCTTCCCGATGAAGAGCTCATCGTAATGAGCGCCTTCTTGCGGAGATCTTTCGACATGATGGGCTCGCTATTTCTCTACCGATCTATCTATCAACCAATCAACCAGTGTGTCTATCTAGCAGCTAAGCAAGTCGAACGGCACGCGCGGGATAAGAGAGCGAGCGCCGAGGTGCGTGCGGCTGCGGAGCGAAACAACAATGGCCCGCCACCGACACACACACACACCATCGACATCCACAAAGCCGCCCACCATGGACCACTCGGGGCTTCGATCCATTGACATCAACACTCTCTATCCTCGAAGATCGTACGTGGGTATCGGGTATAGTATCGGTATCTCTTCCCCCGCCCCACACACGCACTCACTCTCTCGATCCTCTCTCGGACGCATCTTTACGATTGCTGCTCAGGATCCACTCTCACACACCGTTATCCCTCGTTTGAACGCTGCGTGCCGCCGTGCTGCTCGTTCGCCTTGCGGATATGGCAGTATCTCTGGAAAAGTGAATGACCTCTTCTTTGTTAGGGTCGTTGTTCGAGGAGTAAAATACTGTGGAGGCCGTGCGGTATCGATAGGTATGTGCGTGGTGGCTGCCACTGGCCCATCGAGCGATGAGTGTCAGGCTCAACGTGGCTCAAGTTTGAGTCGCGGCAGGATATTCATCGACATTAACTCTCTGCGGTTGTGCTGTTCGTTAGAGATCGAGCTCGCCGCCAGTACAACGATGGAGATCGAGATGACGACGTACTGGAACAGGAGCTTGCACGCGTAGGGAATATCGATCGAGGTCACAGCCAGCGAGCTCTTGCAATATTGACACCACCCGGCGTATCCAAGGATTCCACACGTCTGTGCATCACACCAGCGATCATCGATCGATCGATCTCTCGCGAGTTAGACAACACAACCACCCTGATCTCAAGTCACCCAAGGAGCTGTACACGTACGCGGCACACGTAGACCATGAACTTGTCACTCGAAATCATCAATCGCTCGGTCAACAGCATGGCGGCGCCGTAGCCGATCAAGCAATCGCGCTCCATCTCTCCCAAACGCAAACCTCCATCCCTTGCGCGTCCTTCAGTCGGTTGGCGCGTGAGCACGGTGCGTGGACCTCGCGCTCGCGCATGCATCTTGTCGATCACCATGTGCTTGAGCTTCTGGTAAAAGACCGGGCCGCTGAACACGTAGGCCTTGAGAGTCTCACCCGTCGTGCCCGAGGTCAAGACATCCTTGCCGCTGTAGTTGTAGCCGCGGCTCACGAGGATCTTGGAGAGTACTTCGACCTTCTCACCACCGAATGCCTACGAGAACATACCAAAGTGAGGCTCTCTTTTTGGGTATGCGTGCACAGATGCCGCTCGCCTGTTCGTACCGTGCCATCCTTGAGCTTGCCTTCCAGCACTCCAGCCTTGCCAGCCAACAGCTCGATCATCTTGCCGACGGTCATGCGCGACGGGAATCCGTGTGGATTCATGATCAAGTCGGGACAAATACCCCTCTCGTTGAAGGGCATGTCTTCTTGGTTGACGATGATGCCGACCACTCCCTTCTGGCCGTGGCGACTGCTGAACTTGTCGCCGACCTCGGGTCGTCGTGTGCTGCGCGTCAGGATCTTGATCAAGAAGCTGTCCTCCTCGCTGGCGGTCAGCATCACCTTGTCGACGTACACCGGCTCGGTGCCGTGGTACGACTCGCGCGATGGTCGGAAGCCGGTCTCAGCCTGAAGCGCGCGTCCGATCGTCAATTGCGACGTGTTCTCGGGCGTGTACTTGTTGACCGTCACGTATCGGAAGCGCAACAGCTCACCCGGTCGGCAAATGCCGTCGGCGTCGAGTGCTTGGTAGAGTTCCTTGCGTGGACCGGTCTCATCCGGTGGACCAAAGATATGGTCCTTACTGCACACGCGAGCAGGGTAGCCGGTCAGCACACGCGCTCAACCAACGAGCAAACGAACGAATCCTCCAATCGTCCTCGAGTGTGTGTTGTGCGTGTGTCCATCATGTGCTACGTACGCTCGGTTGGAATACTTTTTCACCGGAATAGTTTGCTTCTTCAATACAATACATCGGCCAAAGCCACGATCGACCGACGCCTTATTCAGCACGATCGCATCCTCGATATCGTAGCCCGAGTAACTCATGACCATCACCGAGGCGTTCTGTCCAGCAGGAATCTATCGATGATCGAGCACACCGAACCACAATGGTGCCGGGTCAATAAGGCAATGCAACAACACGGACGGCGATGATCGACGAATGACGCGGCACGTACTCGGTCGAACTCGATCAACTGGATCTGCTTGGTGCGAACCATCGGGGTCTGCGGGTAGACCATCAAGTACAGCAACGTGTCGATGCGCTTGAGCTGGTTCAAGCCGATGACACCGATCGCTTGCTTTCCCATGGCACATTGGTAGGTGTTGCGCGGCGACTGGTTGTGGTGCGGGAATGCCACGAGACCGACGCACACGCCGAGGATCGTAAAGGGCTCGATCTCCAAGTGCGTCGTGCGGTTGTTCTCGCCGGCGATGGTGCTCGTGTTGAAGGGTCGAATGTCCTTCTCGTACAGCGCAATGTAGCTGTTGTTCTC
>Ga0209914_1003738_pt1 | contig 10297 bp, 19 predicted proteins | sample ThiBiot_500_plan_FD_183949 | JGI IMG/M metagenome (GOLD analysis project Ga0209914, IMG submission 183949) | Wastewater bioreactor microbial communities from Cape Town, South Africa - Thiocy_cont_500_plan (SPAdes) | ecosystem: Engineered > Bioreactor > Thiocyanate-remediating > Anaerobic-Aerobic... | reverse complement strand
TGAACTAGCGTCTCAATTTAGATCCTCTGCGTTCCCCTTCTACGCTTGCTTGCTTTGCTTTGCCACATCATCACCATCATCATGTATTGAATGTGCTGGCTGGCTGGCTGGTGGGCTTGGTTGTTTGCGCTGGTCGGCGAGGGAGTGCATGCGCTCTGCCTACTGTACTCACTGCCGCCGCCGCCGCTGCTGCGCGAACGACTCACCCACGCACTCACCTCACTCCAAGCTCGGCGGTGTGCGTCGGTAGCGCATCGTTCTGAATGTAGACCTGGCAGCTGTTGCGCAGCTGGAACGATTGGTTGGTACGCTCGTCGATCATCAGCAAGCCCTCGATCGTGAACAGGCCCTCCTCCAGCGCAATGAACGGCACCTGCACCGTAACGCTGCTGCCGCTGCTCACGTTTCTGCAAGCACGCCAGCATATGTGAGAGAGAGTGAGTGAGAGCGTTGGCTCTTGATTCATACGCGTGGCGCACGTACCCGATGCGCACCGAGCGCTCCTGGCATATCAATGGCGCCAATTTGGTGGTGGTGGTGGACGTGGCCAACGAGCCGTTCGCCGTCGTGCTCTCGACCACATCGTGGGCGCTGCGATCCGACGTAATGTGTGCCGTGTCGAGAATCAACCGAAGCCGCCGTTGCGTGGTCGAGAGATTCGTGATCGCGAAGGCAATGTTGAAGGTGCAGTTGGGTGGCGCAGGCGAGATCACTGTCGTCCCATCGTGACACGAGCTCGTGAGCCGCTACCTTCCAACCAAACTCGCACGCACGGGCCTCCACCGTACCGGACACGTTCACCAACAGGTCCTTCGGGTGCTCGGTCGACCACTGCAGCTCGTACTCGGACGCCACGCGCCCGATCAAGTGTTCAGTGTTCCACATGACCAACAGCGCCGACTTGGTGGTCGGCACTTGCCGCAACGCCGGCGCCTCGGCGTGCCCGGCGGCCACTCCACCGTTGCCACCACGGTAGCGCGGCATCACGCTCACCAGTGCGTGGTATCGGTCTCCGGGATACAGCTCCACTGGCATTACTCCCTAGCACCGGCGGTACGTATGAGCGCCTCGCCTCGCATCAACTCGATTCAATTCGCCTTGCAGGCTGCCTGCCGTACCTTTTCGAGGTGCGTCTCCGAGTCGCGATTGGGCTCACGCTCGCTGTGCTGCGTTTGTAGTTGAATGTCGTGAATCGTCACAGTGAACGACGACGAGTTTTCGATCACGGTCGTGATGAACTGCTTGCGATCCAACGTCACGCTCTTGGTCGAGAACTGCTCGAGGAGGGCATCGTCAACAAACACCCATCGAACCAAGATGAAGACGTTGTTCATATGAGACGCACCGACAAGGGCTGATAGACTCGCGTCACTGTACTGGTCGTTATGACCTTGGCAGACGCCTGTGTTCGCAATAAGAAATCGAACTTGTTCGCTGTTGAACGTGGGTGAATGTTGGTGAGTCACGATGGCTCCAAGTGCCAGCATGGCCATCTCGTACCTGCAATGCCGCAGCCAGAGATGTGCGGGAATGGCGGCGTTGTGATCGATGCGCTCACTTGTACCTGCGTGTTCACGAACTTGTCGCATACCACCGCGTCGACCAAGATCGGGTATGCGATCGAGCCGTTCGACAGCACGATGAACGGAGCCGGTGGCAGCCGCGCCATGTGGTTGTTATCGTCGCTCGTGCTCGAATCCGCCGAACTTGGCGAGGCATCATCCGACGCATTGACCAGCGGGCTATCGATGTCGTATTCGCTCGAGTTATCGCCCGCAAAGAGGCAGTACTTGTGCGCTGGCTCGGGATCGAGCAGCTTCACGTTGGTGAGCGAATGCACCGGGTATCCGGTGATCGGTAGCGAGAGCGATTGCTCCACTGACGAGGACAGCAGCGGGGTCGAGGAGGATGCCGACGAGCTGAGACTTAATGGGAGCGTGCCGGAGCTGCTGGAGATACCGACACTGCTACCGCCCAATGTAGTGCTGCCTCCGAGACCGGCACTGTGACGTTGTAGTCGCATCTCGGCGAACTGCACATCGATGCGGAGATGGCGAAAGAGATCGACCGTCGCACGGAATGGGCCTTGTAGGAACGAACAGAACTCGGTGATTGCTTTGGAGGAGCTCATCGACGATGATGATGATGATGAAGATGAGGATGATGAAGATGATGAAGATGATGATGCAGCTGCAGTAGTGGTGCTCGAGTCGTGGTTGCGTGAGATGGCTCGTTCGTACGCCACGCTCTCGATGAACGACGTCGGGAACGTGACGACGAGCAACAGCTGCAGTAGCTCACCTACACGCACAACTCGTGGTGGTCAGGCGCGCGAGAGGGCCTCAAGTCAAGATCGCATCAAGTCATGATACCTTGAATGACGTGGTCGCGTATATCTCGTTCGCTCAGTGTCGGGAAGACCTTGGTTCGATAGCCCGAGAGCGCGATCGGTCTGCGCGGCACCACCAACGTGCAGCTCGACGACGCCAGCAGATTCTCCTCCTCGACGAACGAGAGCACGCTCTGAGTCTCGGGCTCGGAGCCACTCTTCATGAATCGAAACGTGGTGTCCATCTCGCAGTGAGCGTGGTTCGAGGATGCCACCACGATCGAGAGAATGTGTGTGAGTGTGTGTGATGGTGTGATTGTGAGAGGGAGAGCAAGCGAATGATCGATCGAATCAGATCGATTGATCGAGTGAGATCGAGTTCAGTTGTTTGGTCGCTCGCTCGCTCACGGAGGTACATCTACAATTCAAGACGCCAAACCACCTCGATAGATAGTTAGATAGTTAGAAAGCCAGCTAGACAACGTGTCGGTGAGACTCTTCGAGTCGATGAGTGAGCGAGTAGATGGTTAAGATCTCAGAGGGCGTGGCTGTATCGACGTAGCTCTAACTCACTCACTCACTCATCGTGATTGTCTACACGACACAGTTCATCTATTAGTGAGAGCGATTGCTACCTACCTGCCTGCCTTCCTAGCAACCTATCTATCCTACACATTGACTCGGCGAGATGGACGACAAGACACTCAAGGCCATGACGGTGGTCGATCTCCGTCGCGAACTCGACGAGCGCGGCCTCCCATCGACCGGAACCAAGCCCGTCCTGCTCAAGCGTCTCAAGGAGGCACTCGATGCTGGATCGACCGGCAGCGCTGCTGCCGCTGCTGATGACGGTGCGGCTGCTGCGCCTGCCACCACTGCCGCGGCATCTGCGTCGGACGCCGCCAAGCCTGCCGCTACCGCCACGAGTTCGAGCACCGAGGCCGCGGCCGTCGGTGACAAGGCCGCCGCGGCATCTGGCAGCGAGGACGGCGCGTCGTCGGGTGCCAATGGAGCCTCGAAGGACGCTGGCAACTCGTTGAGCCAAGCCATTGCAGCGAGCGACGACCCCGAGATCGAGAAGAAGCGCCTGCGCGCCGAGAAGTTCGGCATCGCCGTCGTGCTGACCGAGGAGGAGAAGCTGCGCCTTCGCAAGGCCAAGTTCGGCATCGTGACCGACGACGACAAGGCCGAGGCGCGCAAGAAGCGCTTCGGCATCGTGACCGAGGAGGACAAGATCAAGAAGCGCAAGGAGCGCTTCGGCGACATGCTCGGTACCTCGCTGGTACGTCGAGCCGCGCGAAGCAACTCGAGCGAGTGAGTGAGCGAGCTATCGAGTCAGGAACAGCGCCGAGCTCGCGGGCCATCGAGCCATCGCAAGTTGCTGACGCAATGGCGTCGCTGGTGGTATTGCAGGAGGACGTCCAACGAGCACAGCGACTGGGATTCCCATCGAAGCGAGGCGGCAAGGCCAAGGGCGCACAGGGCGGCCAGGGCGGCCGCGGTGCTCAAGGCGGCAGCGGTCAGCAACAAGCGCGCGGCAACAAGGGCGGCGCTGGCGGACGAGGCCGTGGCAACCAAGGTGCACGCATCACTGGCAGCAAGCGCAAGGAGAAGGAGCCGTCGATCGCCACACCCGTACGTACTCGTGCATCGGCACTCACAAGCCTCGCTCACTCGCTCACTCGCTCGCTCACTCGCTACCTGAAACAGATTCTCACAGCTGAGGACATTGCCAAACGCGAGTTGCGCAAGCAACGCTTTGCAACCGACACAGATGCCAAGCGCCAAAAGACACAAGACGAGTGAGCGCGCCATGCAATCCATATGTCCGATCGACCGATCGACGATGTGGCAGCGCCCGAGGTGCTCGCGACTCTCGTTCGCTCGCTCGTTGGTTCGCTCGCTCGCGCCAATCTCATACTAAATACCGAACCCAGCCTCTCGCGACTCAGATGAACAGTCATCGCATGGTGACTTCGAGCAGCTTGGGGAGATAGGCTCATTAATGGAGGCAGCGGTCTTGTATTGGTGTGCTCACGCGAGCCAACGGAACAACGCTGTTCGCGATACAGGAACGACAACGCAACGCTCGATGTGGCAACGACGAAGAATGAAGAGCTAGAACGAGAGAGAGATTGAGATTGATGAGAGTGCGCGAGAGCGACGGACGGTGTCGGAGTTGGAAGTTGGAACGCAGCTGCGCCGTGTGGTCGGTCGATCGGTCGGCAGCAGCAGCGAGCGATACAGGCGGCTGTGGCAGGCTCACTTGCCCTCCTCAGCCATCGGGGCCGCATCGTCCTCGTCGTCGTCATCGTCGTCATCGTCGTCATCGAGGTTCGGCATGCCCATTCCCATACCGCCGCCAGGCAAGTTGGAGAAGTCGCCCTACAGTTCAAGCCTCATAGGTCAGCATCGCGCCATACAGCTCACGTCGATCGTCGATCTCGATCAATACGCACCATATCGAACGCTGCACGCCATCAAAACGCATTCCAACGAGATAGTGGTGGTGGTGGTGTAGATCGCACAGCAGGAGGTCAGTGCTGGTTGATTGGTGCATCGACGAGAGCGGCGGGCGGGCGCTGATGCGAGCGGCGCTACGTACGCGCGGCGGTGTCCTCCTCGTCGTCCTCGTCGACCCACAGACCCCAGTCGATCTTGATGTTGTGGTGCTTCGTGTGTTCCTTCGTCAAGCGATCCCAGGTTCCGGCGTGCTTCTTGGGCAGAGCGAACTCGACGTAGCGCGGCTGCAGCTTCCACTTGGCACCCGACTGCACGCATCCCCGCGAGCGGCAGCAGCGGCGGCAGTGGCGGTTTTGTTAGTTGCCGATATGGAAGAAGGCTCGACGCGACAGAACAGAGCGATGGCGCAGAGAGCGGGCGACATCAAGCGAGATCGCCGACAGAATGATAGAGCAGGTCGCAGCCACAGAGGCCACGAGCGCGCAGGCGCGTGCTAGTGGCTCCGGGGCATCATACCTCGTCGATCTCGCCAAAGAACTCGATGGTCACGTGGTAGGTGGCGCCCGACTTGGTGACAGCCGTGAAGTTCAGCGAGTTCGAGGTCAGCTTGATGTCCTGGCTCACTCGGTCATCGACATCGATCTTGATGTGAACCAAATTGCTTCGTTGTGCCCAACGAAGGTCAGCGAGAAGAGTACTGTGGTCAGGAGGGAGACCGATCACGAAGGCGAGAGAGATCGAGAGAGAGCAAGTGCCACGTCATCAGGAGGAGGAACGAGGCGCACAGCAGCAGTAATGGAACTCGATGGTGAGTCGGATGGGTAGATAGGGAAGGATTGGAAGGGGAGGGAGGTGAGGGGGAGAGAGTTGGGTCGGTGGGGAACGAACCTCATGATGGATGGGAGAGAGAGATGGTCGTGGCTTGGTGTGCGCGGTAGAGGGCGGAGAGGCGAAGGAGGGAGAGCGAGAGGCGCAGCGCGCTGAGGAAAACCCACTCTCGATCCCCTTGATCGATCGATTATTGTCGCTCGCTCGCATCAACTCGATCTATCCAATCGAACTCTCACATCCATCACATCCATCTCACATCTATCTATCGATCAACTCATATCCATCTCTCAACCCGATCTATCCAATCTAACTCTCATATCTATCAACTCTACCATCATATCCAATCGATCTCTCATATCCTCTCATATCTCACATCCATCAGCTCGAGCTATCTACTCTATCAACTCGATCTCCTATCTACTCTATCAACTCGATCGATCTACTCTATCAACCATGTGCCGATTTCTGGTGTACGCCGGACTCCAACGTCCAATCCTCATGGCCGACCTCGTCACCAATCCGCCACACTCGATCATTCTCCAGAGCTACGCCTCGCGCGAGCGTGAGGAATCTCCTCTCAACGGCGACGGCTTCGGTCTCGGATGGTACACGCTACCGACTGCCGACGGCGAGTTGGATCGCGAACCGTGTGTCTTTACGAGCGTCACGCCTGCGTGGAACAACATGAACCTCGTACGCTGCTGATGGATTGCTTGCTCGATCGCTCGATCGCTCGAACTCGCTCACTCACTCACTCGCTCGAGGCTAGTTTCGACTGGCACAGAAGATTCGCTCGCAATTGATCTTTGGACACGTTCGAGCCGCAAGCCCTGGCACCATGACCAGCGAGGCCAATTGCCATCCATTCGCGCACCAACGATTCATGTGGATGCACAACGGCGTCGTGTCGTCGTTCTCGCTCATCAAGCGCCGACTGATCAATCGCCTCTCGGACTATACGTTCTCGCTGCTGCAGGGCACGACCGACTCCGAGCACTGCTTCGTGTTGTATCTGCAGTGCTTCTTCGAGCTGCGCAACAAGGCCTCGGGGCGTACCGACTCGTATGCGCTCGACGACGGCGAGGAGGCCGATCCCGAGATGCTCAGGGACGCCATGCTGAACGTCATTCAACTCATCAACCAGTGGCTCGAGGAGGCCGAGGTCAGCGAGCGATCGCTCATGAACTTTGCAGGTACCGCCACCAATCCTCACTCCCGACGACATATGGCTATCAATCGATCCATCCATCCATCCATCGACCTGACTCAAGGCTAATCGACCTGCTACCAACCAGTTACCGATGGCCAGACGGTGATTGTGACCCGCTACACCAACCTGGAAGGAGCCAAAGCCGCATCGTTGTACTACAGCAGCGGCTCCGAGTTCCAAGCGCTCGACGACGGTCGATATCGCATGGTGCAGCACGGCAAGCGCCAGCACTGCCACATCCTCGCCTCGGAGCCGCTGACCGAGAACCGCCACGAGTGGATCCCGGTGCCCACGAACCACTTGGTCTTGATCACGCCCAAGTCCAACCTGCTGCTCTACCCGATTCCCTTCACGTCGAAGCCGCCCAGCACGGCACTCATTGCATAAGATGCGCCGACTTGCCGTGTCGTATCAGATCAGAGTGCAGGACAGTATTTATGATTGTGTATGAAGGCTTGCAGTAGGATACAACTCCTCAGTCTACCAGTCGATCTGCTGCTCATCGGCCCAGAACCTACGATGCGATGTGAATCACGTCGCGATGCGACGGCAACCAGGAAATCCAGTGAGCAACGGTAGCGATGCCACGATGTTGCTGCCATGCTCGCCACGACGTACTTGCCGGTGCCAAGGCCATCCGTGGTGGCAAGCCACACAGGCGTGCTGGCTCCTTGCTCAGCCGAGCGGGGAGCCTTGTCGCCCGCCATGTTCGTTCGGCACCATCCCGGGCAAACAGCATTGACCTGCAACAACAATGATGGCGATGATTGCAGTAGTAAGCAACACGCTCGCTGCTCGGTCGTTCAATCGCTCATCAAGTAGAGTGAGAGCACGCACCGTGATGCCGCGATCAGCCAGAGTACGCGCGTGTACTCGAGACAGCGCACTCATGGCAATCTTCGAGGTGCCGTACGCCGAGCCAGGCTGTGCGTGCGCGAATGCGCAGTCAGTCAGCTCATTGATGCCACGAGAACAACGACGTGGCCAGTCGTACCCATCCAGCCTCACGATGCTGGTTAGTCTTGGTCAACGAGATGAACTCCTCGAGCAGCTGCAGCCACCAACGCCATGCGCGCGTGTGAGCATTCTCGAGCACGGAGCGAGGCTTCGAGGCGCGCAGCTCGTACCTCGGAGATGCCTTCCTCGGTGAGATCGGGCGCAGTGAACTTGGCTTGCAGCTCGGGCGAGAGGCTCTTGAGCAAGCCGGCACGACTCGAGACATTGATGATACGCGAGCCATCGGGCATCAGCGGCAGCACGGCCTTGGTGACGTTGAGCGTTCCGTAGTAGTTGATGTCGGCCGACGTGCGCGCTTGTACGTCGAATGGCTCGGTGGCAGCGCTCTATCATAGACATGGTGATCAGTACACATATATCTCTCTCGCTACCGAGATGGCACTCTCGTACCTTGAAGGCAAAGCCGGCGTTGTTGATGAGGATATCGACACGGCCGTAGGTATCGCGCAGCCATTGCGCGAACGACTCGATGCTGTTCTTGTCGGTGATCTCGAGGATGCCGAGGTCGGCCTCGACGCCCTTGTCGCGCAACGACTCGACCGCTTGCTGGCCACGAGTGCGGTCACGCGAGCACAGCACCACTCGGCTCCCGGCACCGAGGGCGGGCTTCAACAGTCGAACGATCTCATAACCGATGCCTTGGTTGGCTCCAGTGACGACGGCAATCTTGCTGGCCATTGTGGTTGTGGTGGTTGCGGTGGTTGTTGTTGGTAGGTGGAGGTCGGAGGATTGGGGCAGATACAAGTACGCGATTGCGACGACAAGTACCAAGACGACCGATGACGACACGAGTGGCGATAGCGCAATGGTGAGATTGGCGGCTGGAGACACGAGCGGGAGCGAGCGAGTGTGCGAATGGCGGCTCGTGCTGCCAGGCTCGCGATATAAACCTCGCGCTCGCTGCCGCGGCGTCAGCGTGACGCTCCTCGCGCCGTCGGGCTGAGATTGCCCGACGTTAAACCGCTGGGCCTCATCATCCTGGTTGGGTACCAGTTGGGATGGTGGTTGGTGAGGATGTGGTGGATCTATTGGGATGGAAGCGCGCACAAGCTCGAAAGGCACAGATGATGCTGCTGCGATGATGATGGATGGCGATAGGGGATTGCAATGGTGGGTGCTACTGCTTCTCGAGGTTCGCGAGCTCTTGCGCACACATCTCCAAGAAGCGCTGATACGATGGGCCTGAGGGCGTTTGCTCGTCGATCAGAAGCGACGTAAAGCTGGCCTCCGATGGCGAACCGGCTCGCGTGTAGATTGGCTGCACGACGATCGGATACGTTGCTCGAATTTGGTCGAGATAGACTCGGAGTGGATCTGTCGTGGAGCCAATCAATCTCGGTCACAGAGCGAGGCAAGAGCAGCAACAACAACAGCAGTAATGCGGCACACGTACGGTCCTTCGGTGGAGGCAGGGGAGTCGATTCGGGCACCTGTGCCGTGTAGTAAAATGCCAGGCGCGTCACTCCATCGAGGAGGAGCACATAGTGCGCCGGGTCGGTGGTGGTGGCCCTAGTCAGATGGCACTTGGGGGCGAGCAGGTTGTTCGAGAGACCGTAAATGTCGAGCATCGGGTAGAGCAGCTTCTGCAACAGGTTTGATGGCAGCGCGCTGCAAGTATAGCGATTGGTAAGCACCGGCAGGTGAGCAGGCGAGCTTGTTAGCATGAAGGGGCACGAACCTGTAGAAGCATTGCAGCAGACTCCACTTGTCGGGATCGGTCGACATGTGCAACAAGTCGTTCTTCATCAGTGCGAACGCGAGTTTCGGCAGGATGGCGAGGTTCGGATGCTGCGCGAACTCGAGGTCGTTGACTGACTGAGGAGCAGGAGGAGGAGAGCGAGCAGCCGCTTGGCCTCCAGCCGGCTTGACGGCGCTGTGCTCCTTGTAGCGGCTGTAGAGGATCGTTAGCCAGTCCTGGAGATTGAGACGTGCCTCTCGGATGCCATCGTCGAGCGCCGCACGCAGCAGCTTGTGCGTCAGCAACGAGAAGATGGCAGCCGAGTCGGCAGAGGCGTGGAGATGCGCCGGAGTCGAGCCGACGCGCACTCGGGTCGTGTAGATGCGCAAGCGGCGTTCCATGGTGCGATCGGGCGCATCGGCCGGCGGCAAGTAGTTGTACGCAAATGCCATCTGCATCGCTGGCGCCTGCGTTCCATCGGGGCTAATGACGATGATGATGCGCAGCGGTCGATCAAATGAGTGCGCAACTCGTGTCTCGAGCGGGCGAATTGCGTACCCTGTGAAGCCATTGGGGCCTGTGAACTGGAAATCGAATGCCACCGTCTGCCACGAGTCGCAGCCCTGTGAATGGCAAGACAGTCAGCCACACACGAAAGCGCTGGTCGCTCAAGATCCAACGCCAGCTCTCGATTCGTACCGGAATATGAAAGAGGTTGTCGTAGAGTTGATCGGTCACGAGCGGTCCGTACGAGTGGCGAATGCCCATC
>Ga0209914_1003733_pt1 | contig 10313 bp, 5 predicted proteins | sample ThiBiot_500_plan_FD_183949 | JGI IMG/M metagenome (GOLD analysis project Ga0209914, IMG submission 183949) | Wastewater bioreactor microbial communities from Cape Town, South Africa - Thiocy_cont_500_plan (SPAdes) | ecosystem: Engineered > Bioreactor > Thiocyanate-remediating > Anaerobic-Aerobic ... | reverse complement strand
GTTGTTTTATGTATGAAGAATTGCGTTGATGTTATTCGTTTCATAGTTAAACTGTACGACTGGTTAATCCCATAAAAGAACGAGCGAGAGACAGAACATGTTGTTGACAAAATGCGTCATAAAATTTCCAGTCTACGATCGTCTTTTTTTTCTTTCCCCGACATTTATAATGTTCAATGATGTGTCTTTCGAGAACAAATATGAGTTCATACTCCTACGATTCATCAGATTGAGGACATTTTCTCGTAAATTAAAATTTGTTTTGATTTTATAATGCATTCACGACGACAGAACAGATGTTGTCATTTTCTTATTTAATAAGATAAAACAATGATCAAGCTGATGCATATGAGTGCTTTTGTTGATATGTTTTGCATACATCAAATTATTAGTGTACTCCACGAACGTTCTTTTTGTTGTTGTTAGTCTTTGACTATTTATTTCGGTGCAAAAGCATCAGACTATATTCAAAATCTTTGTTTTTTTTTGTTCGTATCTATACAAATCGTAACAATGACTGACAATGAGTCAATAGTAGTGAGTGCATTTGTTACCGTCGTATTCGGTAGTACGATTGTTTAGTTTTAATCTATAGGAGGATGTAGCATGGCCAGTCAACATTCGTTCGATGTCAACTGGTAATGCACACGCGATTTTACCAAGTGAACCAAAAAATACAGAGAAAAAACCTCGAGAGTAAAACATCGTTTTCGATATTTAAAAAAAAAATCATTTGATTTCATAATTAAATGTATAGGTATGTTGATTTGTTCTGTTGTCGTTGTCCAGCATGGTTGCTTCTTCTTTTATTACTTCTTCTTCTTATTTTACTTATAATACTATTCGCACTTCTTCTTCACTGTCTACTTAAAGATCGAGGAGTACCGCTTGTAATTGTACCAGGTATGATTCATTTCATTAAATTCTATTTGGCAAACTAATCCTTTCAATAGATGCAACTAATACAACAACTACGATGCCAACTTCGACAACAACAATTTACTGTGGTGATTCGTGTTTGATTCAATCATGGATTGACTCCTCGAATGTTATCGGTTTTTGGCCATTTGATACCTCATTAAATGATAATGGCAACCGTTACAATCCAATTTCATCATTGAATCGTCCAACATTATCAACTGGATATATTCGTCAATCAGCTCTTTTCGTTACATCAGCTCAACAATCGATTTTTACACCATTTATACCTTTGTACAATCGAAGTTTTACTGTTGAAGCATGGATCAAACCAACTGGATATCCAAATGTAAAAGATCATTCAATTGTTGGTTTATGTCCAGAAGAAGCTGCCAATTATTGTCTTCATATAACAGTTCGATATGGAAAGCTATACTTCGGATTTTATTATAATGATGTTCAAGGAAGCACAACTATTGCAACTGATCAATGGGCACATGTTGCTTTTGTTTATGATTCGGTAACGAATATGCAACGAATCTATTTAAATGGTGTTCTCGATGGTGAAGCGAGTGTTTCAAGTGCTTTATTAACTACTACAGGCAATTTTACTATTGGCACTAATGAAGTAATGGAAAGTACGACAAGTTTTTTTCAAGTAAAATTGAATCTTTTACTTTTTATTGCAAGAATCATCGTAATTTGACTATTATTTGTTAGGGTTACATTGATGAATTGTCAGTTAGTGGACGAGTAAAATCAAGTTGTGAAGTACTCGAAAAAGCAACGCTTGCTGCTCGTTTCGAATTCGATTCGTCTTCACCTTATACTGATTCAGGACCAAATACTGTATCGACTAGTCAATCGACTACATCACTTGTCGCCGGTCATACAAATCAGGCAATTTCATTCACAGGTTCATCGACATCCTATTTTCAAACATCAGGTTTCACTTCATTTGCAAACAATAATCAAGCATTTTCAATTTCACTTTGGATCAAACCTGCAACTCTATCTGGAACATTAATTCATTTTTCACCAACGTCAACTGGTACAGGATCAACTTGTTTTCCATTATTAGGTTTTGCATCGAATGGTGCCATCATTGCTCAAGTTTTAGCCAGTGCAAACACAATCGTTTCAGCAACGGGTCCTATCCTATCTACTTCATCGTCATGGATCTTTATTACTCAAACATGGAGCACAGCTAATGGACTGAACTTATATATGAACGGCACTCTCGTTAGTTCCGTTGCTGCATCCACATTCGTAGGAAGTGGAACAACACCTAATTATTTTACTGCAGCCAATTGCTTGAATGGATGTACATCTTGTACTAGTGGATCGATTGGACGTGCAAGTCCATATACAGGTGCAATCGATGATTGGCGCATCTATACTCGTGAACTAACACCAAATGATATATGTACGCTTTATTATTTTACGTAGATTTATGCATATATTTCTTTTTTGTTTCAAATAAATCTTGTTTACCTATGAAATGATTATTCCAATGAAAATGTTGAAAAAGAACTATGGACTTTGCATTTGTATGTATTGCTTCATCAATCACATTCCAAAGTTATATTACGATTTCCACCACAGTCTATTCAAATGAAGAAAAAAAACGAAACCCGAATAGTTTTCAATCAATTGTTTCGTTAAAGTATTGATTATATAGTAAACAGTAACTTTGCCGTCCAACAGTAGAGATCAAAATGCCTACGAAAGTATATAAGATTCGAGTAAGTTAATTCTAAATGATCGTTACTATACGATCATCATTTATTTAGAAGAACAACAAATCGAAACGAAAGACAAAAAAGACAAAATCTTTCAGTCAATCAACCACGACTGATGTGACTGAAACATTGGGCAATGTATTTCTCTTTTTATACTTAATGACGTTATTCATAAACTCTGTTTAGTCAAATATTTCACAACATTACACAACAGATAACATAAATGAAAAGCATAAAATTCAGCACAATATTCATTTAAATCTACATTGCTCAAGTAATAATAGTAGAGTAAAATCCAGCGATACGATTGATGACAATAACTGTACGAAATCGACTAATCTTGTCATCTCACCGTCATTAAATTTCATTGAGAAAGTAAGAATAGAATCATTTCTAGAAAAAAAAAATATATCAATATAAATAATTATGCAGGAAAAGGATTTCAAATTCTCCAAAGAAGTCGATCCGTTCACATACGAAAAAAAGAGACCGAAAAAAACAATATCCAAACGACGAAAGTAATTCAAACTATAACTTTTCGCCGGATCAGAAAGAAAAGATTCTTTTTAATTAAGAAGATCACTCGGTGGCTTCATTCGATGTTCACCATGTTGCTGTTTGATGACTGCATTATGTATATTATTTTTACTTACGAGTTTAGTAGCACTGATTCTTGGGCTACTTCAAACAAAGAAGTCCACAGGAACATCAACTACAATGACAAGTGAGTAATTGATAACATCTTTCTATTTTATTCGGTATTTTGTAGCTGGTACAACACTAACGACAACATCAACAACGTCTATCACCAGTACAACAACGACAGCATTGGATTGTGGCCAATCTTGTCTAAATCAATCATGGATTAATCAATCTAATGAAATTGCACGATGGTCTTTCGATGGAACACTCGATGATAGTATTAGTGGATACAATCCAATTTCATCATTGAATCTGCCAACTTTAACGATTGGATATCTTGGCCAAGCTGCTTTATTCAATGCATCAGCTCAACAATCGATTTTTACACCATTTATACCTTTGTACAATCGAAGTTTTACTATTGAAGCATGGATCAAACCGACTGCTTTTCCTTCCTCAAAAGATCATAGTATTGTTGGTCTATGTCCTACATATAGTAATCATATGTGTTTACATCTTATGATTCGTTATCAAAAACTTTATTTTGGATTTCTAAGTTATGATCAATCCGGCACAACAAACTTAATTATTCAGAATTGGTATCACGTTGCATTTGTTTATGACTATGTCACAACACAACAAACCGTCTATCTCAATGGTTTTCAAAACGGATATAGAACTGGATTTCCTGGATTTTTAGCATTTACAGGAAATTTTACTATTGGTACTAACACAGGAGTATCAACACCCTCAAACTACTACGAGGTAAAATTCAAAATATTAAAATACTCAACAACAATAGTAATATTGGTCTTTTTTCAGGGTTATATGGACGAACTTTCAATAAGTTATAGACCGAAATCTTCTTGTGAAATACTCGAAAGAGCAACACTTGCTGCTCGTTTCAGATTCGATTCTTCTTCACCTTATGTTGATTCAGGACCCAATAGTGTATCGACTAATCAATCAATTACATCGCTTGTCATGGGTCACAAAAATCAGGCAATTTCATTCACAGGTTCATCGACATCCTATTTTCAAACATGGGGTTTTACTTCACTGGGAGTCAGTAATCAACCTTTTTCAATTGCATTTTGGATTAAACCTCAAACATTATCCGGAACATTAATTCATCTTTCATCAACGTCAACTGGTACAGGACCAACTTGTTTTCCATTATTAGGTTTTGCCGCAAATGGTGCCATCATTGCTCAAGTTTTAACAAGTGCGGGAACAATCATTTCAGCAACGGGTCCTGTACTACCAACTTCATCATCTTGGATTCCAATTATTCAAACATGGAGTACAACTAATGGATTGAAGTTATATGTCAATGGCACTCTCGTTAGTACGGTAGCTGCATCGACATTTCTCGGAAGTGAAACAACACCTAACTATTTAACATTAGGTAATTGTTTGAGTGGTTGTGGTGTTTGTTCTATTGGAATGATCGGAAGTCCAGGTCCATATGCAGGTGGCGTGGATGAATGGCATATTTTCAACCGAGAATTGACATTCAGTGATGTGTGTACATTTTCTTTTCTTGTTTAAGCCCGGTGATTCTATTCGTTATGAATTAATGCGAACTTGCATGCGCTATTTGATAAATATTATTGCTGTATTGTGATTAACTTGAAATAAAGAAAACTTGTAAGGTTTGCATGAAATGAAAGTACTGTATAGTACAAATGAAAAAAAGCCATACAAGAATTTGTATACGAACACAATAAAGTTACATTTTCATTTCATTTGACCATTATTTCAGGCTGACACAATAAAACCTGCGTTTCATTCAAACGTGCGTGGCTATGTGCTCCAGAGCAAACACATCAGTAAATGAATTTTCTAAGTCATATTTTGCTAATAATTTCTGTTCAAGATACCGACTGTTTCCCGTTTAAAAAGACCGCACATCACAAGAAGCTTTAATAAAGCTAAGAATAAAAGCTCACATGTAATATGACTTTTCTTAATATATCAGTATTTAATGTCATTGCTTAGAATATTATTGTTCCTGACGATTCTTTCAAAAGAAATCAGACACCAACCGAACAAATCGATATTTCATGTTCACGCAACAGTTCTTTGCCAAAAGTAATATTAAAATTAATTTCTAATCAATTGGTTCATTCACTCACTCACTCACTGGAATTTGTTTAGATAACACGACTAAAAAATTCAAATGTACCTCTACAGAAAACAAAAATGAAATATACGAGTTCGATACAATCGTATCAACAAGACTCGTTGATTGAAAGTGAAATTCATCGAAGTAACGGCATTTCTAATGATCAATTAATGTCTGCTAAAGTATAATTACATAACAGAAAAAATAACTAATCTATTTCATTATATATAGACACAATTGACATCAACTGATATTTTCGACAATCGTAAACAAACGAAATATGAGAAAAACGTTGAGAGCAAATATAAACGTCAACGGTAAATGTTATATAGAATTTTTATTTTATTTTTATTTTTTAAAACTTACATGTACAGTTTTCGCAAATGTTTCGGCTGGTATTGTTCACCTTGTTGCACTCTGATGTGTATAATTGGCAGTATCATATTATTAGCTGCATTGGCTGCGTTACTTATCGGTTTATTAGGTACTAACAAAAATCAAACAACATCCACATCGGCAACAACAACAACAACAACAGTCACTACGACTACAATGACGACAACTACTAGTAAGTGTATTATTTTAAAAATATATATATTCTAAATAAAGTGTGTCTTTTGTATTGTTGAATAGGCACAACAACGACACCATACTATTGTGGTCAATCGTGTCTTAATCAAACATGGTCTGATTCATCTGGTGATCTTGCATATTGGCAATTTGAAGGAACATATAATGATTCTTTCAATACTTATAATGCTATAGAATCGTTGAAATTACCTTCATTCGTTACTGGTTATCTTGGTCAAGCTGCGTCATTTAATCAATCTGGCAATCAAGCCATGTATACACCTTTTATTCCTTTAAATGACAATAGTTTCACTATTGAAGCATGGATCAAAGTAACTGGATATCCGAATCCAAGTGATCATAGTCTTGTTGGGTTATGTCCATCGCAAACTACTAATTATTGTCTACATTTTAATCTTCGACAAAAAAAACTATATTTTGGTTTTTATTATAACGATATTTCAGGCAGCACACAAGTACCACTCAATCAATGGGTTCATGTTGCGTGCACATACGATAAAACAATAAAACAGCAAACTGTCTATTTGAACGGATATCAAGATGGACAAGGTACTGTTTCGAGTAACTTATTAGTACAATCAGGAAATTTTACTATTGGTACAAATGAAGGTGTCGTGATTCCAAATAATTACTATCAAGGTTACATGGATGATTTATTAATAAATTATAGACCGAAATCTTCTTGTGAAATACTCGAAAGAGCAACACTTGCTGCTCGTTTCAGATTCGATTCCTCTTCACCCTATGTCAATTCAGGACCAAACAAAGTGCCAAGCAATTCGTCGAGTACTTCGATCATCGCAGGCTATATATATCAAGCAATTTCATTCACAGGTTCATCGACATCCTATTTTCAAACATGGGGTTTTACTTCACTGGGAGTCAGTAATCAACCATTTTCGATTTCACTTTGGATTAAACCTCAAACATTATCCGGAACATTAATTCATCTTTCATCAACGTCAACTGGTACAGGACCAACTTGTTTTCCATTATTAGGTTTTGCCGCAAATGGTGCCATCATTGCTCAAGTTTTAACAAGTGCGGGAACAATCATTTCAGCAACGGGTCCTGTACTACCAACTTCATCATCTTGGATTCCAATTATTCAAACATGGAGTACAACAAATGGATTGAAATTATATGTCAACGGTACTCTGGTTAGTTCCGTTGCTGCATCGACATTTCTCGGAAGTGAAACAACACCTAATTATTTAACATTAGGTAATTGTTTGAGTGGTTGTGGTGTTTGTTCTAGTGGAATGATCGGAAGTCCAGGTCCATATGCAGGTGGTATCGATGATTGGCGTATTTTCAGCCGAGAACTAACGGTTATTGACGTTTGCACTCTTTACAATTATCTTTCATAAAAAATTCTTCGTAATAAAAATAACACAGTCAATTATTCTCGATTAACATTTGTCCGTAAAGAATCCTTCGTTATTTAGACTAAAAACAGCAGATGTTTTGTAGGAAATCTGAGAACTATTTTTTTTTATTTCAAAAACAGAAATGAATATGCCTCTATCAGATAATGATACACTTTCACATTTAAATGATATAATAGTTCAAATAAATCGTTATCTAGCTCCAATTATCTTATTGTACGGTTTCATCGGGCACGTTCTCAATATTCTTATCTTATTACAGCCAACACTTCGACTTAATTCTTGTGCTTGGTTACTTCTTGTTTCTTCAATAGCTGAATTGCTTTCGATATGCGTTGGTCTTCTTACACGATTTTTATCCGGCTGGAATGCTGATTTAACATTAACAACAAGTTGGTTATGTAAACTACGTACATATACTGTTTTTACTGCACGTACAATGGCAGATTGGCTTTTAGTATTAGCAACTGTCGATCAATGGTTGTCATCATCAAGAAATCCTCTTTATCGACGGAAAAGTTCACTAAAAAATTCTAAAAAATCTTCGAAATTACTCTGTTTCATCAGTCTATTTCTTTATCTTCATATGTTCTATTGCTATGAAGCTAATCTCGTAATTACACCTTTAAAATGTTACGATAAATCTCTTGAATGTCGATTTGTAACCGATTTACTCTATGGTTTAATTACAATTCTTTTACCGATTATATTTACGACAATTTTTGGTTTATTAACAATAGGCAATGTTCGAAAGACACAGTTACGTTTACAACCACAACAACAGTCTGCATCACATACTGATCTTCATCATATCAGAAGTCATAATAACAATTCTGGACAAATGCCAGTACAAACACGATTGAAGAAGAAAGTCGATCGACGTTTAATCTTCGTACTTGCTGTACGAATTCTTCTTCTTATAATTTTAACATTTCCACAAGCTATACAAAAACTATATTCAACATTTACAATTTATTTTGGCGATGATCCATCGAACTCGTCTTTAGATAATCTTCTCTATGAATTATTACTTCTATTGACTTATATCTCTGCTGGATCAACATTTTACATATCAATCATATGTGGAGGAAAGATTTTTCGTGATGCCTTTCATAATATTCCTAAATTTGTTTGCTTTCGTTGAATATTGACTTGCAGGTCTATTCAAACAACTTTATTTGTCTTCGTAACTCATTCAATATAAAACATCTGCTATAATGAGATTTCCTTCGAGCAAATTAATTCTAATTAGCCTTATGACGACATTGAAAATGAAAGCTGTAGAGTTTTCTAGTTTAATGGGTCTATTTATTGAAAGAAGCATAGTTTCTTTTTAATAAGATCTATCAATGATTTGCGAAAAACATGTCCACCGAATAATGTGTATACATAAAACGGCGTAGTATTAGCTATGAACGAAAGTAATAAAGTTAAATTGTAGAGAGAATGATCGACAGTCAATTTCAATGGCTTTTGAAGTTGAGATATTGTTAAGGAAATATAAAATTTCGAACAGACTTGTGGTAATGTTAGTACAGCTTGAATTATGATTTGAATACATAACATTAATAATAATGAATGATCTTTTTTTGTCCAATATGCTTGTCGTTGATGTGATATTGTGGTGTTATGAATACGTCTTTGACTTTGACGAATATGAACAACTGTTTTTATACCGAATATAGTCATTAGAATCAATGGTATAATTATACTGAACCATCCATAGAATAAATCCGAAATAATTCGACAAGCAACTGTATTACCATAACATTTCAATGGTGAATCAGTTAGATTGGCTTCATAACAATAAAACATATGACTGTAAATAATGATTGAAAGTAGAACAATAGCTAACGAACAAATTCGAACATTTTTCAATGTATTTATTTGTCGATGACGAACATTTCGACTTGATGCTAATGCACGATTGATTGTTGCGAATGCAATCAGCCAAAATGCTACTGTTCGAGATGTAAATAAAAGAAATGCTCGACATTTACATGTCCATGAAATGTGTTCAGTCGGATCTTTTGACCATCCGGCAAGAATTCGAGTTGACAAGCCAAATAAAAGCGAAATCAAATTGGCTATTGATGACATTAGAAAAAGCCAAGCACATGGATTACGACGAAGTGTTCGTTGAGATAGAACAATAATATTTGCAATATTACCAAGAACTCCAAAGAAAAATATCACTATACTCAATGATCGATCGATTTCAGTTGATATAAAATTCAAATATTCGATGTACTTGTCTTCCCACGTATTATTCGACATAACTAAAAGATAAAAAAAAGTAAATGTATCGTCGAACACAAAAATCATCTTATTTTTAATTTAAAAGAAAATGCTGTCCGCCTATAAAACTTACAAATCGGATTGTTATTTCTATGAATAACACTCTGGACGATGAACTTGATTATTACTCTGATTACTTTGCGTAGTTAATATATGCGATTATAATAATTTCTCATTAATTCACGACAGGCAGAAAGTATATATCGAACGCATCATCTCATCTCTTCTTACAAGATTAATTATAACTACGAGGGCGAAAGTTTTTTTTTCAATATAATTTATGACAAAGTCCGTCTTATAGTTCATTAAAATAAATTTAGAAAATCAAAATATGTAAAAAAAACTCATAAAACGCGCAATATTTTATTAATACTCATGTTGTGGGATATTATGTTTTCTTTTGCAAATTCAAAGTACAAGATCCTTTGAATAAAACCGATGGATACAATAGATATAATTACAAAGTTTTATTAAAGAAGTTTTTTAACAACAACAAAACAAAATATTTATTTAGCAACATTTGTTATATCGAAATTAATTCAACAAAATCATCAAGTTTTTATTTTTGTTGACATCGAATCGTTTGTTTTATACGTGTAACAAGAA
>Ga0209914_1003722_pt1 | contig 10339 bp, 7 predicted proteins | sample ThiBiot_500_plan_FD_183949 | JGI IMG/M metagenome (GOLD analysis project Ga0209914, IMG submission 183949) | Wastewater bioreactor microbial communities from Cape Town, South Africa - Thiocy_cont_500_plan (SPAdes) | ecosystem: Engineered > Bioreactor > Thiocyanate-remediating > Anaerobic-Aerobic ... | reverse complement strand
GAGAGGCAAGTATGCCAAATATGGTCAAAGGTATTAGGAGTTCCAGAGAACCGAATTGGTATCCATGATGACTTTTTTAAGCTTGGTGGAAATAGCATTTTAGCCATAAAACTTATTCGTGAAATAAATACATATTATAATTCAAAATTAAAAGTTTCTGATCTATTTGTTGAAAAACATATAAGCATTTTAATGGAAAAAATAAATAAAACCAAAAGTGTTTACAAGCCAATTATAAAATTAAATAATACGACTAATAAGCAAAATCTATTTATGATACACCCTGGTGCAGGTGGTTGTGAAGTATACGCTCCTTTAGCCATGGCATTATCGGAAAAATTTAGCTGTTATGGAGTGGATTCATATAACTTATATTCGAAAAATTTAATAAGAGATCTCAACAAACTTGCGGAATATTACTTAGTTCATATTGAATCAGTTATGAAAGACACAGGTCAGTCAAATTACTTATTCTTGGGTTGGTCTTTGGGGGGGCAGATTGCTTTAGAGATATCCTCTATTTTAGAAAGTAAAGGATATAATGATACCAAGGTATATTTATTAGACACAAAACTAAAATATTATTCAGATAACTCTCATGCTTTGTACCAAACGGAAAAGGATAACTACTTAAGCAAACTTGCTTCTCAGGGATTCGATATTTCATATATACATAAAGTAGCTAAACTCTTAGATGTTGAAAATAATATACAACATCAAAAAATAACTTCTGAGCTAGCTTTTACAAAAATAGCTCTTTTAAAAGCCATGCAAATTGAAGTTCAACCTATTCCGGCAGATAATTTAAGCTCTTACATTGAAGTTAGTAACCATAATATTGAAAGGGCTGTAAAAAATGCGAGTAATTTAAAGATTATAAATGTATATGATGCTTCTCATACCACCATATTAAAAAAAGAATCATTAATACTGAGTGAACTTACGGCATAAAAACTTACAAAAGCCATTTAGTGCCATTACAGAAAAAATTCAAAGTTTCTAAGCAGCTTTTCAAAACGTTATGCAATGGCAAGTGCTGTTAAGTTGTTGACTTTGCAAATACTCATATATTAAGTTTGTAAAATAAATGATATACGCTAAGTTCATTTTTATGGCTTAGATAAATTGCGGCATAATGTTTAGAAAAGGCCCGAATTGGGAGCATGCAAACCTAACTCTGCTGAGGTAAGATGGAACGTGCCATAAACAATACAATGAAAACAATAGCCGAATATACTTCGTTAAACGAATATGAGTTATTTAAAATACAACACTTTAATAATACTAACTCTACGTATCCCGAGAAGACACTGACTTGTTTGTTTGAAGAGCAAGTTAATAAAACTCCACACAATATAGCTGCCATTTTTAAAGATACAAATATTACATATATAGAATTAAATAGAAAAGCAAACAAAATTGCTCGATACTTAAAGGATAATGGTTTAGGATCCAAGATTTGTGTTGCTATATGTCTTAATAAGTCTCTTAATGCACTTATATATATGTTAGCTGTTTTAAAAGCAGGCGCTTCATATGTTTTTATTGATCCGAACTACCCGCTTGAGAGAATATATTTAATGGTCCGTAATTCTCAATGTCGATTCGTTATAAGTGGTTTAGGCATAAAGGGTCACTTAATTTCTTCTTTCATATCTATTCAAGAAAAACATAATAAAAAAGAGAAATTGGCTATAGATGTATTCGGAGTTGAAGAGGTAGATATTGAGCTTGAAAGATACTCTGGAGACAATCTGTCATCAGTGAATACTACAGAAGATCTAGCCTATATCATCTTCACCTCGGGCTCAACTGGTGTGCCTAAAGCAGTTATGGTACAGCACAATAGTATTGTAAACTGTATATTTGCAATAAGAAACATAATTAGTTTTAAAGAGCACGATGTATCCCTTTTACTCGCTTCACTATCCTTTGATATTAGCGTGGTAGAATATTTTCTCCCTTGGTTTTCTGGTGCTCAGGTTGTGATAGCAGATGAACAAGTGCAAAAAAATCCTGAGCTTTTATGTAATTTAATTGCTGCGCATAATATAACTTTTATGCAGGCGACTCCTACTACCTGGCAAATGCTTAATAACTTTGGTTGGTGTGGAAAAGAGGATCTTAAGGCTGTTACTGCAGGCGAGGCTATAAGTAAGAAACTTGCAACAGAAATTATTACCAAGGTTTATAAGTTATACAATGGATATGGGCCAACAGAAGCAACTATATACACAACCATGGGAGAACTAAAAGCTAATATTGATATTACAATAGGTAAACCCATAACAAATTGCAAAGTTTATATCACTGATAAATCGTTTAACTTGATGCCAGTTGGGGTGGGGGGAGAACTTTGTGTAAGTGGATTGGGGGTAGCACGGGGATATATTGATAATGAAAAATTGAAAGAAAATTCATTTTTAAATAATAATCCGTTCATTACTAAAAATGAGAGCAATAAAGAGAGATATGGAAGGATTTATAGAACTGGGGATCAAGCAAGATATTTACAAAATGGAGAAATTGAGTATTTAGGACGCGTTGATCAACAAGTTAAAATATATGGGCATAGAGTTGACCCCATAGAGATTGAAACAAATTTGCTCCAAAATCATTTATTAAATGCATGTGCAGTCATTACAAAACCGGGATTAAATTACCAGAATGTGTTGATTGCGTATGTGGTTCCAAAAGATCTATCTGTTTTAACTAATAAGCAGGAGGCACATAGAGATTTAGTTTCTTTTCTTAAATCAAAACTGCCAGAATATATGATCCCCAATAACTTTGTGTTTGTGGACAATCTGCCATTAACATCTAGTGGGAAAATAGATAGAAAAAAACTTGGAAAATTCCCACTTAGTAGACCAGCTCTTTTGATTAAATACTATCCTCCGATCACAAATACGGAGAAAATGGTACATGCTATATGGAAAGAAGTTTTTCAGATTGATAATATTGGAATTGACGATAACTTCTTTGATTTAGGAGGGTATTCTTTGCTAGTAACACAGACATATAATTTGCTGAAAAAAAATGATTTTCATATATCAATTGTTGATATATTTCAAAATCCAACTATTCGTTTGTTTTCTAAACACGTCGACACATATAGCATAAATAAAGGTACATAGTGTGAATAAAGTTAGAGATGAAGACATTGCAATTATAGGTATCTCAATAAGATTTCCTGGAGCCAAAAATCATAATATATTTTGGAAAAATTTGTGTGATAAAATAGAATCTATCACTTTTTTCAATAATGATAAGCATACCAATGATGAAAATTATGTTAATGCAGTGTCAGCTCTTGAAGATATAGACTTATTTGATGCAACATATTTTGGATTTAATAAAAAGGATGCTCAGCTTACAGATCCACAGCACAGAATTTTTCTTGAATGCTCTAGTGAGTGTTTTGAAGATGCGGGTTACAACCCGTCTTTAATAGGAGCTAAAGCCTCGGTTTTTGCGGGCGCTAACATGAGTTCTTATTTTATTAATAATTTAAATCCAATTTATAATCCAGATCATGACCAAAACTTTTTGATTTCTGCAAATAATTTAAGAATAATGATTGGAAATGATAAAGATTACCTTCCCACAAAAGTATCTTATAAGTTAAATTTACGAGGACCTAGTGTAAATGTACAAACTGCCTGCTCAACATCTTTAGTTGCCGTTCATATGGCCTGTGATAGCTTGATAAAGCATGAATGTGATTTTGCTCTGGCTGGTGCAGCAAATATACAAGTACCACAAAATAAAGGATATACTTATCAGGAGGGAATGATTCTTTCTGCTGACGGTCACTGTAGGGCATTTGATTCTAATGCAGGGGGTACTATTTTTGGAAATGGAGTAGGTGTCGTTTTATTGAAATTAGCTAAGAAAGCTATTGAAGACGGAGACAACATTTATGCAATCATAAAAGCAACTGCAATTAATAATGATGGCTTTGGGAAAATGGCCTTTACTGCTCCCAGTGCTGAGGGTCAATCATCAGTAATAAAACAAGCGCTGTTAAAATCAGGATTATGCTCAGAAGATATTAGTTTTGTTGAGGCACATGGTACGGGTACAATGCTGGGTGATCCTATAGAAGTAGCCGCATTATCAAAAGCTTTTTCAACAAATAAGAAAAATTACTGTGCTTTGGGTAGTGTAAAAACTAATATTGGTCACTTGGGCTGGGCTGCTGGTATGGCGGGATTGATTAAAGTAGCTCTAGCATTAAAATATAAAAATATACCGGCCACCTTACATATCAAAAAACCTAATCCTTTGATTGATATTGAGAATACCCCTTTTTTTATTAATTCTGAATTAATAGAGTGGTCACATAATATCCATGATACGCGGCATGCTGCTGTCAGTTCCTTTGGGGTAGGTGGTACCAATGTGCACATTATACTATCCGAGTTGAATGAAGAACAACAAAGGTTGGAAGATACACTTAGAAATAATCAAAGCAATATATTTTTGATCAGTGCAAAAAATAAAAAAGCACTACATGAATATTGTTTATTATTTTATGATTATCTGAAGGATAACGATAATATAAATTTATTAGATTTATGTTTTACTGTTAATGAGAGCAGGGGATATCATACTATTAAAAAAGCGTTTAAAGTTAATTCTATTAAAGACTTATCTAATAAACTTTTGAGCTTCACTAAAGTAAACTCAGATTTTTCAGAAATCGATATAGAGAAATATCAAGGAGAAATTGCCTTTCTTTTTGGAACAAACCATACTCCCTTGGAAAACTTAGGGTCTGAATTGTATCAAGAGAATAAAGTTTTCAAAGAAAATTTAGACGAATGTGGCAAAATCTTTTATAATTTGACTGGTGAAAACTTACTGGAGGTAATATTTTCAAATTCACCTAATAAGGACCTCTCTAAGTATAAGAAATACGTTTTATTTGCATTGGAAGTTTCAATAGCTAAATTATGGCTATCTTGGGGTATAATACCATTTTTTGTATTAGGTCATGGTTTAGGAAAGATAAGTGCGGCATACATATGTGAAATATTAACGCTTGAAGATGGATTAAGAATATTAATTGAACATGATAAGGTATCAAAGGCTATAGAAGAAAGTGACGAAACACCTGAAAAAAAATTAAAATTAACATTAGAAAGTATAGATTTCAAACAATCAGTATTTCATTTTGTTAATGCTTGCTCAGGAGATCTAGTTGATAAACAATTGTACAATTCAGAATATTGGATAAATTACTTATTAGATAATTCAATTTCAGGGAAATCTTTTGATTTATTAAGAGATATGGGTGTAAATGTTTTTCTAGAAATTACTCCCAATAAATTTGAAGATAGTGCATTCAAAGCATATTATAATGATAAATCCTTAATTTTGCCTTCTCTAAAATCAAATGATAGTGAATTTAATCAACTTTTAGATACAGTTGTTGAGCTATGTTATACGAATACAAACATTAATTGGAAAGAGTTTTTTCTCAGTCGAAGTGAAAAGCGTTTTTCCAAAATCAGCTTACCAACTTACCCCTTTCAAAAAGAGAGATTTTGGTTAGGTAAAAATACATAACTCATTAGGAAAAAATATGGAAAACAATCAAAATACAGATATAAACAATTTTATTTATGACATTGAGTGGCATAGATCATCTTTGACTCATGATATAATTGCTGTTGAAGCACGTAGAAATATAGCTATCGTTATAGAAAAACATGGGATAGATTTTTATTATAAAATAATAGAATACATAAATAGTTCATACCAAAATATTGAAATAATTTGCATTGTTATAGAAAAAGAATTTAAACGCGTATCAAATTCTATCTATAATCTCAATTTTGAAAATGAAAATTATACTAAATTTTTATTAGATAAAAAAATAACCGATATAGTGTTTTTTTGTGACGGTAGCAGTGAGATCTCATATCTTGATACAGATGGTATAATCGATCGAATTTCTCAACAAACAAAAAGTCTAATTGATTTAATAACTAACTTTACAAATACATTTTCCCCGCCTGTTACCATCATAACAAAGGCATCAAGCAGCATTAATATCAGACATTCAGTCTCTAGTTTGATTCAAAGTACGTTATGGTCTGCTGCGAACGTCATCAAGCTGGAGTTTTCTGAGGTCGATTTAAAATGTATTGACCTTGATAATGATCATGAAACATGTCTTCCTTTTCTAATGAATGAAATATTATTCAATAGAAATATTGATAGAGTTGCCGTAAAAGAAGGATATAAATATATCCCAAAATTAAAAAAACATGAGCAAGCGATTGCTTCCTATAAATCAGAACTTGAAGGTAAAACATTTTTGATTACAGGAGGTACTGGTGGAATAGGGCTAACAATATCAGAGTGGTTAGCTACCAATAATATAGAAAATATATTACTCGTATCTAGATTTGAGCCCAACAATTACGTAAAAGATAGACTGAAAGATCTTAAAAAATCTGGTGTAAATATCAGGTTGTATCATTTTGACATATCAAAGAAATCCGATGTTGATAATTTATTTGATATGATTAGGTCTGAAGGGTATATAATCGATAATATTATACATGCCGCAGGAATAATTAAAGATGCAACATTTCAGAATGTAAAAAAAGAAAGTTTAGAAAGCGTTTTGTTACCTAAAGTTGCTGGAATATTAAACATTTATAACAACATTAAACAAAAAAATATATACATTAAAAAAATAATAATGTTCTCTTCATCGACGTCATTAATAGGTAATGTAGGGCAAATAAGCTATGCAATTGCAAATGCGTTTCTTGATGGATTTACCTATTTCTTAAAGAATGAAGGAATTGATGCAACGACTATTAACTGGGGGATGTGGGATAAAATTGGCATGGCGAATAAAGTAGATGCGAGAACTCATTTAGAGGTTTCTGGTTTCAAAGGGATTAGCAAGCTAAATGGGATAAAAGTTTTAGAATATCTACTAAAAAATAAAAATATATTGCAGATTGCTGTTCTTCCCATTAATTGGAAGATATTTTTAACTAAGTATAATATTGGAAACATTGAATTTTTTGATTACGTCAGTTCAAAAGACAATAAAGTGAAGGAAATAGTTGGCGATAATGTCTCTTCATTTGCAAATAAGGCTCATGCTACAAAAATAGATTTGAATAAAATAGAGTCATTAATTAAGGGTTTTGTTTCAGAAGCGCTAGGAATTGATGCTAATGAAATTACGGAACAATCTAATTTTAGTGAACTTGGTATGGACTCTTTATCTGCAGTAATTTTGAAAAATAATATTCAGGATAAAATGAAAGTAAATATATCCTTAATGACATTATATAAATTTATTAACTATAAGGACATGCATGATTATATATTAAATGAACTTAAATGAATTTAAAATATGCATAATAATAGTTTTATTCAGTTAAAAAAAGTACAAAACTCACACATGCGCCTTATATGTTTTCACCATGCTGGTGGAAGTGCGAGTACTTTTAATTCATGGAAAAATGCTGTTGATCCCAGAGTTGAAGTCTACTCTGCACAACTTCCGGGTAGAGAGACAAGATTAAGTGAACCGCTATGTAATACAATGGAAGAAGTCCAAGACTCTTTAATTAATGACTTCTTAAAGCTTGGGAACTTACCATGTATATTTTTTGGTCATAGTTTAGGGGGGATTATCGCTTATGAATTAGCTAAAAAACTATATCTATTAAAAGGCATATTACCGAAACATTTGCTAATTGCTTCTATTCGAGCTCCCCATATGCCTTTAAGAGCACCTGAAGCGCATAAACTGAATGATACTAATTTTATTCGTGAAATAAGGAAATATGAGGCGCTTCCAAGAGAAATTATAAATGATAAGGAATTTAAATCATATTTTCTACCAATTATAAGGAGTGATTTTAGGATATCTGAAAGTTATATTAATAAAGAGACTTTTGTATTAGATTGTAATATTACTACAATGGTTGGCGATCATGATCATAGTTGTTCTTTAATAGACCTCATGGCCTGGGAAAAATATACATCTAAAAATTACAACCACTTTGTATTATTTGGAGATCATTTTTTTGTAAAAAGTAATTTTAGCAATTTGATAAAAATAATAAATCAAACAATAGATTATGAAGTTTTAGAAGAAACATGATTATCGTCCGGGCATGTCTAAACAGATTCTCTTGGTTTTACAAGCCTATTTCAGAAGAATGATGTAAATTTCTATTGATTACAAGTTCCATATAGGATAAACAATGTTGCTGAAAATATAAATTTTAAGAAGAAATACACTTAATACATATTTCCTACCTATGTATATTCTCTCGTCACATGAAGTTCATATTTGCTCTGCTTGCTTGTCCGAAAATAAAAGTGATATTTCTTATCTTGTTTCTCTTCTCTCTGAGGATGAACGGCATATGGCAAGCAAATTCAGATATGCAAAGGATCAAAGAAATTTCATTACTTCACGTGGAATGCTAAGATGTTTACTAGGAGGTTACCTAAAAAAAGAACCCCAGGATATAGAAATTGTTTATGGCCTTTGGGGAAAGCCATGCTTAGTAGAAAAACCATTATATTTCAATCTTTCTCATTCAAGAGATCATGTTTTGTATGCTATAGCACGAGACTATGAAATTGGAATAGATATAGAGTATATTGATCATACTTTTGATTTAGCGTTGTTAGTGTCGAGCATATTGTCTTCTCAAGAGCGCGTTCACTGGGAAAACACGAAGTCAGAAGACAAAGTAAACACCTTCTTTAAACTTTGGGTATGCAAAGAAGCATTTTTAAAAGCGTTTGGGAAGGGATGGATTAGTGATCCACAGATAACTGTATTACAAGAATTAGATTGTTTTAAAAATGATGCCATGGGTGCAGACAGACTTGAAAAGATGAAATATCCTTTTTATCTAGAGATCCTTCCAGGGTATGCAAGTGCTTTATTTATTGACGGGCCTTTTTTACAACCCTTTTTTTACACTTGGAGCTTAATAAAAGACTCCCTAAGATAAAATAGTTTTTTGCAATTGCTATTTTAAAATAACAAGATAAAAACAGGTGCGACTTTAGATCTCCTGAAGCTCATGGATCTATTAACCAATAAAAAAAAGCTTAAACAGGAAAATCCCATTAAAAAGACCATTGCATAATTGAGGGATGAGGAGAGCGAGGATATAATGAGGAGATTTTACAAAGTAAGAGCGATGCAAGATGTCCTTTATAAAATGTGAAGCAAGAGACCGCTTAAAGAACAGCCAACTTATCCAAGCCTTTAGCCTTATAGACTGGGAACCCATAATCCAAAGCATGGGGAAGCTAGGACGATCTGGATTTGGTCCAAATGGCTATGTCCCTATAAATTTACTAAAGGCTTTAATTTTACAAGCATGGCATAGCTTAAGTGATGAAGGGTTAGAAGAAGCCTTAAGAGTTCGCTTAGACTTTATGTGATTACAGACTTAGAAAAGGTTCCTGATCATACAACTCTCTGCCGATTTCGCAATTTATTGATAAGTCAACGCCTTTGGAAAGATCTACTTGGGATGGTTAATGATCAACTTGAGCAAAGGGGATTAAAAGTGAAAGAATCTCAAGGTGCGATTATTGATGCGACTCTTATAGAATCTGCTGCCCGTCCTCGCAAAGAAATGGAGGGAATAGCAGTTGACCGAAAGGAAGAAGACAACCAGTATATCATTGAGGAGCGTGTAACACTTTCTAAAGACTCAGATGCTACATGGCTTAAGAAGGGGAAACGAAGCTATTTTGGGTATAAAGGTTTTATGATAATTGACCAAGAAGAAGGATATATTAATCAGGTTCATGTGACCCCGGCTCATGTCGCTGAAGTCAGCGAGCTGAAAGAGGTGATCAAGAATCGGCAAGATGAGAGGCTGTATGGAGACAAGGGGTATGCTTCCCAAGGGAATAAAGAGTTGCTGAGATCTAAGGGGATTAAGAACGGTCTTATAGAGAAAGCCAAGAGAAATAAGCCGTTAACCTATTGGCAAAAAGTATTTAATCGATTGATTGCCAAGATTCGGTATAGGGTAGAACAAGGATTTGGAACTTTAAAACGAAAATTCAAATTTACCAGGGCTTCTTATTTTACGACCCCCAAAGTCCAAGGACAAATGACTCTTAAAGCTATAGCATTTAACCTTTTAAAGGCCTCAAATAAGGTCTCGTACGGATAACCTTTGGGATTTAAGGAATAAGTTAAAGAACAAAAAGTATAAAAAATGAAAAAATTATCAAAGTTTCTTTCTTGAACAAAATTAAAAATCACATCTCTTGCCCCTCTTCATGCTGTTCTAGCAATTATGCAATGGTCTTT
>Ga0209914_1003721_pt1 | contig 10339 bp, 8 predicted proteins | sample ThiBiot_500_plan_FD_183949 | JGI IMG/M metagenome (GOLD analysis project Ga0209914, IMG submission 183949) | Wastewater bioreactor microbial communities from Cape Town, South Africa - Thiocy_cont_500_plan (SPAdes) | ecosystem: Engineered > Bioreactor > Thiocyanate-remediating > Anaerobic-Aerobic ... | reverse complement strand
CCCCGCCGGTGCAGGCAGCGTGTTCAGCTTCGTCGTGAAGGGCGGCCGCGCGGTCGGCCAGAAGCTCATCGAGTCGGTGAACCTGGCCAGCCACCTCGCCAACATCGGCGACGCCAAGACGCTGGTCATCCATCCCGCCTCCACCACCCACGCGCAGCTCACCGAGCAGCAGCTGCTCGACGCGGGCGTGCTGCCCGGCGTCGTGCGCATCAGCGTCGGCATCGAAGACGCCGACGACATCATCTACGATCTCGATCAGGCCCTCACCGAGGCCGTCAAGGAGGCGTGAGCATGAGCGCGACCGACACCACCGAGGTCCAGCTCGTCAACGGACTGAGCTGCTCCCTCCCCGCCGACTCCCCGCTGGCGAAGCTGCTGAAGTCGCAGCGCACCTGGATCGGCCCCGACGCCAAAGAGCGTCTCAAGATCCTGCGCGGCGCGAAGTCCGTCGCCATCGTCGGCGCCTCGCCGAACCCGGCGCGCTCCAGCTACTTCGTGGGCACGTACCTGCAGCAGTCGAGCGACTTCCGCGTGTACTTCGTGAACCCCAACGCCGACGCCATCCTGGGCCGGCCCGCCTACCCTGACCTCGCCTCGCTGCCCGAGGTGCCGGACATCGTGGACGTGTTCCGCAAGCCCAGCGACATCCCCGCCGTCATCGACGAGGCCATCGCGGTCGGCGCGCCGACGGTGTGGGTCCAGCTGGGCATCTGGAACCAGGAGGCCGCCGAGTACGGCGAGTCGAAGGGCCTCACCGTGGTCATGGACCGCTGCATCAAGATCGAGCACGCCCGCTTCCACGGCGGCCTGCACCTGCTCGGCTTCGACACCGGCCAGATCACGGCGCGCAAGACCCTGCGCTGACGCGCCGCGCGTGCCGGGATACCGGTGCGCGGGGTCGAGGGGCGTCGCTCCCCCGCACATTTGTGCCGAATGCGGGGTATCGCCGGCGCATTCGCGACATTTGGCACAAATGTCGGGCGGGCTCACAGCCCCGTCGCGAGGCGGACTCCGGCACCGATCTGGTTCAGGAGGTAGCCGGGGAGACGCCCGACAGGATACGGATCCACGAAATCCCGATCCACCGGTCCGATCTGCGTCACCAGCGCCACCGAGTCCTTGTCGAGGCCCACGGCCTCGGCCGGGATCAGGACGTTGCCGGGGAATCGTTCCAGCGCCGTATTCGACGTCAACGGAACCACCAGGACGGTGCTGATCGTCGAAGCGAGGAGCCAACCGTCCTGGATGACGACCGCGGGCCGGACCTTCGCGGGCTCCGAGCCGCGCGGGTAGCCGAAGTCGACCCAGACGACGTCACCACGCCCGATCACCAGTCGGCGCCCTCGCCGACCACCCGGGCTGCCTCACGAGTGAAGAGCCCGTCGCCGGACGGCTGTCCCGCCTCAGCGATCGCACGATCGGCCAGGCGGGTGAGATCGCCGGCGCCCTCCAACTCGTCGGCGAGCCGCTGCCCGGCCAGGCGGTAGAACGCCGACCGGTTCAGTCCGTGCTGCGCGGCGACCTTCTCGAATCGCTCGAAGTCGCCGTCCGGGAGGGAGATCGCGGTCTTCATGCTCCGAGTATAACTCGTATAACCGCGTCGCTCCCCCGCACATTTGTGCCGAATGCGGGGTATCGCCGGCGCATTCGCGACATTTGGCACAAATCGCGAGGGGGGGGTCAGGCGCGGGCGATGACGTGGAAGACGTGCCAGTGCTTGGGGCCCTCGAACGACATCCCGCGGCGGTCGTCCTCGGCGAGCTGGAGGACCTCCATGCCGGCGAGCATGCCCGTCACCCCGGCACGATCGTGGAAGTTCATGCCGGGGCGGCCGAACCAGTCGTCGTGCGGGCCGAAGAACTCGCCCGCGAACAGTGCTCCCGGGCGCAGGGAGTCGCGGATGTCGGCCCAGACATAGGGGAAGCGGTCCGCGTCGCAGAACGGCAGCGCGAAGCCGGCGTAGACGAAGTCGGCCGGCGGGAGGTCGCCGAGCGACTCGAACGGGGCCGAGCGCACGTCGAGCAGCAACGACTGCTCCGGGGTGAGGCCGACCACCACCCGCTCCTCCACACCGGGGTCGGAGTCGATGGCCAGGACGCGCCAGCCGCGGCTCGCGAGGTGCCGCGCCTCCACGCCGTCCCCGCACCCCAGGTCGATCGCGTCGCCGGGCTCCCCCGTCCACGCGCCGAGTGCACTCGCGAACGTGGGGCGCACACTGCGGCCGCCCTGCTGCTCGTAGAACTGCGACCAGTCGAACGCCATGAGGCCGAGCCTACGCGCGTGCGCACCCGTCGGGCCCCCTCGGCTGGCTAAACTCGGCGGGTGGAGTCCGCGCCTTCGTCCCCCCGCGTCGCCGTCCTCGGCCCCGTGCTGGTCGAGGGTCGCACCGGCACGCTGACCGAGCCGTCCGGCGCGCGCTCCAAGCGGCTCCTCGTCGCGCTCACCCTCGCGCACGGCCCGGTGTCGGTGTCGTCGCTGGTGGCGGACCTGTGGGACGACGCTCCGCCGCGCCAGGAGCGGGCGGCCCTGCAGACCCTTGTGTCGCGGCTGCGCACCTCCAGCGCCGACGGCCTGGTGGAGTCGACACCCGGCGGCTACGCGCTGGCGATCCGCGCCGCGGAGACCGACCTCGGGCTCGCCCGCGAGCGTGCGGCTGCGGCCCGCGAGCTGCTGGCCGCCGGCGACGCGCGAGCGGCCGTCCGGGAGGCGACGGCCGCCCTCGGCCTGTGGCGCGGCGACCCCGGCGCCGAGCTCGGCGACGCCCCGCTGGCCGACGATCTGGCGCGCACGGCCGCGACCCTCCACGACGAGCTGCTGCTCGTGCGGTCCCACGCGCTGCGCTCCGCGGGCGACCCGGACGCGGCGCTCGACGACCTCACGGCTCTGCTGCAGACGCATCCCCTCGACGAGTCGCTGCAGCTCGAGCGGATGGCCGCCCTCGCCGACGCGGGCCGCCGCAGCGAGGCGCTGCTCGCGTTCGCCGAGCTCAAGGAGACGCTGCTCGACCGGCTCGGCACACGGCCGGGCCCGGAGCTGGTCGCCTACAACGCGCGCCTGCTCGCCGAGGAGGACCAGCCGGAGCCGAACGCGGGCAAGCAGGTCCGCATCGGCCTGCGCAGCGCGCCGAACGCCCTCCTCGGCCGCGAGTACGACCTGCAGGCGCTCGAAGACCTCATCGCGACCTCCCGGCTGACGACCATCCTCGGCGCGGGCGGCCTGGGCAAGACGCGGCTGGCGCAGGAAATCGGGCGCCGCGCCATCCACACCCCGGCCGTCGTCTTCGTGGAGCTGGCGAGCGTGCGCAGCGCCGAGGACATCGAGCTGGCCTTCGCCTCGACCCTCGGCATCCGGGAGGCACGCAGCACCCGCTCCGGCGACCCGGGCGCGCTCGTCGACATCCACTCCCGCATCCTGGGGCTGCTCGCCGAGCGCGAGACGCTGCTCATCGTCGACAACTGCGAGCACATCGTGGATGCGGCGGCGGCGTACATCGCCGACATCCTGGACGCGACGACCACCGTGCGCGTGCTGGCCACGAGCCGCTCGCCGCTGGCGATCGGCGCCGAGCGCGTGTACCCCCTCGACTCCCTGCCGAGCGCCGAGCGCGGGCCGGCGGTCGAGCTGTTCGTCGAGCGGGCGCGCGCGGCCCGCCCCGGCGTCGTCCTGCCGCTCGACACGGTCGCGCGGCTCTGCGACCGGCTCGACGGCCTCCCGCTGGCCATCGAGCTCGCCGCCGCGCGCACCCGGTCCCTCTCGGTCGAGGAGATCGAGCGGCGGCTGAGCAACCGTTTCGCCCTGCTGACCGGCGGCGAGCGCACCGCGCCCGAGCGGCACCGCACCCTCTTCGCCGTCATCGACTGGAGCTGGAACCTGCTCGCGGGTTCCGAGCAGGCGCTCCTGCGGCGCCTCTCGGTGTTCCCCGACGGGTTCAGCGCCGAGGCGGCCGAGGCGGTCGCCGGCCCGGGTGCGAGCTCCGTGCTCGACGACCTCGACGCCCTGGTCGCCCAGTCGCTCGTGACCGTGACGGAGGACGCGACGACCGGCCTCCTGCGCTACCGGATGCTCGAGACCGTCCGCGAGTTCGGCGACCGCGAGCTGGCCGAGGCCGGCGAGGGCGACGACGTGCGGGACGGCATGGATGCATGGGCGGTGGCGTTCGCCCACGGAGCCATGGAGACGATGCACGGCCGCGAGCTGGTGCAGACCTTCAGCCGGGTGACGGCCGAGCAGGACAACCTCGTCGGGGTGCTCCGCTCGGCCATCGACGGCCCGCGCCCGGCCACCGTCGCCGCGGTGTTCGGCCTGCTCTCCTACTACTGGTCGCTGCGCAGTGCGCACTCCGAGGTGCTCGGGTTCGGCCCGACGGTGCTGGCGGCGCTGGAGGGGTGGGAGCCGGTCGACAGCGAGCGCGAGGACGCCGCCGTCTGCTTCACCATCATCGGCGGCACCTTCCTCTACGTCGACCTGCGGACGGCGGTCCGCGCGATCGCGCGACTCAAGCGCCTCCGACGCGAGCGGGCCTTCACCGACCCGCGCCTGAACGCGATGTCGAGCCTCATCACCGTCGCAGGCAAGGTCGAGCCCGGGATGCGGATGCTGGCCGAGTATGCCGCCTCGAGCGACCCCGAGGTCGCCGTGATGGGCAACCTCCTGCTGGCCCAGCTGCACGAGAACGCCGGCGAACTGCAGGTGGGACTCGTCGAGGCGCGCCGGGCGTACACGCTCGGGCAGGAGGTCGAGGACGCCTGGTCGACCGCCTCGGCCGCGCAGGCGCTCGCGCAGCTGCACAGCCAGCTGGCGCACCCGGAGGAGGCCCTGCGCTGGGCCCAGCGCGCCCACGACGGGCTCGCTCCCCTGCAGGCGGCGGGCGACCTGCGCCAGCTCGACTGGCTCATCGCGATCAACTCCATCACGGTGGGCGACACCGCGCGCGGCCGCGCGCTGCTCGACACCTACCTGAGCGTGGACGTCGACCGGACCGGCTTCGACTACGTCGACTACTACGGCATCGGGTACGGCGGCATGGCCGAGATCGCTCTCGCGGAAGGCGACCTGGCCGAGGGGCTGCGCCGCTACGCGGAGGCCGTCGGCGTGTTCGTCGACGACGGCGCCGCCCAGCGCGAGACCCTCACCAACCCCTGGATGACGATGCTGGGCGCGGCCGAGCTGGTCGTGCACGTGCGCGCGCACTCCGCCGGCCCCGAGGAGATCGCCCCGGGCACGGTGACCTGGCAGGCCACCGACGAGCTCGCCCGGCGCCTCCGGGTGCGCGTGCTCGTCTACACCCGGCTGAGCACGTGGTACGTCGACAAGCCCGTGCTGGGCAGCGGTCTCCTGGGCTACGCCGTCTGGATGCTCGACCCGCGCACGGCCGCCGGTCGCGACGACCGGTGGGTGGCGACCGGCCTCGAGCTGGTCGGGCTGGCCGCGCGGCTGAACTCGCGCCAGGACTTGGCGAGCATGCAGCGCAAGCGTCTCTCCGCTCCGATCGTCGCCGCCTGGGGTGCGGAGCGTCTGGAGGCGGCCGTGGAGGCGGCCTCGGGGCTCTCGCTCGAGGAGGCGTCCGCGCGCGGCCTGGAGCTCCTGCGCTCGGCGAAGCCGGCCCGCTGAGGCGGCCGCGGGCCTCCCCACGAATCGCGGCACGCTCAGCGCACGCGGGCGTGTACGCACGCCCCATGCCCCCACGCCCCCACGCAGCAAGCGGCCGCCGCACCCCTCCACAGGGTGCGACGGCCGCTGTCCGTGAGCGCGGGGCCTAGGCCTTGCGCATGTACGCCCGCACGGTGAGCGGGGCGAAGACCGCCACGATCACCGCCGCGCCGAGCAGTGCCCACCAGCCGTCGGCCGGGAACGTGCCGTTGTTGGCGAGATCCCGCACCGCGGTGACCAGGTGCGACACCGGGTTGATGTTCACGAAGGTCTGCAGCCAGTCCGGGAGGGTGTTCGCCTGCACGAAGGCGTTCGAGAAGAACGTCAGCGGGAAGAGCACGAGGAACGAGATCCCCTGGACAGAACCCGCGGTGCGGGCGATCACGCCGAAGAAGGCGAAGATCCAGCTGATCGCCCAGGCGCAGACGATGACGAGCAGGCCGGCCAGGATGACGAAGCCGACCCCGGCAGCGGGGCGCCAGCCCATGACGAACCCGGTGAGGAACGTGATGGTCGTCGCGATCGCGTAGCGGAGGGTGTCCGCGAGCAGGGCGCCGGAGAGCGGTGCGATGCGGGCGATCGGCATCGACTTGAACCGGTCGAACACGCCCTTGTCCATGTCCTCCCGGAGCTGCACGCCGGTGACGACCGAGGTCGTGATCACCGTCTGGGCGAGGATCCCGGGGATCAGGTAGGGCAGGTACGCGCTCACCCCTCCGGCGAGCGCGCCGCCGAACAGCAGCGCGAACATGATGGTGAAGATGATCGGCTGCAGCGTGACGTCGAACAGCTGCTCGGGCGTCCGCTTGATCTTCAGGAGGCCGCGGCGGGCCATGGTCAGCGTGTTGGCCAGGGTCTGGCGCACGCTGACGTGGTTCTTCAGGTTCCGCTCCGAGGGCGGTGTGATGGTGGCGATGGCGCTCATGCCCGGACTCCTTCTGCTGCTGCGGCCTTCTCGGCGGTGTCGGTGGGCTCCGCGCCCGCGTCCTGCTCTTCGACGCCGTGGCCCGTGAGGGTGAGGAACACCTCGTCCAGGGTCGGCTTCTGGACGGACATCTCCGCCAGGTGGATGCCCGCCTCGCGGAACGTGATGAACAGGTCGGTCACCGCGTCCGCGTCGCGCATCGGGGCCGTCAGGCGTGCGCCCTCCGGGGAGACGACAGCCTCCACACCGAGCACCGTGCCGATGGCCCGGCGGGCGTCCTCGACGTCCGCCGCGTCGGCCAGGCGCAGCTGCAGCGACGACTCGCCGACGGAGGCTTTGAGCTCGTCGCTCGTGCCCTCGGCGACCACGCGGCCGCGGTCGATGACGGCGATCCGGTCGGCCAGCTGGTCGGCCTCGTCCAGGTACTGCGTGGTGAGCAGCACGGTGGAGCCGGTGGAGACGAGGCGCCGGATGGTGTCCCACATCTGCGAGCGGGTGCGCGGGTCGAGACCCGTGGTCGGCTCGTCGAGGAAGATCAGCGGCGGCTGTGCGATGAGGCTGGCGGCCAGGTCGAGCCGGCGGCGCATGCCTCCGGAGAACTTCTTGAGCGGGCGCTTGGCCGCGTCCGTGAGCCCGAACTCCTCGAGGAGCTCGGCGGTCTTGGCCTTGGCCTCCCGGCCGCTCAGCCCGAGCAGCCGGGCGAAGATCATCAGGTTCTCGTTGGCCGACAGCGTCTCGTCGACGGACGCGAACTGCGCCGTCACGCCGAGGAGCTGGCGCACGATCTGCTGCTCCTTGCGGATGTCGTGGCCGAAGATGGTGGCGTCGCCCGCGTCCGGCTTCAGCAGGGTGGCGAGCATGGAGATGGTGGTGGTCTTGCCGGCGCCGTTCGGCCCCAGCACACCGTAGACGGTGCCGGCGCGGACGTTCAGGTCGACGCCGTCGACCGCGCGGTTGTCGCCGAAGACCTTGACGAGCCCGTGGGCTTCGACCGCCCATTCGGAGCTGCGAGTCATGGTGGTCCTTCCTTTCGGATCGGTTGATGTCTCGATGGTGCCGCTGCCCGCTTGCACCGCGCTTACGCGGCGCTTACAGCCCGGCGCCGGCGATGAAAGGGGCTGTGCAAGCACGGCGACGGTCGTGGCCGGCGATGCGTCGGCGCGCACGATCCCTGCGCCGTTTCCCGCCCGCACGCCGATTCCGTGCGCACAGCCCGACGTAGACTGGGGATGTGACAGCGTACGTCTCGGCCTTCGACCTCTTCTCGATCGGTATCGGTCCCTCGAGTTCGCACACCGTCGGACCCCTCCGGGCCGCCCGCGCGTTCGCGGTGAGGCTGCACGACGAGGGCATCCTCGACCGGATCGACCAGGTCACCTGCACGCTGTACGGCTCGCTCGGCTCCACCGGGATCGGCCACGGCACCCCCGACGCCGTCGTCGCCGGGCTGCGCGGCCTAGAGCCCGAGAACTGCCGCCCGGAGGACGTCCGGGGCGCCTGGAGCGGCCTCCCCGACGGCGCCACCATCGCACTCGCCGGTTTGCGGGAGATCCCCTTCGCGCGCGACGACATCGACTTCGAGCCGCGCACCCGGCTGCCCGGCCACCCGAACGCGCTGACGCTGCGCGCGTGGGGCCGCGGCGAGAGCGGCGAACGCGAACCCCTCCCGCTCCGCGAGGAGACCTACTACTCGATCGGCGGCGGCTTCATCCGCCGCGACGGCGAGGAGGCCGACCTGGCCGCGCGCGCCTCCCACCCCCTCCCCTACGACACCGCTGTGGAGCTGCTGGCGATCTGCGAGCGGCTCGACATCCCGATCTGCGAGGTCGCCCGCCGCAACGAGGCCGCGCTGCACAGCGAGGAGCGCACCGTCGAGCGGCTGGACCTGATCTGGGAGGCCATGGCCGAGTGCGTCGCCAACGGCCTCGCCGGCACGGGCACGCTGCCGGGCGGCCTGCAGGTGCCGCGCCGGGCCGCCGCCATGCGCGAGCACCTCGAGCGCGTGCAGGACGACCCGGGCCGCGCGACCGCGCTCGAGTGGCTGCACGCGTTCGCGCTGGCCGTCAACGAGGAGAACGCATCCGGTGGCCGCGTCGTCACCGCGCCGACCAACGGCGCGGCGGGCATCGTCCCGGCCGTCGCCCACTACTACCTGCGGTTCGTGCCCGGTGCGACCGCGGCATCCGCCGCTACCTGCTCACCGCCACCGCGATCGGCTCCCTCTTCAAGGCGAACGCCTCCATCTCGGGTGCAGAGGGAGGCTGCCAGGCCGAGGTCGGATCCGCCTGCGCGATGGCCGCGGGAGCCCTGTGCGCCGTGCTCGGCGGCACGCCCCGCCAGGTCGAGAACGCCGCGGAGATCGCCATGGAGCACCACCTCGGCCTCACCTGCGACCCCGTCGGCGGCCTCGTGCAGATCCCTTGCATCGAGCGCAACGCCATCGCCTCCTCCACCGCGGTCTCCGCCGCCCGCCTCGCCCTCCACGGCGACGGCTCCCACCTCGTCTCGCTCGACACCGTGATCGAGACCATGCGTCAGACCGGCATCGACATGTCCACCAAGTACAAGGAGACCAGCGAGGGCGGCCTCGCGGTCAACGTCATCGAGTGCTGAGCGCCGCGCCCCGCGCGCCTGGCTCGCGAAGCGCCTGGCTCGCGAAGCGTGAGTAGTTGCGGGTATCCCGCGCCGCACACCCGCAACAACTCACACCTCGCGAAGCCGCGGACTCCCCCACGCGCGAGAGGTGAGTAGTTGCGGGTATTGCGGGCCAAATACCCGCAACAACTCACACCTCGCGAGAAGCCATCCACACGACGGCCGCCGCCCGCCCGCGAAGGGTGAGTAGTTGCGGGTATCTCGCGCCGCATACCCGCAACAACTCACACCTCGCGAAAATGGCCCGCTCACCTCGCACCGCTGGCGCGGCCGCGCACTCCCGCGCTCGCGCGCCCGCGCGCTCACGCACTCGCAAGGGCGAGTAGTTGCGGGTGTTCCGGGACGAATACCCGCAACAACTCACACCTCGCGAGAAGCGCCGCCCGCCGAGCGCCAAGCGCCATCCACCTCCGCCACTCGCGCGAGCGCGCGAAGGGTGAGTGGTTGCGGGTATTGCGGGGCGAATACCCGCAACAACTCACGCCTCGCGAGAAGTCATCCACACGTCGGCCGCCGCCCGGCCACGAAGGGCGAGTAGTTGCGGGTATTGCGGGGCGGATAGCCGCACCTGCTCGCACCTCGCGAGACCGCGCGAGCGCCGCGCGAGCGCGGCTCGGCGCGCGAGCCGGTTACGTCGCGTTGCGCGCGGGGTGCCGGGCGTCGGTGGCGCCGCCTAGCGTGGTCCCGTGAGCACGACACCCGCATCCGACGCCGACCGTTCGACCGCGCTGGGCGCCGCCCTGGCGGGGCCGCTGGTGTCCACCCAGTGGCTGTGCGACCACCTCGGTTCCGAGGGGCTGGTCGTGCTCGACGCGACGGTCGTCCCGGCCACCGGGGCCGACGGGCGCCCGACGTTCGTCAGCGGGCTCGACCAGTACCTGGTGGAGGGGCACATCCCGGGCGCGGTCTTCGCCGAGTTGCTCGACGGGTTCAGCGACGCGACAGGCCCGTACCCGTTCACGCGCCCGGATGCGGCAGCCTTCGCCGCGGCCGCGGAAGCGGTCGGCATCGACGCCGGAACCACGGTCGTGATCTACGACGCGGCCGCCGGCCAGTGGGCCGCGCGGCTCTGGTGGCTGTTCCGCTCGTTCGGCCACACGGGTGTGGCGG
>Ga0209914_1003719_pt1 | contig 10341 bp, 15 predicted proteins | sample ThiBiot_500_plan_FD_183949 | JGI IMG/M metagenome (GOLD analysis project Ga0209914, IMG submission 183949) | Wastewater bioreactor microbial communities from Cape Town, South Africa - Thiocy_cont_500_plan (SPAdes) | ecosystem: Engineered > Bioreactor > Thiocyanate-remediating > Anaerobic-Aerobic... | reverse complement strand
ATATGAAAAATAGAATCTACTTAAGCGGTGAAATCAAAGATAAACATAAATTTTAGACTCAATCAACGGTTCACTGGTTTCAGCGCATGCATGCATTTATAGTAGTTTATTCGTCATACAAGGTCATTTTTCTCTCTCTCTTAATTACGTCATGTATGTGCGTAATAATTGCTTGTTTATTTATTTTCCAAAACTTTTTTCGTTACATTTCGAATAATTTCTGTGACTTTATTTCGATGTTCACTTCGTGGTAATTTCTGTTTTTGTCCGTTTCTATCCATTTCAACGAGCCATTTCGGATGCGTAAGAATATTAAATTTAAAATAATCATTTTCTTCATCATCTTTTCCGCAATAACCAAGCCCGGTCGAAAACAAATACATTCCATAATCACTCGATAGTTGCGAACAAATCTTCGTATATAAACGAAATAATTCGATGTTATTAAATCGACCATTCAAATTGAAATCACTCAAAGGTATTGTCACTTTGGTTTCATAATTCGGCATGCCGAAGATAACCAACGATTCGGGCGATGATCGACCACCACGTCGAATATTCCAATCGCGTTGTTTATGACGGCCGTCTTTCGTAATAAATAAATCTCCAGCATAGATTCCATTTTGATATCCGAATTCGGACGCTTCGAAAGCGACCATAAGAGAATAAGTTTGGAACATACGTTGCCAATAGACAAACGAATCATTCAAATCACTCGGCGAATAGGATGTCCACTTGAATGAAAAACAAATAAAAAAAACGAAATAAATTCAGTTTGATTTACTTGTTCGATGTAACAACCATTTTCCGTTCCACAGAGATTAATCGACGTGGGAAACAACTTTCCATCGAGAACAAAACCACAAACTGTATAATCAGCATCGATATCACCTGAACGCTTTTGTGGTTCGATAAATTCTTCAATAACAGCTATTTTCGGTAATTGTTCGCCAATGACTTTAGTTTCCATGTAATCACATAAATATTCGATACGTTTTGTTGGCTCCAATTGACAATCATAGATAATCGCATGTTCATTTGGACTCATGCATGACCAACCAGCTGCGCCACTCGCATCAAGTTTAACAAAAGCAGCAACATTGTATTTGTCATGCAGTCGATCGATAGCTTCGATAACTGCACGAGCAAAACTCTGAATGCAAAAAAGAAAATCTTTTCACAAATCGACGAAAAGAAAAATGCGTTTTACTTGAATATTTTCTTTGGTATTTTTCGTATGAACAGAATCGAGCTGTTCGATAGCTCGTGTATATTGTTGATAATGATCAATAATAGTTCCATCGGGCGTAGCTGCGAGTAATTTCGGTAGAGCAGTAAATGCTTGTGATCGTAGGAAAAAATTATGTTTGGCTTTATCATTCGTTGGTATATCAGGTAGTTTTAATCGATCGGCATAGGCTTGAAGTTCTTGTTGATGAAATTCAGTCATTTCATAGGGAAAAACAAACGATCGATCGATGCCCTCGATAATCTGTTCCATATGTCGTTTTAACATACGGATGTGATATTCAGGATAGAATTCTGTTGGTGAACGTCGAGCAAATTGCTCGCAAATGTTCGTATATTGAACTAGATCGGTTTGAAAGATTTCGAGTAGTTCAAGTAGTTGACCGTTGGAATCTTCGTAGAGTAAACGAATTCGTATCGAACATTGAATACGATCTTCGATTAATTTTTTTAATTTCAAATAATTTTCTAATTCGATTTGATTCGGTGGCGAATAGACAATCACTTGTCCACCGAAACGAAAGCCTGTTGACAACCATAATGCAGGCAAAAGTGATCGATCACAACCTCGGATGCCATGAAAAACAGCACGTTCGGATTCAGGTACGACAAGTGCAACATCATCGAGAATAATAATTTGATCAGCATCATCGAATGTCGATGCAATTCGACGTGCTAATTCAACTCGATAACTCAAGTCAGCTGGATGTTCGACACCCCATGCAGCTAAAGCTTCGGGACATAGAGCTTGAAGATTGATTTCACGTGATGTCGGCTGACTATTTTGTCCGTTTTGTAGACTCGAAGTGTACTCTCGCACGGTACTTATCAATGAATGTAACATTCTAAATAAATGTGAAATAGAATCGTTGGTTCTTCTGTTTTTCTTTTGCTAAACTATCAAGATTATTATTTTTCGCTTCGATCATCACGCACATTCATCCGGAATTATTTATTTATAGATCTATTTTTATTAATGAACCTAAGGAAAGCAAAATATAGTAACAATATTGAACTTACTCGTACGATTTCTTGTGTTATTCGTCAATCGGTCACAAGTTTGCCTTTTTATGAAAAAATAATCGGCTGACCTTCCTTTCTTCTTCGAACTCTATTTTTTCTAACAATAGGAAGAGAAAAAAATGGCTTCTTTTCTATCATTATTCTCTCCCCCTCTCTCTCTATCTCTCTCTATTATCCGAAGAAACCGATAGCAATAATGTGAAGAACGCAAGAAAAGGAAAGAATGATAGAGTAGCTGAGTGTATCTTTTCTCTGTGAAGATAAATGTAGTGTTTTGAAGTATCTACTAAAGATAGGAAGCTGAATGATGAAGCACGACATAACACATGAATGAACGAACGAACGAGCCAATTAAGAAATCGTTTGATATGATTTCTTGAACATTTTTTGTTTCTTTCGTTAACAAAACAAACAAACAAACACAAACAAAAATGAATTAACTTCTTGCTGATGCAAGTAATTTTTCTCTTAAACAAGAAAGAGTGATTAAAATAGCTTCTTCAGTTCGAATAGTTCGACTTCCTTGTTGTGAACATGTATTCAAATAGAAATCGAATAGTTGTTCAGCTGTTGTACCGTTTTGTTCACGTTCGAATGCTTTTTCTAAACCTTGTAAACCACCGAAAACAATGAGAGCATGTCGAAAACGAGGAAAATTAGTTATTTTTTCATGTGATACACCACGTTCCGATGTGCCAATAACGAGATCATATTTGCTTTCTTCTGTTTCATTATCATCAACGAACGGACAATTTTCAATAATACTTCCAATTGAATCTGCTTTTCGTACTTGATAACCCCAATAGAACCCTGATTCTAATCTTGGCGCACTTGGACTGACGATTTCACCGGGTATTCGTTTTTTCTTATTGTTTTGTGCATTTGGATCTCGGAAATATTGTTCTCGTGTAATATCTGTTCGTTGAATTGTAACACGAAGACCTGCCGTTAAATGTTTATCGATTTGTACTCGTGTTTCATAGAGACCAACATCAACCCACGAACCTTTGCCTTCAGCTGGTTTCAATGGCAAAGTAACACCTTCACGATAAAGCCAAGATTCGCTTGTACGTAGATGATGTGGCGCATCCAATGGATTGAGTAAACCAGCGTATTCGAGAAGTTTTTGTCGAGGAAAGAATTGTTTACGAAGATATTGCGGACATTCGAGATATTCTAAAAGACGAATCAATTGTTCACTGGCACTAAATGGATTGTTATCATGTTCTTCAGTGATTTCATCGTCGTCAAACACAATGATTTCGTCGATATTAAAGACACATGCAGCACGACCTATTTGTCCTGCTAAATAAGTTCGTAATTCATTCGATTGAGCATTACGTAATATAGACGCTGGCAGAGCAATTGAGAGAGTATATGAACGACCTTTAGGAATTTCTACGGGTGTATCGATTGATGATACCGATTGTTCTTCTTGAATTTCTTCGGTTTTTTCAGCTTCAAGTTGTTTGTCTAGTCGAGCATTTTTCCAAGCACGAAGATGTTCTTTATATCGACGCCATTCAGCAGAATTAGTGGCTGTTTTCACTGGACGTACTGGACGAGAGGGTGATGTATTATCGGACATATTCGAAACTCAAAAACGTACTTTCATTCAATTCATTCGAGCAAAGATATATTTATCTTTTTATTGGTCTCCATTTATTATTCAATCAGATTTATCTCCAGTTAGATGTCGTCTTTCTCCTCTATATTCAGACCTACATCAAACAAATTATAATAATTGCTCCCTTTTTCTATTGTATGAAAATGTACGTATATAATTAGTTGTATATATAAATCGAACGAGAGTAAAATATGTTGATTTATTTTGAAAAAAAACTGTACATGGATATATTGTATGAAATTTTCTTTGCATCTTTTATTTTTACTCTTGTTACTGGTTAGTGAATAATTTTAATTATCTTAGATATTGTAATCAGAATTATTTAGGTCAAACAACTCAGCCACCGAATTACAGCTGTCATCTCAATAATACTACAGCAGAATTTACTTGGGTTAATTCTTTATTTTCTCATTCGACATTGAATATTACAGCAAATTGTAGTCTGTCTCAATGTTCTAGTAATACTCAAGGCTGTCGCGTGGTACAAACATTTTGCTTTGATTATCGAACACAAAATAATCATAGTTATTGTGCACCTGCAAGTGACTGTTCATTATTAACACCCTGTCAGAATACTTGTTCTTCAAATGAATATGTCTGTGTCGTTAATACATGTTGTGAACCAAAAACAAGATGTTTACCATTAGCATTTACAACATTTTGTCCTCAAATAAGTAATCTTTTTCTCACTATTTATAAAAAAATATGTAATATTTCTATTCATTATAGATAACACGGTTTCTGAAAGTATGATACGATTTTGTATATATTTTTTGTTGAAATATGTAAGAGTTATTTTGTTCTTTAGCTTTGTCGAACGTTAGCAGCATGAATTATGTTAGGGTCTATCATACATCAACTGTTTTATTAGATGGAAGAGTATTAATAGCTGGTGGAGCGAGTGATAACTATCCATTCAACAGTTCTGAGTTATATGATCCATTGACCGATACATGGACGATTACTGGTAGCATGGTGATAGGACGAAGTCGTCACACAGCAACTTTATTACCCAATGGGAAAGTATTAGTAGTCGGTGGTAATCCATACAACACTACTGAGCTGTATGATCCAACAACAGAAATGTGGAGTATAACCGGTAATTTGAGTTACAGTCGATCTGGACATACAGCATCATTGTTATTGAATGGAAAAGTGCTTGTAGTTGGAGGTGGTTATGCATATAGTGGAAGCCCTGCTGAGCTGTATGATCCGTCAACAGGAATGTGGACACTCACTGGTAATATGACTACTACTCGGTCAGGACATACGGCATCAGTATTATTAAATGGTAAAGTCTTAATAGCTGGTGGTGAACGTTACGTATATAGTGCTGAATTATATGATCCAATCACGGAAATATGGATGGTGGTTGGTAGCATGAACTATTCTCGTAGTTATCATACAGCATCACTATTATCAAATGGAAAAGTATTAGTTGTTGGTGGTTCGACGGATAATAGTTATCTAAATAGTGCTGAATTATATGATCCATCAACCGAAGTCTGGACGACGACTAATGTTATGACTGTTGCTCGATCTTATCACACAGCATCAGTACTGAACGACGGAAATGTCCTTGTAATTGGTAGTAACGCTTTTTTAAATGATAGCGATTATATAAATTCAATCGAGTTATACAATTACTTAGCGGGAACATGGCCAATAACGGCAAGTACAATTTATAATCGAAGAGGACACGGAGCGTCCGTGTTAATCGATGGAACTGTTTTGATTACTGGTGGACATAGTATATTCGTTGCCGCATCTACCAACGAGATATATAATCCATATACAAATAACTGGTCAACACCTAGAATCATGAGCTACAATCGATTTTTCCATACATCAACGACTATATTGACTGGACAAATATTAATAACTGGTGGAATCAACTACTACTACCCCAATTTGATTTACAATTATACGGAATTCAGTAGTTCTGAATTGTATGATCCAATATTAGATATTTCGACTATTGCAGCTAATATGACTAATGCTCGGTATAAACACAGAGCATTGGCGTTATCGGATGGAAAAGTACTGGTAGTAGGTGGTATCAATTCAAACAGTACTTTGAACAGTGCTGAATTGTATGATCCAACGACTGGACTATGGACTATCACTGGTAGTATGATTTTCGCTCGATCAGAGCACATTGCAACTCTTCTATCAAATGGAAAAGTACTAGTAGCTGGCGGTCTCGAGCCCAATCGTTATTCCAGTAGTACTGAATTGTATGATCCATCAACAGGAACATGGATACTAGGTAGTAATATGACTCAGACTCGTTATGGACACACAGCATCGTTACTATCCAGTGGAAAAGTATTGGTAACTGGAGGTAGACTTGAACGTTATTCTTCCATCACTGCTGAGTTATATGATCCAGTCACAGAAATGTGGACTCCAACTGGTAATATGTCATACGATCGGTATGGTCATACAGCAACTGTATTATTGAGTGGAAAAGTTTTAGTTGCTGGTGGTTTATCGAATAATAGTTATTTGAATAGTGCTGAATTATATGATCCATCAACAGAACTATGGACGAATACCGGTACAATGAATTACAATCGGTTTCATCACACAGCGTCACTATTGAGTGATGGAAAAGTACTGGTTATCGGTGGTGAAGGTCGATGTGGTGCATTGAATATTCATGAAATATACAATCCAGCAACAGGACAGTGGACAGTCACTACTATCACAGATACTTTTCGACTCGGCCATTCGGTATCTCTGCTATTAAATGGTACAGTGTTGGTAACAGGTGGCTCTTACTATGGTTGCATAAATAAAGTTGAAAAATATCACCCATAATAGACCAGATTCAAAACATGTCTATCCTACAAAACTTTCTCTTATTAATAAAAATCTACATTTTATCTAAATCTTTATTTACTCTAAATTGTTATTCTGGAAACAGAATGAGTATAAATGTGTAGAGACACAACAGAGGTCGTTTTCTTTTTGTGCACAACAACTTCTGCTTATTAAATTACTTAGAGGTAAACAATTTAGAAAAAAAAGCGCGTTGCGATGACGAAAATGAGCGAACAGGTATTTGTACCAGTTTGCCTGAGCAACATTCTATAAAAAAACAAGAAATGAATGGTTTTTGTCTAAAAAGGAGAATGATGATTACAAATAATATTTATCGGATCGAATCAATTATTGAATGTTCGATGTGAGACAAAGCTGCGAATTTATTTTGATGGAAACTCTTTAGTTAGTCATTGTTTTTATTTCTGATGAGAAAAAAAAGGAGAAACTACTACAGTTTTATTTTTTTCCATAATAATGATGTTGTTTGTTAAGTTTGCTACCAGATGGTCCTGCGTTAAAATGTGCACTTTGTGCCCCTCCATTTGAATAAGTTTTTGGTTCATCTTGTCGAATATCAATCTTCTGACCATTAAGATTTGTAAATTCATATTGGCGAAGATCCTTACCAGAATCTTTATCAGGAACTTTATATTGACGATCTGGTGATTGACAACGAGGGATTTTATTCACGTCTTTTGCCATGTTAAAAGCTTGTCTTCGAGTGGGACTATGTGTGTCTAATCGTCCTCGAGAATCTCTCTGATCCGGATCCGTTGATTGTCGTGAGTTATGCGACATTATTTTCGTTGTGATAAGAAGTGAATGATATTTACCAATGATACAGTCTTTTATACCGTGCGGTACGTTTTGTTGGATTTTTCCTACTTTAAAGACAGATGTCTCTAGAGTCATATATTTATCTTGGGTTTTTCTTTACTCAAGAATTTATTGAAAATTAAGAAAAAAAAGAATGGATTTAGTCAGCAGCTGAAATTTCATTATTATTAACAGTATAATTGGCAATAGATCCTAGGAGATATCAGAGTAAATAAATGAAGTTATTGTAATTGCAATTACTTTCGTTTGTTTCCGGTGAAATACATGTAGGTATCGACCGTTTGATTGGCGGTAGTGGCGCACCGGATCGTCTTAAATCACCAGCACTTGAATTATGAGGCGTATGAGGATTGGATGGACGACTTTTTCCTAATGTTTACATTCACACAATCTATTATTTCATTCGAAAATGTGTAAATTACCTGAATAACTTGAGAAACGTTCTCGTGAAACTGGATGAACATTTTCATTTGATTTTTCCGTTCGCCAAAGATCAACACCAGGTCTTTGCAGAGCTACATACGAACGTAAATTCAACGACGGCATACACGGATCAACGATATTATTATTAAACGAAGCTTGCAATGGTGTATTCGTATGTGAAACGGGCAGTAGAGCTCGTTGAATATCGATTTCTTGTATTCGTGTTAATCCAGTGTATCGTCGTGTTTGTTGTCGGCTAGTATTTGGATGACTGGATTGCTCAGTTGACGAAGGTGATGGCAATGTTTTATCGATCTATTTTTTTTTGTTTTTCTTTGTTTTTTTTTGTCTGAATAAAATGCTTACTCGAAATAATCGATCGTCATCATCGGAACCGTTGAATGACGATAAGGGATTTGGCATTTGTTGTGTATATTCCGGTTGTGTTTGAGTAGATTGTCGAGTTGGAGGATGTTTTCTTTTATTAGCATTTTGATTTAACAAGATTTCACGATGACGTTTTTCATTTTCGATGTAAGTTTGAGTTGCCGCTCTTTTCAACAGAACAAATCTCTCAAAAAATCCTTTTTTTTCGATCAACTTACCGTCCTTGATAAGAGTAGATCGGACGTATAAGAAAAATACTACTTTCTTGTTCTAAATGATCGAATTTCTCCGTTAGATTTCTCGCTAAATCCACTCGTTCTTGTCGAAGTTGTAACATTTGTTTGCTCATTTGATCCGAACGCTAAAAATATATTTCAATAAAAAAAAACTGAAACTCTCCTCGAATAATCAACCAACTCGTTCGTATAAAGTTTCCATTTTTTGTAAAACAGTCTTCGTCTTGCCATCTAACATTTCACGTTGAATACGACTTTCAATGTGTGCCACTTTTCGAAATTGAATATATCGTCGAACAAGATTTCTTAACTGTTGACACGGTAAACTAACATAATCATTCATGACATCGTTTAATTCCTTAAAAACGAAAAGAAATATTCTGGCTTTTTCTTCTGTTGAAAACATAAACGCGGTAGTTTTACATGATAAGTTGTTTCAAGCATACTGCCTTTGCTAACAGCTTGTTGAAGTGTTTTTTCATTTCTTTCAGCATCAAGTCGAGTAAATAAAATACTTGGCTCGACAATACCTTCATTTTCTATTTTATTCAAACGTTTTTGTAAATGAACTAATTGTTGTTGGAGATTCTGAATAATTTTTTGTTGATCATGAATTAATTGGTCATTTTGTCTGAAAATATATATTCTTAGTAGTGATGAATAAGAAACGATCTTCATTAATATTACTTGATTTCATTTTCATGTTTAACATTTGTTTGATTTAAAATATTTGTCATACGATCATATTTCGTATTTAATTCACGAATAATTAAATCTTTTTCTTCGATTATTTTCGATTGACGATCGTCGACGACAATTGGTTCGGGTATTACAGGTTTGATTTCTTCTTTTTGTTTGCTTTTATTTTCATATTCGATAATTTTCAATTGAAAAGTTTTTAAACATGTTTGCAAGATTTTAGTTAGATCTTTCAAGATACGTTCGATATTTGTCAAGAAATCCGCTGGTTGATCGTTGTCAGATGATAATTGTTTAGTCAATTGGAGACAACTCGCAAGTGATTCGAACTGATTTTGTTCGAGTAAATTGATGATTGTTTGTCGAAATTTATAAATCGATTCGTAGAGATGGAAAAATGGAGTTTTATATGAGTCAGATTCGATCGTCATTTCTTGGGATGAACGTCTCGAACTGACGAGTGATGTTTGTTGTTCTTGGTCTTGTTTAAATATTGCTTCACTTTCTATGTAAAAAAAAAGAGGTTTTGATTTACTTTTGTTCTCGTGCTGGAGGACAAATGAAAATTAAATTACCGGGAATATTTTCTTTAAATTCTGCACTGCAAAACGACGACACTGAAGCACGTTGTTTAACTGAAACTTGAAAGGAGAAAAAGAAGAAAATAAATCTGTTGATTTGTTGAATTCGGTTTTGATTACCAAGACTTGCTTCAAGTGACTGAAGAGATAATCGATCTCTGATCGATGTGGGCCGAGAAAGAATACTATCGGCTTGCAATTTCAATTGATCGAGTTCTTGTCGTTTTCCTTCGATTAACGAAGCATATTTATCTTTCAAAGCAGAGCCTCGAAAGTTTTCTACTGATTCAATTTCTTCACCTGGAATCTAAATAATGATCATTTTCGATTAAAATTTACAAGTTCGAATCTCAAATACTTTTGACGTTGATGTCAATTGCTCAGTAGTAGTAGCAGTAGCAGTAGTCGATACTTCTTCTGGTAGAGGAGTTGGATGAATATCTTCCGGAGT
>Ga0209914_1003714_pt1 | contig 10352 bp, 10 predicted proteins | sample ThiBiot_500_plan_FD_183949 | JGI IMG/M metagenome (GOLD analysis project Ga0209914, IMG submission 183949) | Wastewater bioreactor microbial communities from Cape Town, South Africa - Thiocy_cont_500_plan (SPAdes) | ecosystem: Engineered > Bioreactor > Thiocyanate-remediating > Anaerobic-Aerobic... | reverse complement strand
ATTAAATGCGGCTTTGCTCTACCATCAATATTTGATACGATTCGAACACGTTTCTATCGAAATCATACGTGTGAAGTTGTTATATTTACATTAGTTACAAATTGTTATGATCCATTGCCGCCTGTTCATGGCAATCTGTTGTCATCATTCTGTTTACTTGCATTCGTTGATGAACAAACTTTCAATGCCTATAAAACATTTTATCCTAAACAATCGGAGATTATCTGGGAGATAATCAATCTCGGAACTCAAGCTACACCTTTTTATATCGAAGCAAAATCAACCGAAACATTGAAAACTCTCGGTGAACGATTATTTCCATTGGCGAAATGGATTGTTTGGGTCGATGGTAAAGCTCATGTTGTGAATTTAAATGAAATCCTACGTGAAGCACGAACGCCAGTGTTAAGTGCAAATCATGATCGACCCAATCGAACATCAGCCGTTGAAGTTAACGAAACAATCATTCGTTTAACACGACGTGAAAAAACTCCTCATTCAACAAAATTCAATCATACACTTCGAGATATTCGACTACTCGAACAACAATATCAATCCGAAGGTTTCTACAATCAATCCGATCGTCTCGGCCTTCGAATGTTCGACATAGCTATTCTCATCTATCGAAATCATCATCCGTGCATTCAACGCTATCTATGCGGTTGGCATAATGAACTCAATTACTTTGCCTATCGAGGTCAATTATCACTTTTCTACTCAGCTGTTCGACTCAATTTGACAGCCTATCTCGATTACATACAATCGAAACATTATTTCATTTTCGACCATAAAACTGTTTGTTAATTACCGGACGTATCTCGAAGTTGTCCGAATTTTAGCATTTTTAAAAGCTAACACATTTTTCAAAGGAGAAAACAATCTTGAAGACGATTAGTTATTATTTTTACTTGATAGACTCCTAACTGATATTATTTGGGAACAAAATAAATGATCAGTTTATTATGTGAACTGACAGTTTAGCAGTAGAACAAGAAATTTTATCCGTTTCGACTTTTTTTCAAGGGAGTAACAACTGATTTGTGATTTACACTAGAACAAAAATCATTAGGAATTGTATAATTACACAAAGTCACAGAAAAACATTGAGATTCACTCAAAATCATAGAAACACACGCGAATTCGACTGATTTTCAGTGATTTCAATCCGTTGTTACCTTTTCCTGACTTTTTGTTAAACTTATTCTTTCGCCTGATTCAAATTTTTTCCTTTTATTCGAATTCAAAATAAATTCTATCAAGATATGTGTGAGGTAGGTAAAGAATATTGTTTTTTAATGTGGTAAAATAATCAAAGATTTAAGTAGAACAATCGTTAATTATCGATTATTTTCAGTAAATTTTCGATAATCAATACCCGGATTAGAGCGGAAGAATTCGATAAAAGAGTTGCTAAATCAACTCAATTCATTTTTTTAGCTCAGTTGTCCAATTGGACACGATCATTCATCATTAAACTCAATAACAGGATGGCCAAACCTCCTGATTTTCAAATTTTAATTTTACCTATATTTTTAATCAGTTAAGAAGATTTGAGACAATATCGAACTTAGCTTATAGGGGCAGAAGAGTGCAAAATCTTAGATAATTCTCTTTTTTTTTGTCTCACAAATAAAGGACAATAACGAACAAGTTTGACAAACCTCTATGTTGTTTCAGTAGAAAAAAGATACACCGACAGAGAAACGTTTGATTAGAATGAATCCTTTTAATTTCACGATTATTAAAAGTTAAAACTAGAAAATTCACAAAAATGAAAGTAGAATAAATTTGTTTATTTTGATTCAGCTAGAGCTGGGGAAACTCAATTCAAAAAATTCTTTTTTTTAATGTGCCAAAGTAGTGAAAATAATCAAAGATTTAAGTAAAGCAATCGTTTTCAGTAAATCTTTGATAATCAATATCCAGATTAGAGCGGAAGAATTCAGTAAAAGAGTTGTTAAATCAACTCAATTTAGGACTTGAATTGCAGTTTATCAAAAATTTTCAAGATAAACGAATTGAATTGAGTTAATTCATTTTTTTAGCTGAGTTACTCAGCTCTGGATTCAGCGTTTAAAATGGCTTAGACAGCTGGACATTAGTACTTATCATACTTTTCTCAAGATAGCATCAAAATTTGTCACATTTCATGAATGTTGAAAAGCACAACTGCATATATATTCGTGTTGTTTAGACATGTTCCTATTACAAAATTCAAATAACATTGCTGATTTATGATATACTTCATAAATCGCAAAAAAAACAACTCCTGATTTTGAAATTTTCGATTTGCATAATCTTTGTCCTATTTCTTTCGAATTCAATTTCATGAATAAAATTACATTTCATCTCTCTCGCCATGTTGGTTGTTAAGCTCTCTCTCTCGAGCCTCCATATCGAACCTCTCCTCTCCAATAAGTAACATCAATCGACGAATGAAAATTCTTTCCATAGAATCCAATCGAATGTCGATTGTTTATCCTAATATATTTTGATTTCTAAATTCGAGCTAGACAAAAAACGATCAATTTCTTCTAGATTTCATCATGAAAGCTAAAGGCAATCTTCGTGAATACCGAATCATCGGTCGTAAACTCCCATCGGCCGCATTAAAAACGCCGCCACTCTACGAAATGCATATCTACGCGCCCGATGAAGTTCAAGCCAAATCTCGTTTCTGGTTTTTTCTTCGTCAATTGAAACGTGTGAAGAAAAGTGCCGGCGAAATCGTCGAATGCAAATTAATCAACGAACGTCAACCGTTAACCGTCAAGAACTTCGGCATTTGGCTCCGTTACGATTCACGTTCGGGCACGCACAACATGTACCGCGAATATCGAGATCTAACACGAGCTCTCGCTGTCACACAATGCTACCGTGACATGGGCGCTAAACATCGTGCTCGACCGTCGACCATTCAAATCATGAAGATCAAACGTTTGCCCGCCAAAGAATGTCGACGACCGCATGTCACGCAATTTCATGATTCGAAGATAAAGTAGGATTTCGAAAAGTTGAATTTCTCTATGTTTGCTGAATTGTTTTTTTTCCAGATTTCCAATGGTTAATAAAGCAACGAAACGTCTTCATCATCCACGTTTTACAACTCGTCGACCGCACACTTATTTCTAAGCGTCTCGTTTTGTTTTTTGTTTTTTTGCGAAATAAAGAAAAAACAAGATTTAGTGAAAAGAAGAAAAACATAAAATCAAACATCGATTTCTAGATTGTTCGAGTGGCCATGTCGGCAAGTCGTTCACGTCCAACGGTCTCATCACTTTCCCGAGCAATTCAATCGGGCAGCATGAATATCGAAAGTCGATTGGCCAATGGCGGACTCACTGGCCTGCAGAATCTCGGCAATACTGTAAATCGAAATGTTTTGTTTTGTTTTGTTTTGAAATGTTTTGTGTTTCGAAGTGTTTTATGAATTCTGTTCTGCAATGTCTATCGAATACTCGACCGTTGGTTGAGTTCTGTTTTAAAGATGATCTCGAATCTCAATTTAATAGATCGTCAACGAGCGTTATGAAGGGCGTGCTCATGCGAGGTAAACAAAGACCCAGAGAATTCTTTTTGAATTTGTTTAATTCGAATTTAGAATATGCGAATTTAATACAGAAAATGTGGAGTTCATCCGATGGAACACATGCGGTGGTGAGTCCGTCGGCGTTTAAGAATACAGTCGGACGTTTTGCACCGAGATTTCTCGGCTATGCGTAAGTGAATCGCGAAGTTCTTTCTTTCGATGATTTTGTTTTTTGTCGTTTCAGACAACAAGATTCACAAGAATTTCTTCGATATCTTCTTCAAGGTTTGAATGAAGACGTCAGTCGTATTCAACGGAAAGCAACGCCGATGAAAATCGACGAAAAAGCTGAAGAACAAAAACCGTAAGATTGAAAAAATCCCTTTATTAAAGAAGTAATTATTGGTTAGTTTTCTTTTCTACATCGATTATCAGTTGTGAGAATTTAACAACAGAAAACATCCGGAAAAAAATGAAAATTTAACTCTTGATTATCTATAATTCAAAATAGATATTGAAGAGAATGTTATGTCCATTTTATAAATGTGAAATATTTTGTAAATACTTCAATTAAGTCGTATTTCATGTAGAAAAAGAGTCAAATCTCTGGATCTCTCGATAGTTTGAATGCAAATGATAATTTAGACTAGAGTGTGATGATAAAACTATGCGAATTTTTGTTTTATTTTGAGGTATTTTCCAAAGAGACAAATCTTGTAAAAAAAACGCGTTTTTCTGTTAGATTTGTCTGTCTGAGTATAGGTTATGAAATCTATTATTAGATAGAAGAAAAATCGGTTCTTCATTTTTTTGGGGAACAAATTAAATGCTCAGTAAATAATCATTTGTTCAGTATTCAAACCAGGATCTCGGTAAAGAATTTACTTTTCTCATTAAAAAAATCATTCTATTGGTTGAGGATGTTTATTAGTTCAATAAAATTCTGTCATTTTACTGAAATAGATAGACGAAATTACTGAGCATTTAATTACTACTCATTTTTTTTTGTACTCTTACGACCGATTGTTGCTTTTTGGCAATATGTTTCATATTCGACTAAGAATTAGCTTTTCAAAGTTCGTAATTGTATTTCTACAATATCCATGTTCAAAAGAGAACGAATATGTTACGGTCAAGATTAATAATTTGACCGGAATTTTATCGAAAAATTCAAAATTCCAATTTTAACCGTAACAAAAATATATAAAAAGAGAATTTTTAACACTTTTACTCAGTGTGGGAGTTAAAACTAATTTTCCAAAAGTTAAAAGTTGAGAAAATCAGCAAAAAGTTAAAATGGTTGTAACCAAAGTTATAACTATCAAAACTGATAGGATATTAATCAAGACTATTGGTTGAGTGAAGTGTGGCGAGTGAAAAAAAGTTAATCAGTTATAACTAAGCTAATTTTAGGTTCCACACTGGATCATATGCATTCACTTTTTCTTATCTCAAAGACTGCTCATATTTCCTTCGTAATATTAAAACAAATAAATTGTTTTTGGTCGAGAACTTTTTCTATAGTTTGTTGATGATATTGAAAAGAAAAAAAGATACTTTATCTCATTTTCGAATCTTGAATGATGTCAATCATAATCAAGTTTTAACCATAGTTGAAAGTTATAACTACACTAGTTTTAGGTCCCACACTGCTTTTGCTTCTCGGAATCGGTTGGACAAGGTTAAAAACATTGACTTTACGATAGTAAACTTCAAGTTTTACCATCCAGGAAATAGATCTTAAAACAGACAAATCTTACAGAAAAACGCCGTTTTTACGGAATTTTTTTTTCAAAAAATCGGATTTTCTGAGGAGAAGGAGTGTTAAATTCGTGTATAATCTGTAAAATATCTCCTTTTACTAGTTGAATTCTATCTATCCGAGTTGTGCTTTTAGTTTCCACAGAATTCCAATCTGACTGTTTTCTTCTAGAGAAAAAGAACGAGCACGATTAAGTTGGGAACGTTGTCTACGGTACGACGATAGTGTTATTCTCGGTAAATCGATTATTATTTTCTTAATCAAATTAAAATTTGATTTCAATTATTTAATAAAGATATTTTCGGTGGACAATTGAAAAGTACACTTGAATGTACGCATTGCAATTACCAATCGACAACATTCGATATGTTCTGGGATCTTTCGATTCCATTGCCACGAGTAAACCAAAATGTTTCTACTGCTTATTTTCTTCGATTTTATTTCATTTCAAGAATAAAACTTCGACGAATGTTCAAGAATGTATTCAATTGTTTATGAGTAAAGAAGAACTAGACGGCAATGAGAAACCAGTAGATTCAAAAATCAATGGATATTTGTTTTTATTGATTACTTCTGTGTAGATGTGTGCGAAATGCAAACAAAAACGACGATGTACAAAGAAATTTTCGATTCAAAAATGTCCGCAAATACTTGTTCTTCATTTGAAACGATTTTCTCAATCACGAACACGAGCAAAACTCAATACTGACGTTGATTTTCCTTTAGCAGACCTTCGACTCGACAAACTCGTTGATGTTATGTCCGAAAGTTACGAAGGTAGTTTCAATTTTAATCTCAAGATATGTCCGTTCAATTCGATTTTTAGGGCCAACACCATGTTATAATCTCATCGGAGTATCGAATCATAGTGGCACGGCCTATTCCGGACATTATATAGCCCAATGTAAACATCCATTCACTCAACAATGGCATGAATTCAATGATTCATCGGTTTATTCGATGAACGATAAAACTCGTGTTATCTCATCCAATGCATATGTGTTATTTTACGAACGAAATCGATGAACGAAGAGACAAAAGGAAAATAATAATTGTTTGTTTGTTTTTTTGCTAATTTTTATTTTATTTTTGATTCTTCCGAATGGCGAATAGAAAGAAAGATCGTTTATATATATGTGTGTTAATGAGAAGTAAATAAAAGAACATTTCGTTTTCTTTTTCGAAATCAAATAAATTTTAAAACATACATCAACAAAAATCTTTATTTCATAAACAGGTTGAGTTTGCAGCCAGCCAAGTTGTTCCGAGAGGACAAGTGCAAATGCCTGCATTACAATAGAGTGAGACGAGACAAGTGTAATTAGCAGATGCTGTACATGCTCCATTTAAACTCGCACGATTGACTAAATGAACAATGAAGTATTTAAAATTGTAATAATAAATTCATCTTACCACATTGTGCAATCGTTGCATCATAATATTTATTCTCAGCACAATTACAAACATAATCAGGCAGATATTGTGGACAATTACAAACGCCAGGTAATATTGGACATGTTAATGTCGGCACACAATCACCATCGCGAGCACATGCCTCAGAATAATTAACTCGTTGAACTAATAAAAACAAATATAACGTTTTTTTTCTTTTGTTGATTTTCAAATTCTCACGACAACGTTCCCAATTAAAATTCCAATATTGATCCGATGAACATTCGCATATATTCGATTGATTTCCACAGCTTAAACCTCGATATACATCGCATTGTTCCGTACTCGCACAGGACATATTAATCCGACGAAGTGTTTCTTTAAAAAGAATAAAAAAATATGTTCGAGTGTATGCAATTCAATTTCTATGATGTTGTTTTACCACACAGATTCGATGCATTTAAAAAAGTTCCATTCGGACAAATGCAATTCGATCCATTCCATACTTTCGCATATTGACACGTGCAACTGCCGGTACATGTTAATTCAAGTAGTGATTTACATTGACTAGAATTTCTCGCACATTTTTCACCGTAACTCAATGAATTATTTGAAATTATTGTACCTGAAAATAAATAATAGATATTTCATTTCTCATATTGAATTTACATGTATCGTTCGATGTATTCCATGCATGATAATCATCACATTGACAAATTTGATTTGTACAATAGAGTCCGAGTGATGAATTGCATTGAATCGAGAGTGAACAAGTTTGATTATATGTCAGCAAAGTACCTTCGAAGAAAAAAATGCACATTTTTAGGATGATTTTATCCCTGTTTGATAGTAAATATGCGTCATAAGAAACATTTTACAAATTATACGTATAAAAATGGGTTTTCAATCCGTAATAACGGCGTTTGTTCTGTCTGATCATATACAGTAAAACCTTCCTTAATAAACACTTCTTTAGAAACTAATACTTAGTGACAATTTTTCGACATCTTATTTTTGATATTTTTAAAGATCAGTTACAGGTAGAGAGTAGAAAAAGTAATAATACTGAATATTCTTCGATGTATTAATTGATCCTTTTACTCTATATACTAATTGGATTGAATTCTGAGAAATGATTGCTGGTATGGGTATCTCACAGTATAAAAATTCACTACTGTTACCCATGGCACTACAACTCAACAAAGTCCGAATTTTAATAACTATGTTCGTTAATGAAATAAAAAAAAGGATTTCTTTTCAGAATATAGAAATCTGCAATTGTTGAGTTGTAGAATACATATTTCTCTGCAGTTTGACAAACTGACTGAGAAAACTTGGAGACACGAATTCATTTTTAGCAAAAGTTCTTTTTAAAAAAAAACCCAAAACAAATTTGTTCTTCTTTGTCATAAACTTTCTGCCAATAATGATATTGGATCAATAAAATAACATTGATTATTAAAAATTAATAATCTGTCAAAATACAAATGTTGTGAGAAGAAAACACAAACACAAACGAACGTGACGAAATAGAAATATGCACAACGATAACGGTTATTGGATTGATGAAGAATATTGACAGATTCGAGGTTATAATCTTTTTTTTTCTTCTCTCTGGTATATCAGAGAAACATATATAAAGACGAGTACAAGAACTGAACCGCTGGGTCTTATTTGCTTATACATTTTTACTCAATAAAAAAGATAGTGTTTAGCTACCAAAAGGTACTACTCACGAATATACATTTCACCTTCAGAAGAGAATCCATAGTTAGATACTCTCTCTGCAGTGTTATTTCGTTACAGTATACTTTCGTTTTTTTTAAGGGGATATCGAGATTTATTTATCGTATCAAGATTTCGTGGCACCCACACTCGAAAGAGATTATAGGATTTATTTCGAAATACACAGGGGATTTTTAGATAAATTTCGGTAACTTCTGTTTTAGAAATGTATATAGAGAAAGGACTATACTGAGCGAAAATGAATTAGTATTCAAATAATTCGATTATACCATATTGATGGGAGGTTGTTTTACTGTACAAGCAGTTTCTGACTAAATTTTATACTCGACTGTAAAGACTCTCTCCTACATGTTTGAGTATTTGTATTCCATGAGTAAGGCGATGAACATGAGCAAAATCCATTCGGACAGGTGAGTCCTTGAGAGGATTGACATTGTTGTGAGCCTGTTTTGCAAGCTTGATTGTAGGTTAAAGATTCATCGGCTGTTGTTGTTGCTAAGGTTTTAAAAAAACAAATGAATGCAAACAGAAAAAGGTTTCATCATACTTGTTTGACTCAATACAATGCCTAATACAGCTCCGATAACAACGAGAAGAAGGACTAGACCACAAACGGAAATAGCAATAATAATATTTCGTTGTTTCGTTGGTTTTTTGAATACATTTTGCTAAATTACAAAAGACCTAATACTAATTACATATATTATCTTTCGTGTTTACTCCGGTTAAATTCGGATTCCATTCGTCTTCTTCATTAGCATCATGTCTCGGTATTTCTTTGATTTGAACTTGATCTCGAAATTGAATATTTCTCTGTGTAACTCTCGGCGCTGCCATTACGAATGAATTTCTTTTTTTTGTTTTCTTAATCCATCTCTCAATTTTTCAAAAACGAGAGAAGAAAGAAAAACAGTGTACTTTTTCTTCTTAAAACAAATACTAATGTACACCCACCTCAGTTGTCTAATTGAAAAACAAATGTGAGATGACTCATCGTTTTTTGATAAGAGTCTCTATATAAAAAACGCATAATACAGCGGACTATCTTTTGTATTACTAATATGACGACATTAAATGAAACTCTAGTTAAAATAAATGCTCGCGTCGAAATTCTAAATCAACAAATCTCGACAATCGATCAAGGTGACAAAATTGTTCATATAAACATAATTTTATATGCTAATGTTGGATTTTTATAGAATTAATCGCGTATAATAAATTACCAACGTCGCGAAAGGTGCGTGTGTGTGTGTGTGATTGAAAGAAAATATTCATTGAATTTATTTGCCTTTTAGGCCAGTCAAAAATCTCGAGCATTCGCACTTCTACATCGAAAGAAAACGTAGATTTTTCGATTTGTTTATTTGCCATAATCTGGAGGACTTTTGTTTTTCTTTAGCTATGAAAAACAACAGACAATGCTTGAAAATCAATCCATGAATCTATGGACAATTTCGAATACACTCGACAATGTAAATACTCAGAAACTAACGGTATACGGAAAACGAATTTGGGCGGAATATTTGTTTTTGCTTTTGTTTTTCTTAGTTTGACGCATTACAAGCGGCTCAAAATCAAATCAACCAACATTCCAAAGATATAAATATCGACAAAGCTGAAGTATAGACGTTTTGTTTTGTTATTATTTCGAATTTTCGTCTCGTTTTCGAGGATATAATCGATGGTATTCACGATCATTTGGATAATCAAAACGAACTCGATAGCTTATTCAGTCAACCGATTGAACAAGATATCGATCTCGAAGCTGGTAAATTGCTCGACACAATTGACTTCAATTTCTTTTGTCTTTCTCTCTCTAAAGAATTAGCCAATCTTGCTGAAGAAGAATTCAATGTTGAAACGAGCAATTTCCATGCACCAACTGTGCCAAGTCATTCAATTCCTAATCGACAATCTGAACTC
>Ga0209914_1003710_pt1 | contig 10367 bp, 20 predicted proteins | sample ThiBiot_500_plan_FD_183949 | JGI IMG/M metagenome (GOLD analysis project Ga0209914, IMG submission 183949) | Wastewater bioreactor microbial communities from Cape Town, South Africa - Thiocy_cont_500_plan (SPAdes) | ecosystem: Engineered > Bioreactor > Thiocyanate-remediating > Anaerobic-Aerobic... | reverse complement strand
ATTGTTTTCAGGAAGTGGGACGGGCTGGAAGGCACGACCGCGAGTGAACGGCCGGTCCGGCACGACCCCGGCGTCGCCATCCCCTATGTTGGAGAGGCCCTGCCAGAACCGACTGGCCTGTCGCTCTTCGAGGATACGGACGACCACAACCTGCGGGTTTGGCAGCGCTACGCTTCCCCCGTCTGGATGGACATCGACCAGACCCGCGTCCTCAATTACCAGCTCGCCAAGGACAATTCAGACGAAAAGCACATCTGCCCGCTCCAGCTCGACGTTATCGAGCGGTCGATTCAATTGTGGACCAATCCGGGCGATGTCGTTTTCTCGCCTTTCGCGGGCATAGGAAGCGAGGGCTACTCGGCCCTCAAGCTGGGCCGGAAGTTTATCGGGATTGAACTTAAGGAATCATATTTCCGGGTAGCGGCCCGCAACCTGGCCGAGGCCGAGCTACAGGCCAACCAGACCGACCTGTTCGCCGCCGCTGGAGTCGAAGTGGAAGGGGTAGCCTGATGGCAACGCTAAAGACCAGGGACTTGACTATTGAAGAGAAGGCGGCCGCCTGGGACCGCTATATCGCGCTCAAACAAGCGCACGACGCCAATGAAAGGGAAATCGAAGACCGCTATACCATGCGGTACGAATTCCAACGACAGATTGAAAACAACTATAAGGAAACCCTCGCACAGGCCGGGCAGGCGGTCGCACCTTGCCCAGGTTGCGGTTACGAGCGTTGCAACTGCATACCAATCAGGTAATCGTTATGGCTATGCTTGCAGATGAAAATCTTACCAAACGGATGTATTCGGCCTTAATCGCTCTGGAGGTCGGTCAAAAGGTACCAGAGGACATCTATATCGCCGATTACAAAAACGGGGAAATTCCCTCCTGGCAAGTTGTAGAAAAAGAACAACCTTCGCCCCAAAACCCCGGCCTTTATGTCCTTTATGTAGAAGACCCCGGCAATGCCGGTAAAGTTGATCTATTTAACCCTAATGGTCGGGCAATTTGCAAAATGGTTATCTGCACACCCAGGAAAATTCTAGCTTCTCCTGAATATCTTCCGGTTGAAGGTAGGAAATACGGGCCACCACAACTACTCGACCTGGTACAAAACGCTCGGTTACACCGAAAAGAAAGGAAAGAAAAGGATGCAACCATCAGGTGAAATGCAAAGCTTCGTCAACGCCTGCGAACTCAAACACAAGACCTACCTGGATGAACCTGGCGCAAAGCTCAAGATGAAGCTCAACTCCCGCGACCTCCCGCTCGTCCTCGAACGGACGGCCCCTAATATCGTCCGGGTGGCCCACGAGGTAGTCGATTCGAACGGCCAGCTCGTCTACGACCCGGAAGTCCTTTTCTTCACCGGCTATGAGAAGTGGATCGCGATGGAAATCAACCAGCCGGGCGGCCTCTTTACCGAGGTGGGGCGACGATCCCACCGTAAGCGCTACGTCACCCTCAATGCCACCGAAACGGCCGTCAAGGAATACAAGGTTGCCAAACAGAAGGAACTGGCCGCCTTTGTTAAATACTGGGTCCGCCTGCTCCGGTCGCGTGGTTGGCACGAAGACAGCACCGACGCCCTCTACCAGCAAACCAGCTTCCTGCCGGACGATAGCTATGACGATGACGACGATGGGCAAGGCGCGGCCGACCCGAATCATCCGGGCCTTCGACTTATGGATGCGATGGCCGACCTGGCGGAAAACAAAGGTTTGATGACCGACGAATTACGAGAAAGCTACAAACGGGCAAGGCCGGGGCGGACGCCAGGTCATCATCCTGTAGAACCACTTCACCAGGATGATGAAGACGAAGAGGACAAGGACGAGGACGATGAGGGGGAGGCGTCGACCGCCCGTCTTCGTGACCATTTGGGAGACCTGCTGGATAGCGAAGGTTTGCTCGCTGATGAGCCCGCCCGGCCCAGGCGCGGACGGGGCACCGGTATCGAGAGCATAACCATTTCATCCGGTAAGAAGTCAGTAACGCTTACCGGGAAAAACCATCTATAAGGAAACCGACATGGTAGCCACGGCAGCACTGGCACCGGCCAAATTTAAAACCTATCAGGACCGCAAACACATGAGCGACAGTGAGGAACCAATTCAGTCAATCGAGCAATTCAAATTGGACAAAGAAATGCACCGATTGATTAGGAGGCTCGGCGGTCCTGAGGTTTACAGCATCTATACCCACCTGGTCGATTGTGCCAGTAAAAAAAATGAGTACGGTTGTTGGCCGACCTACGAATCCATTATGGAAGACCTGGGCATCCTGAACCGAGCGGTCGTTGCCGAGGCGCTCCACTGGTTGTTTGACGCCGGTCTTATCGAATGGGGGTTGGAAGGACGCAAGTCCTGGTTCATCCCACTTAGAAAAGCCGATAGTTCTGTAATAGAACTATTAAACGGGTCACCATCGTTTCGTAACAGAACTATCAATCGTTCTGATAGAGAACTATCAATCGTTCTGATAGAGAACGCTAACGTAAACCAATCTAACGTTAACCAAACGAACGACATGGAGTTAATCTCTAACGAGATTAACGGCGATGTCTCGCCCTCCTCGGAAAATGAATTAGCGACCAATCAAGAAAATATACCCGAACACCAAAACGCCGCAATTGGACCTGAGAAGCAAACCGCCCCTCCTCTCGACAAGCAAGGTCCGCTACTTCACAGGTACAAAACCGCCTACCTGGCCGTCGGTAATGCCCCGGCCAACCATAACAAGCGGTGCGGCGTTATCGGGGAGGTTTGGCAAGAAATCACCGGTCGACCACCCAACTACCCGTTTATCGCAAAGGTGATGCGGGAGGATTGCAACGGTCGAGGCTGGCCCATCATCGAGGCGATTTTGGGCATGGCGAATAAGGATATTACCGAAGACCCTGAAGGTTATTTGCGGAGGATTTTACAAAATGGACAGCAACGACGACCGGATATGGGACGAGATAGCGGCAACCAGCAACTGGAACCGCGGGCTTCCCGCATCCCAACCCAATCGCGTCCAAACCGGCCCCTCAAACCTGTCGGTAGCGGGCGGGGTGGAAGGTTTACCGAGGCCGAACTCAACGCCGGGTATGACGACTGAAGGCTCGTTAAAGGGGTTGGAGCCGGTCAAAGGTTTCCACTTTTCGCGGTTCGAAGTCAAGGCCGAGACCTGCGGGTTTTGCCACGACGAGGGCGTGGTCGTCCAGGCGGGCATGCGGGTCGAAATTTTTGACGGCGGGTCCCTCAGACCGAACTGGTCAGGCGGGCGAACGGGCGGGTCGAAGAAATGACCGTCATGACGACCTGCCGGTGCAGCGAGGGCGCGGCCCTACGGCTCGAAATGGACCGCCTGATACACGGCAGGCGGCAGGAACGGCTCGACCGTTTAATGGCCGGGGGCGGCATTACACCGGAAATCGCCTCCAAGACGTTCGCCACGTTCGTGACGGCGGGTAGCCCTAAGCTGGCGGAGGTAAAGCGGCAGGTCCAGGAGTTAGCCGCGCAGGGTCAGAACATTCTTTTGATTGGCAATCCCGGCCAGGGCAAAACCCACCTGGCCGCCGCCTACCTGCACGAGTGGATGTTCGAGCGGGGCCGGTCCGGTTGTTTCGTCAGTCTGGTGGACCTTATGGCTTCGCTCCGTCGAACCATCCGCCAGGAAAGTGGCCCCGATTGGGACACGCTGCTCGACCGCTACATCGAGGCCGCCCTGCTCGTACTGGATGACCTGGGCCAGGAAAAAGCCAGCGAAAAGGTCGTCGAGGTGGTGTTCCACCTGTTGAACAGCCGGATAAACCGGGGAAAGGTGACGGTCGTGACGACCAACTACAGCCTTAAAGAATTGATTGCCGACATCGGTTACCCGCCGTCCATCGCGTCAAGACTCGCCAGTTTCCACAGGGTCGCCTGGGAGAGCGCGGATTACCGGTTGCGGTCAGGTGGAAGGTAAGGAGGCAGGCAAGCATGTGGTACAACAACGAACTTAACTTCCGGGTCGTGGCCGATGAATCCGCACCTAACAACTGGGTCAAGATTTTCGAGCCCCTGGTGACGACCGCGCCGAAAACAGCCCGTCCTTACTGCTGTTACATCCGAACCATCATCTTCTACAAGAGCTTTCTTCCGACCGACCCCGATTACTTGAAAAAGGTCGACCAGGTGGGTGCGACCCGACTGGATAGCCTGGGCCACCGCTGGACGCTCGATTGGGACGGGTGGGACGCCTTACAGCCTTACTTTGCCACGGGTGAGGAAGCGACGGGCCTGACCTGGTGGGTGATTACCGGTGGGACCGTCACCTGGCTGGATGATGGTGGTTGGCATATGGTTTGGTCGGCCCGCCGGGTCAGACCGGAAACGGAGGTGCGGCTACATCACTATCTTAAACACAAAGAAGAAATCGACTGCTGGTATCGCAGTTTAGCCGCGTAGGAGAAGAAAAATGGGTAGTTCTAACACGACGATTGAATGGACGGACCGGACCTGGAACCCACTCCGAGGATGCACCAGAGTGAGCCAGGGTTGTACCAACTGCTATGCCGAACGGATTGCCTATCGTTTCAGTGGTCCCGGCAAGGCCTTCGAGGGGTTGGCAAAAAAGGTAGGGAATGAAGCCAGGTGGACCGGTCGGGTCAAACTGATTGAAAAAGAACTGGATACTCCTGGCACCTGGACTAAACCTTCGATGGTTTTTGTAAATTCGGTCAGTGACCTCTTCCATACCGAGGTGCCAGATTGGTTCATCGATGAAGTTTTCCTCACGATGGCGGTCTATCAACAACATACCTTCCAGGTGCTGACGAAACGGCCGGAACGCGCGGTCGAATATTTCAAAGGTGTGGCCGCCCGGATGAAAGCCAATGATGGGTTTTTCTATCCAAAGCGAAATAACACCAAGGTCAAAATCCACGAATCCGCCTTCCCACTCGAAAACGTCTGGATAGGGGTATCGGTGGAAGACCAGAAGACCGCCGACGAACGCATCCCCCTCCTTTTGAATATACCGGCAGCCGTCCGCTTTTTATCTTGTGAACCGCTCCTGGGACCAATAGACCTGTCCCGATCGTACCCGTGTGGCTATTACTGCGACGAAACCGATGAATGGGGCCATCATGACCACCCATTCATTACGCCGGGTATCAGGTCACAAATCGACTGGATTATCGCCGGTGGTGAGAGTGGGCCAGGTGCCCGGCCAGCCCATCCCGATTGGTTCCGGTCGTTACGCGACCAGTGTCAATTCGCCCAGGTTAAATTTTTCTTCAAGCAGTGGGGCAACTGGCAGGTCACCTACGACCGGGATGTTGATGACCCCGATTGGCGCAATTGCCCCGATTCAAAAAACGATAACAAAGGACGGTATTTAAATCTAGAAGGCGGTTGGGGGTTTCACGGTCGAAGGGTAGTTTTTGTCCGAAATGTCGGTAAGAAGGTGGCGGGCCGCGAACTGGATGGCAGAACCTGGGACGAGATACCGGAAGTGGAAACGACTGAGGCCCTGGCGTGATAACCAAAGAAGTCGCCGACCAAGACCAAATCCCCATCTGACCAAGTGGGCCCTGTGGGCTTTCGATGACCTGCAAGAAATTGAAAGTCGGTACGGCCGACATAATCAGAAATATTGGCAAGCTTGCTACAACTACCGCAAAGAGCTTGAACGGTTGGGCCGGGCGCTCAATGCCGTGGTCGGTCCGCCTAGGGCCATCTATCGGGGAAAGTGAGGTAAAAGGTGGGAATTTTATTCTTAATAGTCGGTGCTATCGCGGTAGCCGTCTATATCGTCCACTCGGCCTACATGGCGGGTCATTGGGTCGGTTATCAGCGCGGGTATGACGATAAAACTGATTTTATCCAGGCGGTTAAAAAGGCTGAAGCCCTAAAGGAGCAAGACGGTGGAAGAAACTAGAGAAAAACTTGAGGAAAGGTTTTGGTCAAAGGTTAATCCAACCACCGGAATTGAAGAATGTTGGGAGTGGTTGGGTTCGCAAACTGGCCCTGGTTGGGATTCCGGTAAGGGTTATGGGTCATTCAGTTTTGCTGGGAAGATGGTGCCTGCCCATAGGTTTTCTTATGAGCTGGTATACGGGCCGATTCCAGAAGGGATGTTTATTTTACATTCTTGTGATAACAAACCTTGTGTAAATCCCCGACACCTCAGTGTAGGGACAGCCAGTCAAAACACCCTAGAAATGTGGGAAAGGAACCTTCACCGCATCGTGAGGTCAAATGTGAATTTAACCCAGGAGCAAGCTTCTGAAATAAGGAAGCTTTATGCAACCGGGCTATACTCTCAAACCCTATTGGGTGAACAATTCGGGGTCACCTCCAATGTCATCAGCCATCTTGTTTTAGGTAAAACCTGGAAAGATTTGGATGGGCCGATTGCTAAAAGGGTGAAGCCCCGACTTGATACCCAAAAGGTTGAAGAAATCCGGTTTCATTGGGACAACGGTATGGGTAAGGAAGAGCTTATTACAAAGTACAAAGTATCCAGGCGAACCATCGAAAGGATAGTTAAACGTGAAGTTTTCAAAAATCTTTAAGAAGGGAGCGGACGACCAGTTGGAATATAACCGGTCCTGCCAGTTGGCGGGCAAACCTATATCGAAAATGGAAAAGTGAGGTGGAAGGTATGAGAGAACAACGACCTTTGCCCTGGCGCGCTTTATCCATCAAACAGCCCTGGGCCTGGCTGATAGTCAACGGTCATAAGGATGTAGAGAATCGGGACTGGCCGACAAGGATGCGCGGACCCATCTTCATCCACGCTGGCAAATCCTACGACCGGGCCTGCCTGGTCGAACGGTTCGGTAGGCTTGTGCCGACGCCCCAGTGGGTCGAGTGGTTGACCGGGCGTGGCCTGGGTGGCGTGCTGACAGAATTGCCCACCAGCTTCGACCTGGGCGGTATCGTTGGGTTGGCGGAGATAACCGATTGTGTCACCCAGAGTACCAGCCCCTGGTTCGTCGGGGAATATGGGTTCGTCGTGAAGCGGGCGCGGCCCCTTCCTTTCGTCGCACTAAAAGGACAACTCATGTTCTTTCAAGTCCCCGACCAGGTGACCGACCTGCTCGGTTTAAGTCGGAAAGTTGAGGTGTGAGGATGAAACCGGAACGATTGGAAGAAATCAAACAGGCGAACCAGGCCCGGACGCCGGGTAAGTGGTTATGGTTTGGATACAAAGCAAACCGTGATGTTGCCCTTAGAACTTATCTCCCTGGTGGCGGTGGTGCTTGGGAAGTCCTCAGTTTTCGCCGTTGGGGCATGCGTGGGGCGCAACCTGTCTTTTACGATTGGGTCGAACGGATGTTAAGATCTGCCACCGAGTTATTTATCTTTTCCAAGGAAGATACCTGCACTCCAATTATTACCGACATCAATAATCCCGACGCCCGGTTTATCGCAAAAGCGCCAGAATATGTGACCGAGCTTTTGGAACTGGTCGATGAGCAAGCGGCCAGGATTAAAGAGTTGGAAAGTGGAATTGAGGTGCCGAATTGAACCCACTTTACACCATCGGTTATCAAGGGCTACGCAGTGTCTACACGCTTCTCAGCCTGGCCGTCCCGCTCGACGCCACCCTCATCGACATTCGAATGTCACCCTGGAGTCGAAGGGCCGAGTGGCGGCAGGACGCCCTCTTGAAAGAATTGTGCGACCTTCAATTCGGCGGTCTCAAATGCCGGTACGTCCACATCCAGGAACTGGGTAACGTGAACTATCGGGGCGACGGGCCGATTGAAATCTGGTTGCCGGAGATTGGATTGGACAGGTTGGACATGCAGTTGAGGGCAAAACCTTGCATCCTGCTGTGTCAATGTCCTGATTTTCGAACCTGCCATAGAGGTGTGGTGGCCGACCTTGCCGTCTCCCGGTTGGGTGTGGAGGTGGAACACCTGACTGTGACGGCGGGCGGGTTCGCCGCCCGTGCGGATGGTAGTTTCCTCCCAGGACACCTGCCCACTCGACCGGTTGGAGTGGCCCAGGTCCAGACGCGGAAGGTTGATACCCCGGCCAAACCTACCCATAGAGCGGAAGCGCCGGAACCGACCGGTCAGATGAGTTTGTGGTGAAACTATGGAAACGAAAGAGCATCCGGTCCTGAGCGAGATGGCCGGACGGTTGGCCCTCGTTCCGTTCGAATACGTGCCTGTTAGCATCAATAGTTGGACGACCGGCCCTCGAAGCGTTATGGCCCTCAAATACAAGGGGTTGGCCTATGTGCCCGTGATGGCCGACCAGGAGGAAGCCGCAGCGAGCGGGTGGAAGGTCGTCCGGGCCTCAACCGGGCACGAGCTGACGGCCAAGGGTAATCCGTTGCGGTTTCAATTGGAGGACTTCGCCGCCACCTTTCTGGTCAGGATGACAGGGCTCGGTTTCGATTGGACGGGCTGCCAGCCGGTCGAGGTGGCGGAGTTGGGACCGAAGGTTCTGGAGATTTACCAGGGGTTGAAGGTGCTGGAAGGGTTGATTTTGGAGGCGATGGTACAAGTTGATGCGTACAGACCATATCAGGACGGCCATCCGACTGATGGAGTATAAGACGACCATCAAGGCCGCCGAGGGTGAACACCTGACCCACCAGGGCGTCCTCGACCGGATTGACAGCCTGGAAGAGGAGTTGGGGTTTCCCCTGTTCCGGCGGGTAGTACCGGGAGGGAACCGGCGGCTATATCTGCCGACCGACCAGGGCGTCGTCTTCCTCTTGTGGGCCAGTCAAGCGCTGGCGATGCTGGAAGAGGGCAGGTTGGAAGCGATTGAAGGGAAGGTGAAGAAATGATATGGGGAGAAATTTACACTCGAAAAAATAGAGTTGTATGTAGCCGTCGGCGAAAAGTGATTTGGCGATATAACCGAATTTACAAAAGGGGTTTCCCCGATGTTGAAACCATCATAGTGCCAGAAGCCGATTGGTATTTTTTGGTTGCTCCTGAACGAGGCGAAAAAGAATTCAACCAGGCGTTCCAGGTAGAGGCAGGGTGAGCAGATGAGCCAGCCGCAACCGTCACAACCCTTGATAGAACCGCTTACCCAACGCGAGGTTGAGGTGATGGTCCTTTGTTCCAATCCCTTCCTCGAACGAAAAGAGATAGCCGACCGGCTTTCCATATCACCCAGGACGCTCGATAATCACCTGTTGAGCATCTATCAAAAGCTCCTGGTGACCAACCAGTTCAGCGCGGCGGTTAAGTTCCAGAGGTTTTACCCGGACTGTCGGAAGTTGGTGGACCTGGAGATTGAGCGGTCTATTCAAGAGATTGGCATGGCGGTATAATGAAGGTAGGAGGGTAAAAACGGTGACGGATGACGAGATTTTAGAAAAAGCTAGAGTTATCGAAAAACAAAAAAAGGAAACTGATTACCGGGGTCGATTAACCAGGGCCAGGCGATTTGCGGAAACCGTCAAAGAAAAGCCGGTATGGGTGATTGGTCAGGTCGAAAGGGTATTTGGTGAAAATGGGGCGCTCGGTTATCAAGAGGTTGAGAAAGTTACCGAGGTGTTTTCACGATTACCGCAAGGTACTAAGGTTAAGGTAACGATTGAGGTCATTGAAATAAGCGATAAATTGGCCGAATGGGACGATGAGGATTAAATAGATGAGTAATCTTGTAAGTCAAGCGGTAAATTTTGCTGAGGCGGTACAAAAGGTTATGGATGCGATTGCAACGGGTGAGAAGTGGAATGCTGAGCAACAGGCATATCAGGAACGGCGGCGTCGGGCAATTATTCAGGAAATGGGTTTGCCAGAGGATACCGAGTATTCATGGTCGTTGGAAATCAAACATTCGAGTTGGAAAACTCAGAAGTTCTACGATGAACTAGATCAGCAAATTGCGGAAAATAAACAGAGTGACGTAGAACCTACCAAACCCGGATTGAAAATTACCAGATTGAGAGGTTAATTAAATTTATGAAAGTTGAGAAGTTCAGGGAAGGTTCAATCCGCAAAGTATTAGAGGATTGGCATAAAGAAGGCTATATCTTGGCCGCCCCGGATTTGGGGTTATACAGTTGGACTATGAAAGCGCGACAAGGGTTAAGATGGTATGGACGAAATGTTACTCCAAAAGAAGCGGCAGCAAATTTTGTAGCGGAAGAGGACTTTAGAATAGGTTGGTAGGTATTGAATGGACGAAATTGAAGAGGTTAAGGTTTACAGGTTTGAAGGGACGATTGACCAGGATTGGGTCGGTAGTGATGATGCAGGACATTGGGGAGTTTTTATCAAAGGTGGGGGAAGCGATGACCTGGTCAAAGATTGTTATAACCAAATGAACCAGGATAAAGAGTTAGACCGGTATCAGAAGGCTAGAGTTCGGGTGACTATTGAAGTAATAGATTAAAAGGTAAATAAACGAATGGAACCT
>Ga0209914_1003707_pt1 | contig 10377 bp, 17 predicted proteins | sample ThiBiot_500_plan_FD_183949 | JGI IMG/M metagenome (GOLD analysis project Ga0209914, IMG submission 183949) | Wastewater bioreactor microbial communities from Cape Town, South Africa - Thiocy_cont_500_plan (SPAdes) | ecosystem: Engineered > Bioreactor > Thiocyanate-remediating > Anaerobic-Aerobic... | reverse complement strand
TGGACTTTTTGGCGAGCAGCACCAACGGGTCCAACAGGCCAGCCTCGAGCAACATTTGGTGGTACTCCTCTGGAGGTGCAGCAGCAGCAGCAGTACGAGAAACAAGCCGCCCGTTAGATTCACCACTACTCCACTCCACTCGACGCACTCCACGACGAACGTACGGTTGGCGACGAGATTGGCGATGGCCGTAGTGGCGCCCTTTTGGATCATGACGTTGATCGAGTTCATCAACTTGATGATGTTCGGCACACCACCAAGCTCGATGATCTGCTGCTGCACCTCCTCCGAGCTAGCGACGTTGGCGATCGTATGCAACGCTCCAGCAATCAGCTCGTCGTCGCCCGACTCGAGAAAGTCGATGATCATCTTGAGACCTCCCTCTCCGAGAACCACTTGGACGTTTTCCTCTATTGAACACGCCATGATGGTGATGACGACGATGACGACGATGACGACGATGACGAAGACCCATCAATACAAGAACGTTAGTTGAAAAGAGCGTTGGGGTACGTTCGTTCGTCACGCGTACCATCGGCGCAGAGATTGGCAAAGGCGTTGCAGACCGCACGCTTGAGCTTCAGGTCATCGGTACCCGAGAGGCCCTTGAGAAGCTCGAGGCCTCCTTCGTTGATGATCATGTCGTGGTTCTCCTCTGCAGGTGCGAGCAGCGAGGAGGTCAGGGCAGGTTGCAAACCAAAAGCCGCAAGCCAAACCTCTCTCCTTTCCTCCTCTCTCCTTTCCTCTCGTCTCCATACCGTTCATCGACAGGTTAGCGATCAAGGTAACAGCCGGACGTTGAAGGTCGGGCAGCTTGGAGCTGGCGCGCGACAAAATCGTATTCCATCCGACATCGATGATGATGCCCTCGTGGTTCATCTCGGTATTTCCGGCCAGCGTAGCGAGCGCCCAGAGCGTGTCACGCTGCGCAGCGTGGTTCTTGTAGCGCAGCAGCTCGGCACACGGCTTGAAGCCGCCCTCGGCCACCACAATCTCGCCCTCTACGCGTACGCACGCACGCACGCACACATAGAGAGAGAGAGGCACCGCACATGATGAAGAAGCAAAGGACCGTTAGGAGCGCGTCATGGCGCGTGGTGCAACCAGAAACCGCAGCCGCACGTACCTTCGCTGCGCAGGCTCGAGATGACCTCCTCGGCCAGCACGCGGATCTTGGGATGCTCGTGGTCCAGCAACGCAAGCATGGTCTCGAGACCGGCCTCGTCGGCAAAGCCGAGCTTCTCATCATCTACGAGCGAAGCGCGCAAGTGAGTACGAGCGAGCAACCTCTTCGTTCGCGTGGTGCAGTCGTGCGGCTGCGTGCGTACCGAGAGAGCCGGCCTTGTTGAAGAAGGTCGAGATCTCCTTCACGCCAGGCTTGCGCAGGGTCTTGAGCTTGATGGTGCCCTTACGCGTCGCTTGTCGACGGAATCCATCTCCAGCAGGCGGCATGATGACGACAACGACAACAACGGCAGTGATTCAATGCAATCAATCAACGCTGAGACACGGGCAGGAGACAGACAGATACTGCTGCTTCCTTGACGACAAGTGGGATTCTCTGTCGACTGCCGACTGGGTTGCGCAATCAACCAATCAACAAGAACAAGAACAACGAGTTAGAGGCAGTCGCGTTGGTTGGTTGGTTGGTACGAGAGCCTATCAATACAAAGCCTCGCGCTCTCTCGCTCCGCTACTGCCGCTGACACCACGCCCGCCATCCGCGAATCGACGGCACTCGCACGACAAAGACACGAGGCAGGCACGAGAGAGGGAGGGAGAGGGGGGAGATAGATAGACAGCGATGTGGTGGTGCGAAGCAGAACGAAGGAGCGAGCGAGGCTCGACGAGTGCCACGTACTCACTCAAGAGGATTCGATCGATATCCAACCAACCAACGCTCTCTCGCCTGGACGCACACGAGTCAGCCAGCCACTCGCTCGTGAGCTGCACACGAGCAGCACCACGTACCAAAGAATAAAACCTCAACAACAGCAACAACAACAACACAACAGCGATGCTTGACTTGGCTCTGCTGCTGTTGTTCGCGTGTGCGTGTGCGTGTGTTTTTTCGGGTTTGATAGGAGGAGCGATGTAGCACAGACGAGAGAGAGACACGAATACCACCACTGAGCCGCCTGTGTGCCTGTGCTCGGCCTCAGTCGCGGAACGCCTGCACTCGAATATTGCACTGCTGAACTCGACCATAAGCCTCCACTGTATTTATCGGTATTTTTCTCGCGGTGTTTTTCGGCTCGTCACTCGTCACTCGTCTCTTTCGCTACACACACCCGCCGCGCACAGCTCGCTCTCTCGTCAACAGCACTCACTCTCTCTCTCGTCTCGATAGCTGCTCCCTCGCCTTCGTCCTATTGATCGTAACCTTACACTAACTCACTGCGAGAGGGGTTGTGTGCGCGTGGTTCGTGGTGTTGAGCAACGCGGGGGATCATCACACGAACGAGCACGAGCACGAGCACGATACAAACGCGATCGGTTACATCTCTCCAAAGAGCCTCGCGCGCGCGCGTACGCACTGGAGCGAGTAAAGCGAGTATTTGGAGGTGTCTCGCTCGCTCGTGTGTTGGTCGTTGGAGCGCGTCTCGGCGCTATCGATCTCGTTACGCGCCAAGCATACACGCGCGCGCTCGCGCTCGACGACTGTGTGTGTGTGACACCATCACGTCGTCGCTGTCGTAGCACTCGTCGTACTCGAGGTAGGTCTCATTGCCCGCGCGATACGACCAGCGAGCAGACGCGCGCGCTTGCCTGTTTGCTCGATCGGTCGAGCTCGGCAGTCGTTGACGCTATGAGTTGCTTGATGCATGCATGTAGTTCGCACATCGCGCGGCCACCAACAATGACAACCGAATCGCCCAGCGGCGGCAACCACCATCAACATCAAGCAGCACAGCAGCCCAAGCACTCGATCGATGATGCCTCAACCATGCCATCAACGATATCATCGGCATCACTGGTATCTGGATCGTCGACAATAGCAGCGGGCTCTTTTCGAACCAACGATGCAGCTACTGCTGCTCCTGATGGCTCGAGCATGATGTCGACAACGCACAACGACCCATCCCATCATCATAGCACCAACAGCAACAATACTAGTGGTAGTAGTGGTATTGATGCGACGATACCATCCAATTCCAAGCCTGACGTACCGACCGATCGAACCAATGGGCCTTCATCAGCAGCAGTGACTGCATCATCGAGCTCCAATGGTCCCGTCACTTCGACATCGAGTTCGACATCGCAGCAACCTCGCTCAACCTCGCGCGAACCTTCCTCAACTCGCAAAGATGCCTCGAAACCCACTGATACTACTGCCACCAACGACGACGACAGCAACGGCGATGATGACCGTGAACCAGGCGAGATCAGCGACGACCACGATAGCCGTCGTTCCTCGTCGTCGTACTCGCACCATCAGCACCACCAGTACCACCAGCACCACCATGCTCAGCATCATCAACCTCACAACGACATGCGATATCGCCCATACGCCGGTGGGCCCTATCAGCCACCGCCTCCACCGCCACCGTTCGCGCCATACGGCGGCTCCAGAAAGGTGCTGATGCCACCTCATGCACTGCCGCCGTCGGCGCCGCTCTATCATCCCTACAGCGACGCCAATCGCTACGAAGGCGACACGCGGTACCACTACCACTATCGACCGGACGCTGCCAGCAATGGCGGTCAGCCCATGCATTCTCGACCTCATACATCAACTGCCATTGCAATGGCAACACACCAACCACCGTCAGCCTCTTCGTTCGATGCTGATGCCACACGCAAATCAGCATCCATCTCCACTTCTTCTGCTTCTGCTTCTTCAGCAGCGGCATCATCATCATCATCATCATCAACCACTCTTGCATCGTCAACATCTTCATCGTCGTCATCCTCATCGTCTACGCGAGGCCGATCTCGCTCTCCGTCTCGCTCTTCCTCGACATCTCCGCCGAAGCGCTCTCACCAGCATAACCATCACCAGCAGCAGCAGCAGCACCATCATCACCATCACCATTATCCGTCGTACTCTGACTCGCGCTCGAGATCGCCACTGTCTCGCTCAAGATCTCGATCGCGCTCACCTCCCGAACGAAGCTCTTCATCACCCTCGCGAAGACACCGAACCTCTCGTGACTACTACGAGCCGCGAGAGTTGCGCGATAGCTCCGGCAGTAGCAGTAGCAGCAGCAGCAATCGCAACTACGACTCCTATCGACCAAAGTATGCCAACACCACCGACAGCACCTCCTCGGCGAACAACGCCAATACGCGCTCCCATCCATACAATCGAAGCTCTTCGACCTCGACCACCTCATCGACATCTTCTACTCGCGAACGCGACGCTTCATCAAGTCGCGAGCGAGAACGCGACAAGTCTCAACCTCGCAGTGATGCCTCTACTACCGCTACCCCGCCTACCGCTGCAGCCGATACACAGTACGTATCTCAGCCATGCATTCGATCAGCGTGCTTTTGTTAGGTAGTTAGTTACTTACCCGTGCGCCGTAGAGCAAGCAGCAAGCCGCCGGTTTCGATCTTCAACAATACCGACCCTGCGACGAAGCCCAAGCTCCAAAATGAACCGCTGCCCAAGGACGCTCACCCATGGAGCACCACGACTCCGTGGCGAGAGCTTGGACGCCTTGCGTCGCCAAGCATCCGAACGCCCAACTCTGCTCATCCGCGCGTCGTCTCCAAGGTATCTTCGCCGTCAAACCAGCAATGCACTGCACTGCACTGCACTGCACTTCACGACCCGTGCACTCACCAAACGCACGCGTGCGCGCTTCATCTAGATTCTGTGCCAATCGTGGCGCATCATTCATCCAGACCCTTCCGCCGCGCTCTCGCAAGAACCAATCGACATCGCCGCTGAACCCTCCAAAGGCAAGCCATACCTTCGCGGCAATGCCAGCTTCCCTGATGTACGTCTCGCAAAGTCAACACGCCCACCAGCACACGGTCGCATCTTGTGAGTCACTCTCGCGTTGCTAATCTGCCCGCCGTTTGGGCTCGAACTTGCAGCAACCATCTGCGCCAGTGCGAGACCCGCGAACACCTCGAACGAGCACGCAGGCGCCACCAGTTGTTAACCTCACCCCAGTTTCGTTCGTTGTACGTTTCTAAGCTACTCATCCTCGTTGCCACTAACAGACACTAACCCCCTCACGACCTCTCTCTCTCTTTCTCTCGTTCTCTTTGTCGTCAGGTTGATGCAAACACGATCCACAATACGCGACTGCTCGTCGAGACAGCCACGCTCCAAAAGTCGGTGTTTGAAGCGTACGGCATTCATGAGATACCGCTCTTCTTCTTCTTCTTTCAGTGGCAGTTCTAACAACCGCCTGCGTGCATCACATAGCTTCGGGCCTGTACAGCACTTTCAGACCTTCCCGGACTTTAACCTCACCAGTGTACAAGTACGTACACGACACCAGTCGTCAGTTGCCCGACCCGTTCATTCACTCATTCGTTCATTACCTGGCAGTATTCACAAGAGCACCACGCGAAACAAGCTCTCGTACAGCTCACGCAGAACTTTCAATGGAAAATCGTGTTTGATCCAACGGGTATGCACCTGCTGCTGCCACCGCTGCTACTGTGGCTGGCCACTCACACGCTCGGTGATAGGCTGCCTTGAGGAACGTCGACTCAAACAAGCCAAAGAAAAGGTCGCAGTGCAAGACAACACGACAAAGGCCTACGATCCTTTCACCCAAGATGAATCCGCCGCCCAACAACAACAGCAGCAACAGCAACAACAGCAGCAACAACAGCAACAGCAGCAACAGCAGCAGCAACAGCAGCAGCAACAACAAATCAACGCACCGGTGCCCGGCATGCCTGCACAACCTAATGCCTACGGATACCAGCAGCCTTACCATCCTCATCCTCAATACGGCGCCTACCCGATGCCCATGTTCTTTCATCCGCATCACGGCTGGATTCATGGCGGCCACCCTCCTCCTCCTCCTCCGTTTGCCGCTCCAAATGCACCTGGTGCTCCCGTTTACGGAGTGCCACCGCCCTCATCGCAAGCACCAGTCGCCTCGGCTCAGGCGCTACCACTGCCGCCGCCTCCTGCCGGCGTACCACAACCGCCGCCGCCTGCGACACCGCCGCCACCACCGCCGGAAGCGCCTCCGCCTCCGCCTCCTTCTCTCCCACTGCAAGCTCCTTCGTTGCCGCCGCCACCTCCACCACCTTCGACTGCTGCACTGCCTTTGTCCGAGGTCGCGCCGTCACCCTCTCAGCCTCAACCTCAGCCTCCTCCGGCTGCAGCCGCAGTACAGCCGCAGCCGCCTGAATCGAAGCCTCTCATGTCGGTAGCTATCGCTGTTGCAACAAACAGCTCTACACCTGTAGCGCCCGTTGATGCCACCGGTCTCTCTGCGCCCTCGGAGCAGGTGTGTAGCAGTTGCACGATGTATCGATACGGCCACAGCTCTAACGATACATCGTTGTGGCTGTACAGAAGCCAAACGCCATGCCGGTACTGTCGGACTTTCCTGCATTGCGCATCCATCACTCGATCACGCGAGCAGATGTACACGAGGCGCTCCAGTCTATTCCGTATCGGCGCATCGTGCAAGAGAAGTACTACTGGTACATCGAGTTCTGGACCCTAGCCGAGCGGTATGCAACCATCTCTCTCTCTCTCTCTCTCTCTCTCTCTTTGTGCCTCTGTCGTGACTGCTCATATTCACATCGGTGCAACAGAGACATGGCCAACGCCTACTTGCTGAATCGATTCTATGGCTATCCTCCACGGGTGTTTGTGTACGTAATCTCCATCGCTCTAGATCGCGCTCTCTAGGCAGCCGAGATACCAATGCGCGTGTATGTTGGTGATTCAGCTGCCCGTTCGTCGAGCAAGATCCAAGCGTGGTATTGGAAGCACATCGCAAGCTCGAAGCGGATTTGATCTTGCGTGCTATCGCCGATGCCAAGCGCTCGGTCATCGAGCTGATGATTGTCGATTCGGTCAAACGCTGGCGCGCGAATCCCGAACTCTTTCGCAAAGTGGTACGCCAAGCTCGTTGTTGGATGATATCCCACGATTCTCTTGCAACTTGATTGATGGTTTTGTTTGCATTGGTTCAACAGGCTGAGACGCAGGCTACGGAGCGAGAGCGTGTAAAGAAGCGCAAGCGTGACGAGGATTCTCCACTTGCGGCTGTCGAGTCATCCGAGGCTCCTTCCACCATCAAGTCGGTGGCAGTGTCGTCGGCACCACTACCATCGGCACCGCTACCCAACAAGATCAAGCCTGAGATCTCGTTCAAGCAGCGAGCGTACAGAAGGCCTGAGTCGCCGGATGTCAAGCGTCGCCGCATCGCTCCAGCCTCTGGATACGACTCCGACTCCTCCTACTCCTCGTCCTCTTCATCATCTGCTTCCTACCGAAAACGACGAATTCGGCGCCGTTCTCGTTCTCGATCTCGTTCTCGTTCTCGATCACGATCGCGATCTCGATCTCGATCCCGTTCACGATCCCGCTCTCGTCCACGATCTCGATATCGGTATCGAGACCGTGGTCGCCGCCATACTCGCGCCGACATTTCGAGCGATGACGATTCGAGCAGCTACAGCAACAGTAGCGATAGTGACAGCGATCGTAGCGACTCGGACAGTGGCAGTGATTCATATTCGAGCAGCAGCAGCGACGACGACCGACGCAAGGTCGTGCCACAGAAGAAGCACGCGTCAATCACTACGTCTCGTTCGCTCGTACCGCCAGACGAACAGAAGCAGCTCGGCCTCGCGAGACCAGCTCCTGAGCCGTCGCGCGCCTCCGATGCCGTGGTGGTATCGGTGAAGCCCGAGCGCAGTGCCGTGCGTGCCGTGGGCCTCGACGAATCGCCACAAGCCATGTCGATCGAGGAGCCTGCAAAGCCTGAGCCCTCAGTACCGCCAGCCAATGCACCGGTTGCGATCGCGAGCGCCGAGCCACCTGCAGCCGCCAAGGCTGTGCCCAAGAAGCCCAAGACGACCGCCAAGACTCAACGTATTGCCACCAAGCCCACTGCCGAACCAACGCTCGACGCCACTGCTCCTCCACTTGCCGTCGATGGCGTCTCGACCTCGACTGCGCCGTCAGCAGACGACGACACGATCGACGAGGAGGACGAGTACTACATTGAACTTGCGATGCAAGAGCGTGCCGATGCCTTGGCGCAGCAGCAGGAGCAAGAAGCGCGCGAGGCCGAGGAGACTATGGCGTTTGTACAGGCACACTACAAGATCCCGAGCGTCTCGCGAACGTGCAACATGCATCAGCTGGCTGCGATGCGCCGCGAGGAGCGGCTGTCGCTTCGCCGCAACAAGAGCGTGCCAGACACACCGCTTTCGCAACCGGCGCTCGCCACCAGCGCCGCACAGGCTGCGCGCGAGCTCCGCCTCTCGCAGCGACGTATCGCATCGGTCGCCACCGATCTCGAGATCCTGCAGTTCAATCAGCTCAAGTCGCGAAAGAAGCGACTGGCCTTCTGGCGGTCGGACATTCACGAGTGGGGCTTGTTTGCTCTCGAACCTATCGAAGCCAACGACATGGTCATTGAGTATATTGGCGAGGTATGGAACACTAGTGTCGACGTGGTCAGGAGATCTTGCTTCGAACGAACGAACAATCGAACTCAATCACTCACACTCTCTCACTCTCACACTCTCTCACAGGTTATCCGCCAAAGTACTGCAGATCTTCGAGAGAAGCGCTACGAAAAGGTCGGTATCGGAAGTAGCTATCTGTTCCGTGTCGACGATGACACGATCATCGATGCCACGAAGCGAGGTAACTTGGCTCGTTTCATTAACCACTCTTGTGAGGTATGTGCCGGTGTTGGTTGCGCTGGTGAGCAAGAGGAGAGAGACTGATTGAAGTGTGCGTGTTTGTGTTTGGTTCGCAGCCCAACTGCTACGCCAAGATCATCACAGTCAATGGCGAAAAGAAGATTGTAATTTACTCGAAGCAAGACATCAATACGTGGGAGGAGATCACGTACGACTACAAGTTCCCGATCGAAGAGGAGAAGATCCCTTGCCTGTGTGGCTCGGCCAACTGCCGTGGTACTCTCAATTGAGCTACCACCTACTACTGCTACTACCACTATTCTACTGCTGTGCTGTGTTGTGTTCCACGACGATGCGCATGCAATGTTTCATAGATGATATCTATTGGTAGGGCACGTTCGTTCGTTGGTTTTGTTTGTTCGTTTGTTTGTTGTGACACTCGAGCGATCGTGTGTGTGCGTGTTGCTCTTATTTGTATCGAAACATCCCATCCAATCCAATCAATCACTCGGGAATAAACTCCCTGCAAGCCGCTGTATTCTAATCTATCTATTGTTTGTTCGTTACTCAGCTCTCTCTCTACTCACGAATGATGCCGTCAAAAGAACCTCGGTCGGTTGAAGCGTTACTTCCAACTCGCGATTCGCAATCTACTCATTTCCATCTCGCGTGATCCTCCTCCGTCGTCGACGAGGCGGACAGGAGGACCCGATCAAAACTGAGCTCCAAGCAACGAGAGTGCCGTCACTTGCTACTGCGATCCGCCGACGAGCAAGTGGACCGGCTTGGGGTCCTTGAGCAACTTGGCCGTGCGAGCAGCGCCAAAGATACGCTTCATCTCCATGGAATCGAACTTGGTGAAGGAAACCAGCACGCTTCCCTCCGATGCTTCGCCCTGGAGCATGTTGACGACCTCGGCGTAAAAGTGCGCGTTCTGCGGGAGGCTGTAGAACACTACGTGCTGGATGCCTCGGATCTTGTAGCTGTTCGACGTCGAGTGCAGGGTTGTTAGTCGCGCGCTTCCAGTGTCAGGATTCGGCTGCTTGATTGGGCGTCCTCGTACCGATGGAAGAAGTGGAAGCGCTCGGTATACAGCATGAATGGACGCCTTCCATGGAAGAATAGGTTCCTCGCTCGAGATACGTCGCTCGTACTCGTGTAACTATCCCGCGTCACATGCACATGGTGAGCGCATCGTTCGACGGGAGATCACGAGCCACACGAGAAGAACTACGTACTCGCTGCACGAACAAAATGGAATCTCCTCCTGGTTAAAGTAGTTGCGCACTCGTACGTAGTTAAAGTACGATGGAATGAAGATCATGGTACGGCCCGACATGGACACACGCAGCCGAGGAAAGACCTCGTTGACAAAGTAGTTGAAGCGCGTGTCCTCGAGGAGCGACAACTCGGTGCATGGCACTCTCTCGAGTCGTTGATGTGCGTGCCCGACCACTTGGTGCACGGCTCCTACTTCATCCTTGGAGACGAACCGCAGCAAGCCTTCGTAATCTGTTCATACAATTTGATTGTGTTAAACGACCAGAACACGAGAGACGCGAAAGG
>Ga0209914_1003704_pt1 | contig 10389 bp, 10 predicted proteins | sample ThiBiot_500_plan_FD_183949 | JGI IMG/M metagenome (GOLD analysis project Ga0209914, IMG submission 183949) | Wastewater bioreactor microbial communities from Cape Town, South Africa - Thiocy_cont_500_plan (SPAdes) | ecosystem: Engineered > Bioreactor > Thiocyanate-remediating > Anaerobic-Aerobic... | reverse complement strand
CGCTCCTGCACGGCTGGCTGGTCAGGGCTATCAAGTTACCGACACGAGCGTTCTCTGACGCACCTTGAACTCGGCAAGCGAGCGCTGTTGCTGCGCCACCTGCGCCTCGAGGGCTTGCTGCCGTGCGTTGCTTGAGTCTTCGACGCATCGCTCCATCTGCTGCAATTGCTTCGTGAGAGTCGCTACTTGCTCCTCAAGAAGTTCGGTCTGGCGCTCCTTGGCCTCGATGATCTCGCACGATGCTTGCACTTGCTGGACAAGTCGCTCACGGCTCTCGGACTCTTGATCGAGTCGCTGCTGACTCTCGAGTCGAACTTGATCAAGCTCAGCCTCCATCTCGGCCAGCTGTTGTCTGTGGCTCTCAGACTCTTGATCGAGTCGCTGTTGGCGCTCGAGTCGAACCCGAGCGAGCTCAGCCTCCACCTCAGCGAGTTGCTGCTTGTGGCTCTCGGACTCTTGATCGAGTCGCTGCTGGCTCTCGAGTCGAACTTGATCAAGCTCAGCCTCCATCTCGGCGAGTTGCTGCTTGTGGCTCTCAGACTCTTGATCGAGTCGCTGCTGGCTCTCGAGTCGAACCCGAACAAGCTCAGCCTCCACCTCAGCGAGTTGGTGCTTGTGGCTCTCAGACTCTTGATCGAGTCGCTGCTGGCCCTCGAGTCGAACTTGATCAAGCTCAGCCTCCATCTCGGCCAGCTGTTGCTTGTGGCTCTCAGACTCTTGATCGAGTCGCTGCTGGCTCTCGAGTCGAACTCGAGCAAGCTCAGCCTCGCGCCTTTCGGCAAGCTCTCGTGCACAATCGAGCGCCTGGCGCAGTTCCTCCACTTGCGTTCGTAGCGCATTCTGCTGGCCTTGGTTGCAGCGATCGCGATTCCGCCACTCGCTCGAGAAACGCTGCAAGATGGTGGCGTTGTTGGCGGCCACCATCTCGGGCATGGCGGCCACTTCGGACGCGAGCAGCTGGAGCTCTGTGCGCAGTTGCAGTCGATGGTGCTTGCCGAGTTGCAGCATGGCATCGAGCGCCACTCGCGAGTCTTGCAGCGCCGACGTGAGTAGCGCCTTGTCGCGCGAGAGGCTCTCGACGTGCTGTTGCAGCTGTGTCGCCGTGGCACGCAGCTCTTGCACCTCGCGTCTCAAGGCAGCGATCACTTGCGCATTGCTCGAGTTGATGTGCCATTGCTCGGTGAGCCGCTTGGCGAGCTGCCTGCGGCGGTTCTCCTGCAACACCAGCACCTCGCGCACCGTGCGTGCCACCATGGCACGAACCTGCTGTGGCGCCGACGCCACCTGACTTCGCAACGACGCCAGCTCCTGTCGCAGCATCGTGAGCTCACGAGTCACCGAGCGCTGGAACTCTCGTGCTGCCCACTACACACTCAACGAGTGCGTTAGTCAGCAGTCGGCAGCGGTCTCGATGCCATCGCGTAAGCGACACCGAACCTCGCACTCGGTCTGGCGCTGGTGTAGCAGCTGCGCTTGACCCAGCACCAGCGCATACACATCGATGTTGGCCTTGAGGAACCGTAGCTGCCCACTCAGCTCGCTGCCGATTTTCTGGAGCCGTGTACGCGATGTTGCAACGAGCAATCATCAGCCCGAGAAAGCTGGACCTGGACGCTCTTGCGTACCTCGAGAGACACAAAGATCGACGCATCCTGCGACACGCTCGACAACAGCTTGGTGATGCTCTGAAGACGTAACAAGAGATCCATCTCGTTCAAAGGGCAAGGGAGCACAAACAACCGAGACACTCACAGAGGGAGAGGGAGGACGAGGTCTCAAGCCCGCAGATCCGCATAAATATCTCGCACGAAAATATCTCTCACTCTCGCTCTGGTTACTCTTGTCTGTGAGTGATCGTGCCATTGGGTTGAAGGTGGCTGTCCACCCCGAGGATATTGACTCCCTCCTTATCAATCACGCAATCCAATCCAAGGGTCTCCAACCTCCGCCTCGATCTTGATAACGGAGGGTCGACCTGCCAGGTGGCTCGATCATTTCTTTGTTGCCTCGCTGCTGCCGCCGCTCTCTCGCTTATGCTGCGGCTGCTCATTCGCCATCTCTGCACAAGACTCTCCGCCGTCAGCATGGCCTCTCCGACTCCACCGTCTACTGCTCAACCATCACATGCTCGTTCATCAAGCGGCTCGAGCGACAGCGGCAGGAAGAAGCACAAGGAGCCTCGCGCTGCACCTCCGCCTGGCGGCTGGCCTGCTCGTTCGCCGCGAGCTCCCGCACAGCCACGCACCAAGGCGGCGCCCACTCCAGTGAACCCATCATACTTTGCGCTGAATCTACGCGACGATGAGGTTGCGAGCTACAAGGCCGCCGGCGTGTTGCCTCTCGCGTGGCTACCCGAGTCGAGCAGCCACGACGGCAGTGCCGCGCGACCGCTGGTGCTGCACGCACTGCTGTGCGACGAGTCGCCTCGCGGCCTCAACTTCCTCGGCGGCAAGCGCGATCCACCTGACACGAGCGCCGAGCACACAGCTGCTCGAGAGTTTCACGAGGAGAGCGGTTCGCAGTTGCATCTCTCGATCGCTGACGTGCGCGCTCTGATCCAAGCCAACGAGCAGCCGCACACGTGCTGGCTCTCGTTCGCCAAGTATGCGCTCTTCCTGCTGCCGCTGCCCGAGTCCGAGATCGACCTGCCATCACGTTACGCACACTATCTTGCTCATCGGCAAGGCTTCGACTGGGATAGTCCCGCCTCAGCTCTGCATTGGGTATGTCGGTACTCGAAGAAGCCGATGGAAGGCGTCAGTCTACGACTCACTCGCAACACAGGTGCCGCTGCATCGCATACTCCAAGCCACTGTGCACTCTCACGTGACCACTACTCCATGCGAGACTCTGTTTCTCTCGAACCTTCCTGCCTCAGGTTGGTGGTCCCGATCGACCGACTCCTCCTCCCCTCTTGCGTCTTCATCCTCGTCACTGTCTCTGGCTCGTGAGATTGCCACTCGATTCGCACCATTCGGTCCGGTTGAAGTGTCGTTTCCGGAGCAGAGTCATCAGGCTCTCGTGAGGTTCCAATCCACCGAGCTTGCGACTCGAGCGCTCGCCTCGCTCCAATGGCAACACCTCCTTGCTGCTGATCGAGTGGCCGAGCTCTTGGCGCATGGTCCGAATGAGGAAGGGGCACGAAAGACCATTCGCAATGCAGGTGAGCGACGCATTCCATTGTCGTTCGCTCGGAGCTCGACGCCATCATCAACTCAGCAACGACCCACGAAAACCACCAAGGAGCCGATCGAAGATGTGATCTCAGCTGCTCTGCAATCCATGACGATCTCTGATAGCAGCAGTGGATCATCGGATGTCGTCAGCTCCACACTGCCAAAGTTGTTCGATGTCGTGAAGCGAGCAATGGCGTTTCCGGCACTGCGACACCACTTATACTCGCTAGTGGATTCGCAGCCTCCAACGACTGCAACAACGACTGCACCTGCGACTACGACAACGACTCCAGCAACCACGACTGTGACAACAACATCATCTTCATCATCATGATCGGAGAGATAGCTCGAGGGAGATTCATTCTATCATCTATTGGCAATACAAGTTGCGATCAGGCGCATTCGCCTTGTTGCTTCATTCGCTCGCTGCTGCTACACGCAGGGACACACACTCCACGACCCTCGAAGCAAGCTACCATACGATCATGAGCCACCAGGAGGTTCGCGTGGCTGCCATCCAGATGGCATGCTCCAAGTCGCTCGAGGCCAACATTGCGACGGCCGAGCGACTGGTGCGGCAGGCAGCGTCGGGCGAGCATGGCGCCCACATCGTGCTGCTGCCCGAGCTGTTCCTCGACGAGTACTTTTGCAAGAACCAATCGGCGACGCACTTTGAGACGGCGCTGGACGCGAGGCCCGAGCACAATGCGCCGTTGCGACACTTTATGGCGCTGGCGCGAGAGCTGCACGTCGTGCTGCCGTTCTCGTTCTTTGAGAAGGCCAACAACGTGTACTACAACTCGGTGGCCATGATCGACGCCGACGGCTCGGTGCGCGGGCTGTACCGCAAGTCTCACATTCCCGACGGGCCCGGCTATCAGGAGAAGTTCTACTTCTCGGTCGGCGACACGGGCTTCGAGGTGTTCGAGACGGCGTTCGGTACCGTGGGTGTCGGCATCTGCTGGGACCAATGGTTCCCCGAGGCGGCGCGCATCATGGCGCTCAAGGGCGCCGACGTGCTGCTGTATCCGACAGCGATCGGCTCCGAGCCGCAGGACGCGTCGCTCGACTCGCAGGGCCACTGGACGCGCGTCATGCAGGGCCACAGCGCCGCGAACCTCGTGCCAGTCGTGGCAGCGAATCGTGTCGGCATCGAGAGGTCGCCAGCGGCGCCTGGCATCGCCGAGTGCACGACGACCTTCTACGGCTCGTCGTTCATCACCGACACGACCGGCGCGCTGGTCGAGACCTCCAACCGCACCGACGAGTGTGTGCTGGTGCATTCGTTCGATCTCGTTGCCAATCGACGTCAGCGAGCATCGTGGGGTCTCTTTCGTGATCGACGCATCGATCTCTACCGACCACTGCTCACCAAGGATGGCCACACGCACCCACGCACTTGATCATTCAGCCATCCATCAAACTCATTCATTCGATCACTCAATCGAGCACTCATTCATTCATTCATTTGTTCGTTCTAGATGGGCCGGAAGTAATACTGTACACATTTACGCTCCACTCACTCCAAAATGTGGCACATTACATCTTGGCTACACGTCAGCGTTGGCGTCATCGAGGCTGTGCATGACCTGCATCTCGTGCTGCTTCTCTGGCGGCACATCGTCGATCACTGGCGGTTCTTGGCGGGACTCGTGGTCGACCTTGTCCTCAGGCTTGGCATTGATGCTGCCGGCGCCGGTCTCGATCGTGTCGGCATCGAGCATGTTCGATTCGGTGGCAGCGGACTTGGCTGAGACACGAGCGACAGCGAGCTCGGCTTGCTTCTGCCAGTTCATCAGCAACACCATCAAGGTGTACACGACAGCGACACACAGTGTGCCAACCGCCATCGCTTGATGACACGAACGAACGAGCAGGATCGTGAGTTCAGGAGCACGTGCGTGCTTGCGCGTGAGCGAGCGTGCTGTACCTTCCCATTGGCCGCGCACTCCCCAATCCAGCATGAAGGTGGCAACCAGGGCCAGAGGCAGGCTGATCACGTAGTAGCCGATGAGGTTCACGACGGCTGAGATCGCCTGCAGTCCACAACCACGCAGCACTCCTCCACCGACCGACTGCACCGAGTCGATCACTTGGAAGGTCGACAGCAGCGGAGCGGCCGAGGCGTAGAGCTCGATCACGGCTTGATCGTGCGAGAACGACTGCGCAATGTACTGGCGCGTAAAGAAGATGATCAATCCTGTCACGACCGCGGTGGCTGTACGGAGGACCGGCTCGCTTGTTAGGTATATTGACGACCTTGCGGCACAGGCAGTGTGCGGCGCGGGGCAGCGTACTGAAGCTCAAGGACAGCGCGGCCTTCGAAGCGACCGAGGCGCCATACGGGTTCATGCTGCCGAGCAGGTTGCCGACTCGCACGGCAGTGCCAAGCATGAGTCCGAGTGCCACCGTGTACGCCACGCCCGAGGTATTGAGCAACAGCAGCTGTGCTGCCAATGCCACCTCGGAGATCATTCCCGAGATCAGAATGTAGATCTCGAAGCTCCACCTTGATCGATGGATGGATGGATCGATGGATTGATAAATGAAGCATCGTTGTCAGATACTAAGCACAAGAGAGAGGCATCGATGGATGAGGACGATACCATTCAGCGCACACCATGACGGTGCTAGGCAGGCCCAAGCGAATGAACTGTCCCCAACCGCGGAAGGCGTTGCGGCTCCAGCCAGGCCAAGAGTCCTTGTAGACGCGACTCACCAGCACATACGCCAGCATCATGAGGCAGAGGTACATGTACGACACTACCTGCGCACATGATGCTCCCGTGTACCTAGTTTGTTCGAATCGATGAACCGTACGGCCATTTGTCAGTTGAGACAACGAACGTCGTTGTCGCGAGATCGAGCGCAACGAACCCGAGATCGAGCACATGGATGAAGATGTAGTTGTTGAGTATGTTGACTGGCACGGCGCTCGCGGTCACGAGGAAGCTCGGCGTCACGATGTTCTGGGCCTGCAGGTAGCGCTTCAAGCACTCGTACACGGCGTAAAACGGCAGCGTGAAGGTCGAGATCCTGTACGAGGTCGGCTGCGCGTGAGAGACAGCCTCATGGTCGACGTCAGGCAGATGACTCCATCTCGCGTACTTGGCGTAGTAGGCAGCGAGGTTAGCGATCGCCGGTTGCTGGCGCATCGCAAGTAGGATCCGCTCGGTGAACTGCCATGCGATGGCCGGCGGTATGCATAGGAGCAGCATGATGAGCACGCTCTGTTGCAGGATGACGCCGAGTTGATGGCGCTCGCCTGCACCGAACGCCTGCGCACCCAGGGTGTCGACTGCGCACAGCATACCGATCACGAGGCTGAAGCCCGTGATCTGCACAATCGCGCGTGTTTGTTATACGTGTCAGTACGAGCGATACGAGCGATGACGAGGAACGAGGAACGCACGTTGCAGAAGGTGTTGGCGAGGGCGCCAGCAGCGAGCTCGAGCGTGCCGATCTGGCCCAGGAACCACACGTTGGTCATCTGCATGGCCTTGATCGAGATGTACGACAGACAGATCGGCACCGCGAGTCTGATACAAGTGCGCGCGCCATGGTGTGAGCGTCCACGTGAACAACATCAGTGCGCGGTGAGAGAGATGGGGTCTGGAGATACCTGGAGATGATCAGGTGCTCGTTGGCGAATTGCTGCATGAACGACGATGGCTTGGTGGCGGGCGGATCAAGCGTCACGACCACGACCGTCTCATCGTCGACGAGAGCGGCATCGTTGGGCTCACGCGAGGGAGCGACATCGACCTGTTGATCGGGAGAGTGATGCAACGCAGCGAGATCTTCACCAGCGACAGCAGGCTGGAGTTCCTCATGCTCGGCGCCCATGGTGAGAGAGAGAGAGAGAGACGTGTGGTAGCGGGCGAGCGAGTGACTAACCGAGGGGGTGTTGGTGGATGTGGTGGATATGAGGGCGAGCGAGTGACCAACCGAGTGGGTGTTCCAGTGCTTTTCCTCTCTCGCACACACGGGAGAACTAAGAACAGTAGGTACTCGCTGTCAGCTCGGTTCGTTCTGTTCCGCCTCTCACGTCCGGAATCGACGCCCTCTTCATTCTCTCACTCGTTCATTCATTTGCTGGCGCGCTGGCTCCTATCCACCGAGGATGGCTCGTCAGGAGCGTGCGGATGTAGTGGAGCATGACTTGGAACGCGAGAGATTGCGCACGATGCGAGAGGAAGCGATGGCACTTGCGGCGCGAACCTCCAACAACGAGGAGCTTGGTTCGGCGGCGAATCGCGGTCGGCAACTGATCGATGCCGCTCTCACGGGCGATGTGGCTCTCGTTCGATCACTGCTGGCCAACAACAACGAGGACGAGGCTGGTGCTAAAGGACGAGGAGAGGATGAAAGCGGAGAGTGCTTTGTGAACGCTCGCGACGATGAGTCGGCTTCGGCACTACATTGGGCAGCGGCGTACAACGAGGCCGAGATCGTGGCGCTGCTGCTGGCGCACCGCAACATCGAGGTCAACGCCCGCAACAAGCGCCGCAACACGCCACTGCACACGGCGGTGCTGGGTGGCGCTCATCGATCGTTGCAGCGCCTTCTGGCCGACGAGCGTGTCGACGTCGATGCCTTCAACATGTGGCACGAGACGCCGCTCGTGCTCGCGGCACAGTCGGGTGATCGCGCTGCGGCGTTGGCGCTGCTGCTCGCTGGAGCCGATCCCGCACACCAGGATCAATGGGGCGACTCAGCAGCCAATGTCGCCGACTCTCACGGCCAACCTGAGCTCGCCAAGATGTTGCGTGAGTTCGATCTCGCGAAAGCGCGCCAGGAGGCACAAGCGCAGCAGCAGCAACAGCCCGAGAGCACCGCACCGACACCAGCCGCAACGGCAACGGCAACCGTAACGGCCAGTGTCCGGCCGCAGGCACTGTCCAAGCTGATGGAGGCGCCTCTGAACGACGAGCAGTTCATGCAGTGGCTGAGGCGACCGGAGCTCGACATCAACGGTGCCGATATGTACCGCTGGTGTGCCGTGCACAAGCTGGCCTCATGGAACAAGGCCGCGTGCCTCGAGGCGCTGCTGCGCGACCAGCGCCTCAGCGACCCGATGCTGCGCGGACAGGACGGCGACACGCCACTGCACATTGCGCTGCAGATGGGTGCCTCGCGTGCGGCCGACGTACTGCTGTCGGACGAGCGCGTACAGCGCACAGCCGTCGAGGCAGTGAACGACGCTGGCCATACTTGCTTGCACGTGGCGGTCGCGACGCAGCAGCGCGACGTCGTGCAGCGACTGCTGGCGATGCGCGCCTCTCCCAAGGTGCCATGCCGTGCTGGACGCACGCCGTACCATCTGGCACACGAGCGACACACGAGCGACCCCGAGATTGTGGCATTGCTCGAGGCCGAGCTCTCGGACGACGAGCGCGCCCGCCTGCAGGCCGAGGTGCAGCAGCAGCTCCAGGAGGAGCGCGAGCGCGAGGAGCGTGCTGCCGCCGCGGCGGCCCAACGTCGCGCCAAGCGCTTCAATGCCAACACCAAGTTCGCGGCGCTTGCCAATGCGCTGGGCGCAACGAACCCAACGCCTCCGCCACCGCCTCCGCCACCGAGTACTCCAGGGAGCGAGTAACAAGTGTACCCACACGCACGCATAGGCTGGGGCGATAGGTGCCGACGCACTCACGACCGACATTGTATCGTATCCAATCGAATTCACACGAGCCCTCCTCACTCACTCACTCAAGCAAATGCAACTCGATCGTGAGATGGGTGAGCGTGAGTGGGGTGAGTGCTCTACTGTGGCAAGGTCAGTGTGCCCGAGAGCATGGTGGTAGCGTGTCCCTGGATCAGAATGCGCGTCGAGTCCTTGGGCAGGTGCAGCGTCAAGTGGCCGCCGCGAGCACTCGCCTGGAAGGCTTGCAGCTCGCGCAGGTTGAACTTGCTCGCCCAGTAGGGGCCGAGCACCGTGTGTGCCGATCCTGTAATGTGACGCGAGTGAGTGGCGTTGCTCGTTGGTGTCATCCTCAGCGACATCGTCGGCAGCAGCAGCAGCAGCAGCGGAGAGCAAGGGGTGAGGTTCCACGTACCGGTGACCGGATCCTCGGGAATGCCGACCCACGGCGCAAAGTATCGCGAGGCGAAGTGCGTGTTGGCGTAGCGCAGCAACGTGGCGTCCTTGTCGGTATCGAGGTGGCGCGTGTCGACCGTGGCGATGACGCCGCGTACGACGCGCTCGGCGCCGTAGTCGATGCTGGTGAGCGCCTCGTGGTTGAGGCGAATGTCGGCGAGCGTCGCGGCGTCGGCGAACTCGATCAGCAGCTTGCGCGTCGTGGGCGAGTAGGCCAGACCGGCGACCGTGGCGTGCGGAACCGAGAGGGCGGCCGGGATGCGCGACGCCAGCGGTGACTCGAGCGGCAGCGGCTCGGGCGAGTTGGCCGGGAAGTCGAGCTCCAGCAGGCGCTCGGGCGACGCGAGGCGCACGTCGAGGCGGCCGCTGAGCGTCGAGAACGACACGACGCTGTCCTTGTAGACGCGCGTGAACAGCGCCGACACCGAGTTCGGATCGGCCTCGGCACGACGCGGCACCTCGAAGAAGAGAACGTGAGCGACGGCGAGCGTCGCGTGGCCGCACAGCGGCACCTCGACGGCCGGCGTGAACCAGCGAAGCCCGAACGCAGGAACCATGGGCGAGGCCGAGCTGGCGCCACCGGTGCTGTGCGGGTCGAGCGGTACGTCGGGCAGCGGCGTCAGGAAGGCGGTCTCCGAGAGGTTCATCTCGGCGGCGATCAGGAGCATCTCGCGGTCAGACAGTTGGCGGCTCGGGGCGACCAGGCACACGGCCGCTGGGTTGCCAGCGAACGCGCGGCTCGTGAACGAGTCCACTACGAAGATGTCGGCATGGTGGTGGTGGCGCTCGTGCTCGTGCTGCTCGGTGCTGCGATGGTGATGGTGGTGGTGATGGTGATGATGGTGGTGGTGGTGGCCGTGTTGGTGTTGATGTTGTTGTTGGTCTTGGGGAGGTTGGTGGTCGGCCATCGTGCGAGGGCGGCGAGAGTGGCAACGGCGGACAGGCAGCGAGCAGAGTGAGCAAGCGGAGAGAGTTGGCGTGTTGCTGCCGTAAAGCCGCCGCTCTTCATCAACCACACATCAAACCTCTTCATCAATCCCCATCAACCACACATCAACAGCAATCCCTTCAATCATCAACATCAACCACACATCTTCATCAAACCTCTTCACTCAT
>Ga0209914_1003702_pt1 | contig 10397 bp, 6 predicted proteins | sample ThiBiot_500_plan_FD_183949 | JGI IMG/M metagenome (GOLD analysis project Ga0209914, IMG submission 183949) | Wastewater bioreactor microbial communities from Cape Town, South Africa - Thiocy_cont_500_plan (SPAdes) | ecosystem: Engineered > Bioreactor > Thiocyanate-remediating > Anaerobic-Aerobic ... | reverse complement strand
CACCACAAGCACCCGAAGCCTTATATGTTGTTAACTTGAATGTTTTGGATGTAGTTTAGAGTTTTCTACAAATTTATTTATTTTCTTTATATTTATTTTTCCACAAATTCCTATTCCCCATCATATGAGGAGAAAATCAAAACTTAGTCATTGAAATTCGAGATCAATTAAATTGTCTTACGAAATTCAATCTTTCTTCGGTTTCTATCGAAATAGATTCTCAAATGAACACTAATTTGCTTTCAACTGGAAATCAGAATACAGTTTCACAATTGTTAACTTCTTTTTCTCAACAATTTAATCAAATAAATCAACAAAATATTGATAAAGCTGTTTCAAGTGGAATTCCAATTTCAACTATTTCAATTTCATCTTTAACAACTCAAAATCAACCTACAAATAGTTCATTCAATCAATCATCTCTTATTGAATTCGAAAAAGAATTAAATTCTCAATCTTCAACAAGAGAATATTTAATTTCCTTTACTCAAAATCTCCAAATAACAACATCAAATAGTATTAAATTACAATCTTCATCATTAGTTCAATTGACCAAATCAACAAATCAATTAACTCGAAACACGATTTCAATCGCAGCTGATCGATGTTTTCGATTAACTTTAGCTTTACAATCGATTTCGATGAAAATTTCTCAAGAAGATGCAGAAATTTGTTCAACTCAATTATTTCAATGTGCTTCAAATCTTTTATCAGCTGTCAACGGTCCTTTACAACAAAGAACGACGATTTTAGATTTAGATTCTCGGAGAGCAACAGAATTTCCTTCGGATTATGAAACAGATTTAGAATCTGAATGGACGAAAATCAATCTTTTAAATGAAAACGAGAAAAATATTTATCAACAAAAAGAATTAGCAAATCAAATTGAAACGAAAATGAAAGAAATGATTAGTCGGTTAAATTCAATTTTAAATATTCATTTAAATGTTGGTCAACAATCATTTGTAAATACTTCAGAAGTTTTGATGAGTTTACAAAGCGAAACGATTGAATCTCTTTCGAATCAAACATTTGCAAATGGAGCTATTCGATTTCCTGAAATCGAAATAAATCAAACAGAAAAATCAATTCGAATTCAATCGAAAGTTGAACCTTTAGCTTCATTCGGAAATTCAGCAAATACAAATGTTTCTCGTTCGATTTCTTTTTCACTTTTCGATTCCGATGGCAAAGAAATTTCTCTCGATTATCCAATAGAAATCTTTATTCCTCGAGATCCAAATCGAATTCTTCCTCCAATGATTCTTCAAAATGTGACGTTTCGTCAACAATTATTTAATTTCCATTATGTTAATATCACAACTGTTCTTTCGATTTCAGTTCATATCGAAATTGAACCATTGAATTCGTCAGTTGGTTATTTATTAATTTATAAATTCGATAAAATTCCTCAATTAAATGAAATCGATGGTTGGACTGTTTTTTGTCCTTCGAATTTTCACAATTATTTCATTGATAATGAACAAACTCGAAATCATAAATCTTTAGTTTTCGGTTTACGAGAATTAAATTCCTCTGAAATCATTTCGTATTGTTCAAATAATAATTCTCAACTGAATCTCCCAATTACAAATGAAAGATTTAATTTTACTTCAAATTACGCATTGAGAGTTTATTCATCTGGTTGTTATTTTCTCGACGAGAACAATGAATGGAATGATCGGGGACTTCGAGTTGGAAATAAGACAAATCATGATCAAACTCATTGTTTAACTGAACTTAATTAAATATTTATTTTTCTTTGCTTCTTTTTAAGCCGGCTGACTGCAGTTTATTGCAGCAGACGACTTATTGCTTTTAACTTGCTTAGTTGCCTAACAAAATTCTTCTTCTTCTTCCTACGCACGCATGAATCACATTTCAATTACGCCAACCTTTCTAAGTAGTTGTCCATCATTTTGAAAAGAAAAAAATCTATTCCGAATCAGGCTTGGCAAATCTCCTGATTTTTTAACTTTTCTCCTGATAAAAATTCTCCTGAATTCAGGAGCTGATTTTAAAGATTTTCTACTGATTTCTCCTGATTTTCGAAATTTCGAAGAATTTTAATTTTCAAGCAGTGAAGGAGATTTTAGATGATACTAAACTGAGCATAGTGGCAGAAGATTGTAAAGTCTGAAATAATTTTCTTCTTTATCTTCTAAGTATAGAAGACAATAACTCAAATGAGTTCTATGAATAAAAAGAACAGAATGATCATGAGCAATATTGAACAATGTTGAATTTGTAATACAAGAGTATTTTCGCTCAGTAGAACAAAATGAACATTGACTGGAAACTGTTTGATTGAAATGAATCCTTTCAATTTCGTGATTATATAAAGAGTTAAAGTCTGAAAATCTACAAAAGTGAAATATTTAAGAAAACATCCAATTTTGACTCTACATAAAAATGGTTTAGTCAGTTTAACATTATTACGTATTTATCATAGCTACTTTCTCTAACGGAAACGTTTTCAGTTCGATAAAATGAATGTTTTACAAACACAAACTATTTCTTTTAAATAAACTTGATTGTTCTTGAGAAAAGATTGCATATGTACCTACCTATCTATGTATACTCATGAGTAGATTTCTGTTTGTTTGTTTTTCTGAAGAGAATATAGTGATCTTTAATTGGAATCAAAAATAGATTTGCTAAATATGGTTGTTTTCGAGCGGTTCACAAAACTAGTAAGACTACAAGTTTGTGTATTGAAAGAATTTAATTTGATCGAAATTCACAAAATGATTTGATCTTATGAGTGCGTCTTTGACAAAAAATATTTCGATTAATTTTTCGAAAAAAGATGATATGCATATCCGTGTTTTCGAGACGTAGAATTGGAATAAAATGATTGATTTCATTCGAAAGACGCTCATTTACTTCGTAAATCCCAAAAAGAAAACTTCCTGATTTTTGAAAAAAATTCTCCTGATAAATTCCTGATTTTTCGTAAAGAACTACTGATTTTTAAATTTTGGATTTGGCAACCCTGTTCCGAATCCTCAGAATCTGACAAACAATATTCTCAAATCTGTTTTTCGAAATTCAAGGTCGTTCGGGAAATATAAGATATACAAAATGACTAATTAACATATTATAGTTTCGCCTTATATCGTCATTTTTAATTGACCATTGATACGTCACATGTCTTATGCATACACGATTTAATTAAATTTGTTGAAATTCAAGTTTATTCACTGCAGAGTCTTTTAGAAAAAGAGAGATGAAGTAATGGCTGTTAGAGATCTTTCCTAAAACTTATTCTTCAAGTGATCAATGAGATTAGAAAAAAGCACAACGTATGTCTTTAACTGATATTCTAACTCTATTTGTTTTAACTCTTGCACATTAGGGAATTGCAGTCAGCCGCCTTATCTACTCGGCTTTGTCTCGAGTGGAATTCTAGTTAAATATTTATCTTTTAGAGTTTTTAAGACAATAAAACACAAATGAATTTTATCTTAAATATTTTCCTGAATTAGTGTTGTCGGCAACAATTTCATTTCTATTTATTTGATTGTCGAACGATGTACCTATAAGAGACAAGTTTAAAGAAACGACGTATCACTTTTGTTAGAAAAAAACATAAAGTCAGCATTTTTAATTTATTGTGATCATTGAGAATGTTCTTTTCACTTTGATGAATGTCATTTGTTTTTGTTTTTTTTTATTACGAAATCAAATAAAGGTTTGTCCTCGATTGAGAAAGAAATGATTTTCATGAAAATCATTTATTTTTCGTTGATAATCAACAAACTCGAAATCATCGATCTTTTATTTTCAGCTTACGAGAATTGAATTCCTCGGAAATTCTTCTTTATTGTTTAAATAATAGTTCTCAAACAAATCCACCAATTACAAATCAAAGATTTAATTTGACTTCAAATTATAAACTACGAGTTTATTCATCTGGTTGTTATTTTCTCGATGAAAACAATCAATGAAACGATCGATGACTTCGAATTGGAACTAAGACAAATCATGATCAAACACATTGTTTAAACTGAACTTTGATTTTGATTTCAAAAGAAACTAATTATCATCATTAGCATTGTCAAGCGAAAAAAGATGAATTAGAGAATACTGTCGACGAAGACTTTACAAAGTTTATCATTGTTTTTTTTTATCTCGATATAAGATTTTATTTGCACTATAAATAAGCAGACAGACTAAAGCAACAAAGACAACGATCATTTGTTGAAGCAAATATTGACTTTTCAGAATGCATGCAAAGACATATTAGAGTTCGATTGTTTGTTGAAATCAAATTAATAATAAAGAATCTTGTAGAGAAAAGATTCGACGATTTATTTGGAGTGAATTCAGTTAAATGAATTGAGAATAACAATGAGTTTGTGAAAGATTCGTTTTTGGACCAACTCGTAATCCGTCCGATGTCCATTGGTTTTGTTTATTCAAATAATAACAACCTGACGAATAAACTCGATATTCGTATTCGGAACTATTGGAATTTTCTTCTTCTAAACCAAAGATTAACAATCGATGGCCAACTGTTTGTTGATTATCAAGCATAAAATTAAAATCATTTTGATTGTTGACTTCAATTGAATTAAGAAAATTTGTTTGTCTATCGAATTTATAAACGAATCGATAGGAGAAATTAGCTTTGATTTCGAAATGAACGGAAATCGGGAGATCAGTTGTCAGATTTAAAGAATGAAAGGTTTTATTCGTTAAAATCATTGGAGGAATTCGAAGATTTGGATCTCGAGGAATGAAAAATTCTATTGGATTTGAAGAAGTGGTTTCGAAAGGAATTTCATTTCCTTGTTCATCGAGAATCGAAATTGACAAAGATCGAGAAAGATTTGTATTCGTTTCGATTAGAGATTTACCGTAGACAGCCAATGGTTCCATGATTGACTAAAAATCAAACGAAATTTAAGAAAACAAAAAGAGAGAGAAACGAACTCGAAAGGAAACAGTTTGATTTCGATTTAAATTCGATGATGATAAATTCATTCGAGTCAAAAGAGATTGAAGAGAAATTGTTTGTAAAGAAAGAAAAACTTGAGGTGTTTGAATTGAATAATTTTGTCCGAGATTTAAATGTAAATTTAATGAAGAAGTTAAGATGAAAATGATTTGATTTAGTTTATCGTTGAGTGAATCAGCTAATTTCTTTTGAAAATAAAAGATTCGACCTTTTTCTAATGTTTCGAATTCGAGATCGGTTTCGTAATCTTGAGGAGATTCTATTGCACTTTTCGAATCTTTCTCGAGAATTTCAATTCGTTTTTGTAAAGGCCCATTGACAGCTGTTAAAACATTCGAAGCACATTGAAGAAGTTGAGTTACAATCATTTGAACATCTTCGAAAGGCATTTTCTCCAACCAAATTTGTAATTCTTTTGTTAATTCAAAACATTTCTCTGAAAGTAATGTTAAACTTGTTCGTGTTAATTGATTTGTTGAACTAGTTAGCTGAACAAGTGAGAGAGATTGTAATTTCAAACTATTTGCAGATGTTATTGGCAAATCAATTAAAGATTTTATTAAATCTTCTCGACGATTCGCTTGTTCGTTGATTTCTTTTAGGAATTCGAATCGAGCAGATTCATTTTTTGGTTTCTCCTTGTCAAGATTCACTTGACTGAGTAATGAAGAAACCGAAATAGTTGACAATGGAATTCCATTTGAGATAGCTTTGTCAATCGTTTGATTTTCTTTTTCATTAAATTCTTCAGTGACTACACTTATTATTTGACTAATTTCATTTTGATTTAGATTTGAAGATAATAAACTAGAAAATGATTCTTTAGTAACAATAATCGAAGAAAGATTGAATTGAGTAATTCCATCTAAATAATCACGAATTTCAACGAAAAGATCGAGAGGATTTCCGATTGGTAATCGAACTTCGAACGATGGAATTTTTGGAGAAAAAGCAATGATTTGTTTATTTCGAGTGAATAACGAATATTCTTTGATATTTTCTTTGATTTTCCAATGTGAACAAGTGACATTGAATAGAGTGTTTGTTGTTCCATTTCGAGGATTGATTTCACAAGAACCGTTCGACGGAGGAGGATTTATTTCGAAATTCAACGCACTTGAACTATTCATTCGTTCGAATTGATAAATAACTTCGAATTTCCAATGAGTTTCATTTCGAAAACGAACAAATAAATCATTTATCGAAGTGAAAGTTGTCGTATTTCGACCAAAAAACCAAAGATTTTCAAAATTCGTCATTTGTTCAAATAAAATCCATTTAGTAAAGTTTTGTGTTGAATTTATTCGACCGAAATAAATATTCCAAATGAGTTTTTTCTCTTCGGGACATTCGTTGACACAATAGGAAAATAAAGCGATTTGAGTTGTTGGATTTACTTTTTGAAATTCGACATTTGGAGAACAAAGAGATTGGATTACACATCTATACAAAATACAAACATTAAACTTTTTCAATTTCAAAAAATTACCCAATGGCAATCATTGGTCGAGTTGAATCTTGAACTTGAACAATAACATAACCTGTCGCTCGAAGAGAAATATTTCGACGATTTGACATTTGAACAACAAATTGATAGTCAAAAGTCTTTCGAAGAACATTCGCAAAGATTGTTAATGAAGATTGATTTCCTTTGTATTCAAATTGATTCGATTGAAAGAAACTATTGATTTTAACCAATGATTCGACTGGAGGATAAAATCGACAAAAATATTCGTATTTCCAATCCGAAGAATTAAATTCAAATCCATCGGAATCTTTTGAATAATTTCCTGGATTTAAAATTAAATTTTGTTGATCACCACTGGTGACAACGGATGTTCCCAATGGAACGAGATTTGCTGTTACACCTGATGGACTAATTTCAACATAAACTGATGAACTATTTGTTAAATTTGGATTGTCTTCAATTGTTACTCGTAATTCTAATTGATAAATTCCATATTGAAGAATATTTGATGGAATATACAATTCACTTCGACTTGTTATGATCTTTTTATCGAATTCGATTTCAGAAAGATTATTATTATTTGTCAAGTTTTTAATCGACCAGTTTTCGATTGTTGATAAAGTTTTATTACAATCGAATTTTATTGTTGATAAAATATAAAAATCTTGACTTCGACGATATTGATATGGAACTGTTCGAATATTTGACTGAGGAATTAAATTTATTATTACAAAATTACAATCGGATCTATTTTCTGAACAATCAATTCAATTCAATTTATTTTTTCTTTCAAATCATTCAATTCACCTGTTGTCAGTTTCGAATCGTTTGTTGACGGAACTTCGACAAAAACACTTTCTATTTCAAATCAAAACAAACAAAAACTTACTGCAAACTTCATTTTTCAAGATTTTTTGTATTCGATGATTATCTCGATCGGTGACATAAATATTTCCATAGCTATCGAATGACATAGTATGAGGATTAGATAATTTATCGGATGTTGAACCTTGACCAGAACATCCAAAAATACAACGAAAACCATTTTCATCTGAACCAATTATTCGATGATTTCCACGATCAACAATAAAAAGATATTGATTACCATCGAGAACAATTCCTGATGGATTAACAAGTTCGATTGTTAGTTTTGTTGATGTTTTTCCTGCAACAGTTATTCCATTTCGTTGATTCAATCGAAATAATTGAATTCGATGATTTCTATAATCTGCAGCATATAAATCTAAATTAATATCAACGAATATTCCACAAGGCTTGTTAAGCATATCCGATTGAGATCCTCCAACACCAGTTCCAGCAACGATTGTCGTTGTGCCATTCGACCATTTTTTATCAACTCGATGATTATCATACATTGAACAATATAAATTCTCATAAATATCAACGAAAAGACCGAAACAATATGATGTAATATTCATAACCGATATCCATGTTTCATTTTCTACAATCCATTTATCAACACGACCAAGGTGTTCATTATCAACATAAATATCACCATTCGTTGTGACAAATAATGAAAATGGATATCGTAAATTACCCTCGATGGTTTTTGTTGGATTGGGATGATTTTCATTTAGCCAAATATGAATTTCACCAGTTTCTCGATTGAGTATATAAATTGAATTATTTGAATTGACAAAGATACTACGCGGTTGTGTGCTCACAAAACTTTGATTTGTAAAAGTCGTTGCAATTGAATTCCAAGTTGTGTTTAAGCAAAATCTTGGTTGATTATATGAAAGTGTCAAAACTAGAAATAAAAGTAGCAATGGACTAATGAAACTACAGATAGGGAAATTGTTAAATGGTGAATTATCTAAGAGTAGAATCGTTCGAACAGAGAGCGAGAAAGAAAAATAGATGAAGTGTTTCTCGTTGAAGTTTAACAATTTCTCATTGAAAAACGATTTGCATTTCTTAAAGAGTAACGAGCTAATAGGGGAATTGGATTTTGCGACAAATTTGAAAATGAGAGAAATTCTAAGAAATTCAATTGATTTCCCATGTTGCACAAACCGGTTGTTTTTCGTCAGATTTTCTCCAGTCAAATTGAACAAATTTTTTTTAATCTTAGAAAACTGTCAGAATTTGAGTCAAAATCGTGTCTCCCTATATTTGTAAGCGTGCTGAAGCCACATCGCCCAAATTTGCTTAGTTTTTGATATTGAAATTAATTAAAGATGCTGCTAGAAAAATACTGATTCGTTTGTCTTTAAACCTACGACGATGAATTTTAGAGAACAAGTTTTCAAACATTCTAAACCATTTTTTTGATAAAAACTAACCCTATTATGAGATTTTCTAACGAAATTCTAGACAAATCGGTGAAACTAAAGGCGTAAAATGAAAAACCGAGAACATGAATTATAAAGCAATCGGATAAATTACACATGGTAGCTTTTATTTGATTCTCAATGAATTCATTTGTCTACTCAACCGACGAACTCATTTGTTCGTAACAATTCTACAATTTAAATCTTTAATCAACAACAACATATCGTTCACCATCTTAAAAGACTATTAGCATTTAGTCATACGCAACAATCAACTTTAACTTCAGAGTAAAACTAAACTCACAAATCTAGTCCTCAAGGTGTTAAAATAAAAATGATCAAGAATATGTAAAAATTAAAAACATAGACCCATCAACACCACCAGCACCACACTTTTCTATAACACTGAAAGTTTTTTTTATAATTGATTTATTTCCCCTTAATTGATTTTTCTACAAATTTCTATTCACCTTCATATGAGAGTAACCAGATTTCCTTTCGCATGGAATCAACGATTCATTTCTCTCTTCTTATCTACGATCACTGATTAACATGGATCGATTTATCTGTTAAATGGAGAGAAAACTCATGCGAAACAATGATTAGTCAAAAGTAAAAAATGGGATTTTGGCCATTGATTTCGAGAAAATCGAATAATTTTCATACTTACGATCAGATTTCTTTGATAAAGAGATCTTTTGTATTCGATGATTATCTCGATCGGTGACATAAATATTTCCATAACTATCGAATGACATACGAATTGGATAATATAATTTATCGTTTGTTGAACCTTCACCAGAACATCCGAAAATACAACGAAAACCATTTTCATCTGAACCAATTATTCGATGATTTCCATTATCAACAATAAAAAGATATTGATCACCATCGAGAACAATTCCTGTTGGCCATTTCAATTGGATTGTTACATTTGCTGATCCATTTCCTGCAACAGTTATTCCATTTCGTTGATTCAATCGAAATAATTGAATTCGACTATTTCCACCATCTGCAACATATAAATCTAAATTAATATCAACGAACATTCCACAAGGATAGTTAAGCAAATCCGATTGAGATCCTTGAACACCTGTTCCAGCAACGATTGTTGTTGTGTCATTTGACCATTTTTTATCAACTCGATGATTATGATACATTGAACAATATAAATTCTCATAAATATCGATGAAAAGACCGTCACAATATGATGACGCATTCATAACTGATATCCATCTTTCATTTTCTCGAATCCATTTATCAACACGACGATTGTTTCCATTATCAACATAAATATCACCATTCGTTGTGACAAATAATGAAAATGGATTTGATAAATTCCCCGAAATAGTTTTTGTTGGATTGAGATGATTTTCATTTAGCCAAATATGAATTTCACCAGTTTGTCGATTGGCTATGTAAATTGAATTGTTTGAATTGACAAAGATACCGTGCGGGAATGTGCCCACAAAACTTTGATTGGCAAAAGTCGTTGCAATTAAATTCCAAGTTGCATTGATTCGAAATCTCGGTTGATTAAATGAAAAAGTTGCACTAGTCAAATATTGTTGTTGATAGATGAGCAAACTAATCCAAATCCGAAGAAACATTTGAATTGCAACGATTTGTTTTTATCTGTCTGTTGATTTCAACTGTCGACATGTTTTTTAAA
>Ga0209914_1003700_pt1 | contig 10402 bp, 8 predicted proteins | sample ThiBiot_500_plan_FD_183949 | JGI IMG/M metagenome (GOLD analysis project Ga0209914, IMG submission 183949) | Wastewater bioreactor microbial communities from Cape Town, South Africa - Thiocy_cont_500_plan (SPAdes) | ecosystem: Engineered > Bioreactor > Thiocyanate-remediating > Anaerobic-Aerobic ... | reverse complement strand
TTTCTACAGACGATCAGTCTAATTCTGTCTTCATAAGAGATTAATTAGGATGCTTTTCAAAAATATTTTCTATCGAAAATTAATTTTGACCTTAGTGCTTCACTTGATTGCAGGTACAAAGATGAAATAAAATAATTTCTTTTTTCTAATCAATTTTAAAAACATGTTTTCTTTTGGAATAGAGTCCAATTCCGTATGCATTGAGAATGAAACCGTTCTTGGACATGAGCTTTTCGTTATAACATTTGATGCTGGGCCAGAACATATTTCCAATAAGTCACCATTAGATTTTGGTTTTAACACAGATCTACCACCAGCTTTTACATCACCAACAAAGTTCCAAACATTCGGCATTTATAATAAGGTTCCTAATTACAAAGATTGGCATATAAATGCATTAGATCATACAGAAAATGATACTTACGGCTATATGTATCTGGTTGATTTCAATGAGACTAATACAATATTGTTTAATTTTACTGTGAATAATTTATGTGCAGGTTTGAACTATGAATTTTCAGTATATTTAGCAAATGTGTGGCATGCTGATTGGAAGACTAATGAGCCAAAAGTTCGTTTCAAAGTTCAAACTACAGTCGATGAATTCCAAGTACTTTCAAAATTCGATACGAATGAAATTGATGCGAAAGATAATATGACGTGGATAAAATATGGCCTTTCTTTTATTGCAACAAACGAATCGATTGACTTGTTGATGATATCAGACAGTCATGGAAACAGTGGAAACGATCTAGCTATTGACGATATTTCATTGCGTGTATGTTACTCTGGACATATTTCTTATTCATCAGAAGATTTTCTTACTGAAGAACTTGTCAAAGTATGTTATGATCATGATGTAATCGCGGGCAAGATATTATTGTTAATCACATTTGGCTCGGGTGTTGATAATCCTTCGAAAGAAACACCTTGTAGTTTTAATTTCAGCACATCTCATGAGCAAATATTACGTTCTAAACTAATTCATGGAACGTTTACTATCGCTAATGTGGTATTTAATAATGATACATTAGTACATGAAGGTGCACTTGATCATACGATGGATGCAGATGACAATAAAGGATACATGATTATAATAGATTTGGATAAAAAGGGTGGTGAATTTTTCAGAACTACTTTCACTGAACTCTGCCTTGGAATACGTTATGAAGTCTCTGTATATATGGTTAATGTTCATAAGAAAAGAAAGGAACATCTCGAACCAAATATTCGTCTAGAGATTCGAACAACAACATCAGATGATCGTTTACTTGCTGAGTTACCTACACGCACAATAACTTCTGATGATGTAATGATTTGGCATAAACTTAATCTTTCATTTGTTGCATCAAGTAGTTCTGTCTTTTTCTTGATGATTTCTAATCCGACAGGCAACGAGCTCAATGGTAATGATTTAGCTATTGACGACATTCAATTAAAAGTTTCTGATAATGCACTTACCGATCCATTACTTTTATCTGTTACATTTGATTCAGGCACTAATCAATATTCGAATAAGTCAACATCATATTTCGGCTTTCGAACAACCTATGAACAAGTATTTGGACCTCCAATCATGACTGATCAATTTGCTTTGGTTAATAGTGTTCCAAATCATTCTGAATATAGTCAAATGTGGCATATAAATGCACACGATCATACACTGAACGATGGGAATGGTTATATGTATTTAGTTGATGCACCTGGATATACTACAACAATTTTTGAATACATGATCAATGCTTTATCCATTGGAGTTCACTATGAATTTTCAGCTTATTTAGCAAATCTATTTTTAAAACAATTTGGTGATCCCGTTAAGCCCTCTGTACTATTCGAAATTCGAAGTGCAACGAAAGAAAATCTTCTATTAGCACAATTATATACTGATGGCATTCCGGATTATGATGAAATGACTTGGCTGAAATATAGTCTTTCATTTATTGCAACTAGTCATACCGTAATGTTACATATCATTTCGGTGGGTTTAAATAGCATTGCAAACGATCTAGCTATTGATGATATCGAATTTCGTCGTTGTCCAACAGTGCTAGATTGTATTTCACCTTTGATTACATTGATTCCTAATTCATCAGTAGATTATTTACAATTTCGACAAAATCAAGATATTTTCATTTCATCCAAATTGGAATTTCATCAAGAACCACTTCTTTTCTATCAATGGACGATCTTCAGTTGTTCACCAATATGTTCAAATGAAATTTCACTACCAAATACGACAAACAAAGATCTAATGATTCAATCACATAAACTATCAGTTGGCCGTTATGAACTTCGATTGACAGTTAATGCAACGATCAATAATTCATCTAAATTCGCATCTGTATCATCGATTTTCATCGAAATTTTAACTTCACATATTAATACAAATCTTGTTCCACTTGGCCGATTGAATATTAAACATCATTCGAAACAAAATCTTCTTCTCGATCCAGGCAATTTTTCAACGGATCCAATTAAAATTATTTTCTTCGCACATGTAAGTCAAATCTAATCTAATAGAATCATGTTCATATTCATTTTTCTATTCTATGAATAGAAATGGTCGTATAAATATTATTGTCGAATGACAAATGACGAATTTCGATTATTCAGCGATCGTAATCAAACTTGTTTTTCGAATCCATCTGAACAAAATTTAATTTCCAATGAAATCAATTCATTTGTCAATATCACTGCTGACACATTGAAAGCCAATCGAATGTATCAATTCATGGTTCATATGACTCATCTCGACGATTCGACTTTACAATCAATCGGATATCTATTTGTCGAAGTTGAAGATACAATTTCTCGAACGATTACTATTAAGTATGAACTTTTGTTTTCTCTTGAAGATCGATATGCGCATATATTCGTTTGATTATAGTTGTTTAATTTCAACAATTTGTTCATCAATCTCGAGTAATCTTTATTCGATCAATCGGAATACACAATTAACTCTCATTTCGACTTGTTTTGATGATTGTGCAAACGATTTACAGATCACATGGGAAATCTATCAAGGCGATGGACAAGGCTCGTGGAATAAATTCAATTCGATTTTATCGATCGACTTGAATTCTCCGAGTTTAACGTTAACAAAAGAATTTTTCGATGATGATAATAATAAGCAAATTGTTTATTGGCGTTTCCTAGTTACTTATTTAATTGAATCGAAGAACTATTCTAATAAATTCGATCTCAAAATCAACGATCAACCACATGGTGGTTCTTGTACAATTCATCCATTGAATGGTACAATCGATACTACATTTACTATCAACTGTTCAAATTGGATCGATGACGATGGAATCAAAGATTATTCATTCTACGGTTTATATACAAAAGATCCAACAAAAGCAGTTATTCTCAATTCAACAATAGACTCCAACTGTGAAGTTCATTTACCGGCTAGTACAGATGCTGAAACCTATGTTCATATTCATGTTCATATTCGTGATCGATTCAATTCAATAACAGAATATAATCTATCGTCAATTTTATTATTTACTAATCTTTCGATTCTTTCGACTATTATCGATGATTTAGAAAGCTCGATTCTTGAAAATGACAATCCAGAAAATGTTGAACAATTAGTTTCATCAATTTCGAATATTCTCAATGATCTTCATGAACAACAAATGGAAAAATTAGGTCAAAGTATCTCAGTTTCATCGTTAAACGAAAGAAATTCATTGAATGAAACATTTGAAACAATCGTTTCCGATGATATTCCTGCAGAAATCGAACAACAAATGATCAAACAAGCTAGTATCCGAGAAAATCTTGTCATGTATCTCATGAATCTTTCAGTATCATCACTCGATAATTTAACTTCCCAATCAGCAATGTTTTCTGATCTAACTCAAGCAACAAATGAACTAACAAGCAAAACATCAGTATATAGTAAAACAATATAGCTTTTATATATTGAATTTTATTAGACATTAGCATCAGAAAAATGTCACCAACTTTCAAAAGTATTAGAGCAATCGAAAACACAAATTAGTTTTGAAGATATGCAATCAATATCAACAAATCTTCTTCAATGTGCATCGAATGTTATGACAGTAACATTTGTATCTCCTCATGTTTTTTGTTTTGTTTATATAAGTATTAGGGTATTAATGGACCATTACAAGGTCGAGCAAAGATCTTAAATACTGAATCAAATCGAATACCTATTCAAACGGAGAGTCCATGTAATCATTGTAAGAGATTTGCTTATTTGATTAAATTTATTTATTTGTATATAGATGAAGACAAGGAACAAATTAGTTTATGTTATCAAAAAGAAACGGTTGCGTGAAGATAATCTATAAATTTTGATTTTATCAACGAATATTTTGATTTTCTTATAGGCAAATACAATTCGAACTACGATAACAGACATGATTTCATCGATAACAACATCATTAAATGTTAGTTTAAGTGTCAATCAGAATATTGTTATTAGTACAAGTTCAGTTTATTTTTCACTTGAAAAATTATCCATTGATTCTCTTAACAATCGAACCAATGATCATATTCGTTTGCCAACATTTACAAATTTTTCGACTTCTATTGTTTTACTTCGAGTAGATATTTATACATTTTTTTCCTCAAAACTAAAACTCTCTTTCAATTCTCTATAGTCAATGATTGAACCATTATCATTTCCTGATAATATCGAACAACGTCAATCACCGATGAAATATTCACGATCGATTTCATTTTCTATTCTCAATGAATTTGGAGAAGAATTGCCATTGAATTCAATTGAAATTCTCATACCACGTGATCCAAAAATGTTTGTGAAAAAAATGATTGTTAAAAATATAACAAATGAACCAGTGTTATTTAATTATCATTTGTATAATTTACAAGTAAATTATTCGATTCATTTCGAATTACGTTCATTCAATGAGAATCTAACTTATTTCGTAATTTATCAATTTGATCAAATAAAAGTTTCAACGAAAATGGCGATCGATGGATGGAATTTGTTATGTTTGAAAAATCAAGATAATATCTACACGTTTTATTTAAATAATAATCAAACGCTGAACCATCGAACAATTTTGTTTGGTATTAGAGAATTAAATGTCAATGAAAAACAACGATATTGTGCGAATCAAACAGTTGATCAACCTCAATTCAATCAGAGTATGATCTTTTCATCGAATTATGAAATTCGAACATATGCATCTGGATGTTTCCATCTCGATGAGAATAATAAATGGCAATCGAATGGATTGACAGTAATCTTCTACTTTTTTTTCTATTTCATATTTTTTTTAATTAAAAAATTTGATCTAGGTTGGACCAGAAACGAATCATTATCAAACACAATGTTTGTCAACATATTTACCAGTCTTGAATAGCAAATAATGAAACATTGGTTCTTTTGACTTGTTTTGAATGTTGTATCGTATTACTTTTGCTTATTCAATATTATTTTCCTTTCCTAAAGTTAATATGTGATTATAATTAAGGTTGATGTTAGCAGACTATTGATACTATTTACTTATAATCATGTTAAATTATACTGAAAAGAATGCAAATATCGTTTGAATTAAAAACTAACTACGAAAGTGAAATGTTAATTTCTGAAAATCGAGATATAGACATATCTATATCGTTCACTATTGACTATAATTTGATCAATATTTGTTCCTTCGGAGAAAAATTCACAGTATATTAGTTGAACATTTTTTTTCATTTGCAGCAATCGGTCAAAGAATTTTGATTTATCATAAACAAAAGAAATGATGTCGAGGACACATTTAATTATACATCTACTTGTTTCGGTAATGACTGTGAAAACACAAAGTAAGGAATTAATCTTGCATGTTGTTATAGGATTTCAATCAAGAGTTTTCTTCTAACGTTATTAAACACTTTTAAAGTTATGAAGATCCGAGACAACTGTTGACTTCTAATATATTTTCTTATAAGATATATGATGAAAAATAATACTATAGAAGAGATTTGACTTGGGGCCATATTATATAGTTCGTAGATAGAAATCAGACGTTCTCTTCATTACATCTACTGCTGTATATAAAATATTTTGATGGACACATTTTAGTCGTAAATTTATCTATACTTTCGTATATTCCTTAGAACAAAGTAGCCAAGCAGACAATTGTGCACGGGGAGAAGTAACATCAATTACGTTTGGTTCTATGCCCAATTGTGATTCGATATCAGATGCTACGCAATTCAAGTTCGACACCGATTATCAGCACACGACAAAGCGCACGTTGCCAGAAGGCACATTTTACTTTCGAAAGACTGTACCATCTTACTTTGGTGATGACCGTTCATATGAACCTTGGCATAAAAGAGCAAATGATCATACAACTAAAAATGGAGATGGTTGTATGTATCTAGTTAACGTGGCAGACAACGACAAAAAAATTTTTAGCCTTCAAGTGCATAATTTATGTGTTGGGAAATCGTACTGGTTTTCTGCATATCTAGCAAATTTTGTAAAGGCGTACTACTCAGTTCCAGCTCCAGTTCCAGTTCCAGTTCCAATTCCAATCCCAATTCCAATTCCAATTCCAAATCCAGTTCCAGTTCCAGTTTCAATTCTCATTTCAGCACCAGAGCCCAGCGTTCGTTTTGAAGTGCGGAACATATCTACAGAAAGACAATTGCTTGCTGAATGTGAAACAGGTCACATCACAGCAACTAATGAATTAAAGTGGCGTGAGTTTGGCGTGCAATTCAAAGCATCTTACAGTTCTGTTGAATTATTAATAATTTCGAACACAGGGGGAGCGGGCAGCACAAAGAATCTTTTTGGAACTTCGTCCTTCGAGGACAAATCAATAATTGAAATTATTATCGACTTCACGCTTCCAAAAACACCAACAAGCGAAGATTTGATCAAGTTTTCAAAACAATCAGGATTCGGGAATAAACTCGCTATTGACGATATCCAGTTACGCACTTCTCCAGATGACCATCCAATTATATGCCCTACAAGTAAGTAAACCTACTTATTTATTCTTTACTGACGGATAATAATTATTCACACACTAAACAACTATATACTAAATGTTAAGTTAATTTATATTGAATAAAAATATACACTATTGAAAATGAGGATACTAGTTTTACCTTTATCAGAAGATATATACGTATTATTAACAAATTTTGCACCAATATTGCTATTGAGATCTGTTTTCTTTTCATCTGACTCAGCTGATTGTTTTCGTATCAATCAATTAGTATGTATTTAAAAACTCTAGTATAGGTTGCTCGACTTAACATGAAGCATTAAGTAAAATATGTTTTTTTAGCTATTTTCTATTCATAAACTACTATAGAAAAAAGTTTTTTCTACGCAAATTTGATTTCAAATTGCTTAACATGATACACTATACACACAGCATTTAAGGTGGATCCGCCCTCAGAAATCGATTTTCTAAACAGCACATCAGATGTCATTGAAAATTTCAGAAAACAGAAGACTGAATGTAACTCGAAGATGATAAAATTTTCAACCAATCAATTATCATAATTAAAAGGTGATTTCCCAAATAGATCCAAAAGCAGGGCTTTCAGCACGGAACATTTTTTGAACCTACCGTGGCATAAAAAATGAGGAGGTTTGTTTCAAAATCAAGAGGAAACGTATATCTAAAAATTGCCGAAACAGAATTTTGCAATTCGCTTCTGTTCAAATTTAGTGCTTATTCTAATTTAAAAAGCACAAAAATTGTTTTTAGCGTCTTCAGTAAACGTCAATATCGAAAAACCGATTGCATATTTTAAAAATTTGTTCCGGCAATTTTCCCAAATTTTTTCGCTCTTTCGATTAGAAAACAGTTCAAATTAACTCCCATGCGGTAGTCAGAAAAATGTTCCGAAAGGGTCAGAAGATATGAAAAATTCAGAACTGAGAAAAACCAATCACAACATTCCGAACTAAATCGTCGTGTTGCAGTATATCAATTGGAATTCGTGACATGCTATATATCATTCAGTAGAGCGTAAAAACACCTATTAATTCATGATTTTTTCACGAAAAATGGAAGCGGATTTCGAAAATAATTGTCATTTATCGTTAATTATAGCGCTACCTTTTGGCGACTATATAACTGGGAGAACATGAAAGAAAACCAGATTCTTTTACTAGTGCGTTAAAGAAACGTACTGAAATCAGTTCAATTAAGTTTACTTCTTATATAAATTATACATACTTTGAAACAGGATACTTAGGGCTATAAGGGTATGTGATTTTTGAAAAATCGAACCTTTTGAAAAAATCGATTTTCCGAGGGGGGAGGTCCTTCTTAATCTCGCATATAATTTTACCACAAGCCTACCACCTCTTTAAAGTAAATAATCCGATTCACTAATAATATTACTTCATACTTCTGATAATTACAGCATCATCGACTATTTCCAGTACTACAACAATAACAAAAACCACAACAATGACATCAACATCGACTATTTCCAGTACTACAACAATAGACGCAACAACAGCAACATCAGCTATTGCCAGTACTGCAACAATAACAACACAAACAACAGCATCATTAACTATTTCCAATGATACGACAATAACAACAGCAACTATTGCCGATGCTACAACCGTAACAACAACATCATCAGCATCATTAACTATTTCCAGTGCTACAACAATAACAACAGGAACTATTTCCAGTGATACAACAATAACAACAGCAACAGCAACATCAGCTATTGCCAGTACTACAACAATAACAACAGAAACAACAGCATCATTAACTATTTCCAGTGATACAACAATAGAAGCAACAACATCAACATCGACTATTTCCAGTATTACAACAATAACAACAGAAACAACAACATCATTAACTATTTCCAGTGCTACAACAATAACAACATCGACTACTGCCGATACTACAACCATAAGAACAACATCATCAGCATCGATTATTTCCAGTACTACAACAATAGAAGCAACAACAGCAACATCAGCTATTGCCAGTACTACAACAATAACAACAGAAACAACAGCATCATTAACTATTTCCAGTGATACAACAATAGAAGCAACAACATCAACATCGACTATTTCCAGTATTACAACAATAACAACAGAAACAACAACATCATTAACTATTTCCAGTGCTACAACAATAACAACATCGACTACTGCCGATACTACAACCATAAGAACAACATCATCAGCATCGATTATTTCCAGTACTACAACAATAGAAGCAACAACAGCAACATCAGCTATTGCCAGTACTACAACAATAACAACAGAAACAACAACATCATTAACTATTTCCAGTGCTACAACAATAACAACAGCAACTATTGCCGATACTACAACCATAACAACAACATCATCAGCATCGACTATTTCCAGTACTACAACAATAGAAGCAACAACAGCAACATCAGCTATTGCCAGTACTACAACAATAACAACAGGAACTATTGCCAGTACTACAACAATAGACGCAACATCATCAGCATCGACTATTTCCAGTATTACAACAATAACAACAGAAACAACAACATCATTAACTATTTCCAGTGCTACAACAATAACAAGATCGACTACTGCCGATACTACAACCATAACAACAACATCATCAGCATCGACTATTTCCAGTGCTACAACAATAATAACAGCAACTATTGCCGATACTACAACCATAAGAACAACATCATCAGCATCGACTATTTCCAGTACTACAACAATAACAACAGAAACGACAGCATCATTAACTATTTCCAATGATACGACGGTAACAACATCGACTACTGCCGATACTACAACCATAACAACAACATCATCAGCATCGACTATTTCCAGTACTACAACAATAGAAGCAACAACAGCAACATCAACTATTTCGAGTACTACAACAATAACAACAACTACAACGATATCAACATCGACTACTGCCGATACTACAACCATAACAACAACATCATCAGCATCGACTATTTCCAGTACTACAACAATAGAAGCAACAACAGCAACATAAACTATTTCCAGTACTAGAACAACAATAACAACATTAACTACTTCCAGTACTACATTGACAACAACAACCACAGAAACAATATTATTGAGCAAAACTGATGCTAAGGAAACAGTATTATCTAGTACTACAGATGGAACAACAACGAGATTGATAGCAATATTGTCGAGTACTACGGATGATGAGTCAAAGAAAGAGTTATTGGGGAGTACAGGTGTTCCTGAAGTTACATTGACTGAAAGAAAATATAGCAGTAAATCAACAATGGATACAATAAAGAAATCAGGTTTGTAATAACTGCAGATATATGATGCAATATCGTTTGATTATTATTTAGATAAAGAAGACAATGAAGTTTTTGTGCCAGAGCAATGTAAGGATCAGTCGAAAATCGGTCATGATTGCAACAT
>Ga0209914_1003698_pt1 | contig 10407 bp, 11 predicted proteins | sample ThiBiot_500_plan_FD_183949 | JGI IMG/M metagenome (GOLD analysis project Ga0209914, IMG submission 183949) | Wastewater bioreactor microbial communities from Cape Town, South Africa - Thiocy_cont_500_plan (SPAdes) | ecosystem: Engineered > Bioreactor > Thiocyanate-remediating > Anaerobic-Aerobic... | reverse complement strand
ATTTATCATACAGCATCGTTATTGCCATCAGGTAAGGTCTTAGTAGTAGGTGGTCATAGTTCAATACTTGGTGAAATTTACGATCCATCATCCGATACATGGACTCCAGTTTCTTGAAAAGTTGCTTTTTAAGTTCATCAATAAAAGTTACGCGACATTTACATATTGCTCCATTTTTTTTCTTTATTCTGAAATCTTATATTAACAATCTGTCTGTCTTCATATTCATACTCAAAACAGAAATGAAAATAATACACCGAAGTATACATACTAGACGTTTGTCTACTCGAAGTTCGAGCAGATCTTATTCTAAAAAAATTAATTCAGCAAGAACGATTCATGTCGTCATCCGTCAATCAAAACAATCAAAGAAAACAACAACTAGTTCCAGAAATTCTAGCAAATCTGAACTCGTGAGCCACCACTGTGCATCTACACTCCGATCATCTGGATGGCCAGATTGGACAACATTCGAAAAAGAGCATCGTGAACATAAGACAACAAAACGAAAGAAAAGGTTAGCAATATTTATTTCATCCTATACGTATGTCATCCATATGAAATGATGGTTTCAATTTACAGATGTTCTACTAAATTGGTAACTTGTATTGTCATGATCTCTCTTCTTGTACTCCTGTTGATAATTGCTGCTATTCTTGTTTTTATGTTGTACAAACCAAGAAAAACAAAGCCAGGTTAATATTCATTAGTATTTAACTTGATGTTGTGTATTTTGAAAGATTTTTTTAGAGGCTATTCTAAGATGGAATCAAACAGGAATAACAGTTGCGGGGATTTCTGGACAGGCTGGCCTAGCAGCGAATCGACTCAAGAGTCCCAAAGGTGTAACATTAGATTGGTCCCACTCAATTTATGTAGCTGATAGCGGAAATAATCGTGTTCAATATTATCCAAGAGGAAATTTATCGGGAATAACTGTTTGTGGTCAGTCGAACGGGGCTTCAGGTTCGGATGCATATCATTTATTCAATCCTTGGAAAGTAATGGTAGAGAATGAAGGTGACATATATGTCGTAGATAGAAACAATCATCGTATTCAATTATGGAAGTTTAATTCATCTTTTGGTTTGACAGTTGCTGGTCTGGGTGTTTTGGGATCTAATGCTAGCCAGTTGTCTACTCCTGAAGATATCTTTCGTGATGAGAAATCTGGAGCTCTATATATTGCTGATACTTATAATCATCGTGTTATGCGTTATTTTCGAAATGAATCAACAGGAACAGTCATTGCTGGTGGAAATGGTCAAGGAAACAGTAACATACAGCTCAGCGTCCCGACTGGTATTAGATTTGGTGTATCAAGAGATACATTACTGATTGTCAACTACGCGAGTAATAATATAGTTCAGTGGAAAATAGGTGATCGTAACCGAACAGTTTTTACTGGAAATATAAACGGCATTGCAGGTTCTACATCGACACAATTATTTGGTCCTGAATGTTTAGTTACCGATCCAATGGGTAATTTATATGTTGCTGATAGATATAATCATCGTGTTCAATTCTTCCTACCTGATCAATCAAATGGAATAGCTATAGCTGGTAAAACTGGTATTTTCGGTAATAATTCTACTCTACTATATGAACCATTAGATGTAGCATTAGACGCTCAATTAAATTTATATGTTGCAGATATGCTAAATCATCGTATTCAAAAATTTCTACGCTATTAATATTTAAAATAAATTCGCTTCATGTTATTTATCTATTATGCAAGTTTAAGTTCGGAGATAAATAAAAGCGTGAAATATGCATAAAATGACTGCAATATGATCGACAGGATAAGAATAAGAGTTTTAGTAATATTTAGCATTGGCATTGTTGTGACTTGTGTGTTCGTTGAGATTGAAGAACTTGGCGATGTTTTATTTGCAGACGAATCCTTCTTCGATCCTTTGCTGTTATAAAACATACATATATACTAGAAATGAAACATATGTTGCTTTTTGTATAAGTACTGTAACCGCTGCAATAGCCAATGAGTAATCAAAAATAAAACGCCATACGTGCTCTCGACATAAAAAGCATAAATAGAGTGCAAACACTTCACGCATCAATAACTTCATTTAATTTCAACTCGTGTATATATTCAAATAAAACTGCTTTGGCAAAGTTTTATTGATAAAAAACTGATCTAATTACTACGTAGATGCTGTTCAAAATAATCTTGATTCTTTATAGATCGAGATAATAATACAGAACTAGAACCTTCTGACATTTAGGATCTTAATCACCACGAATCAAAATAGCTGAATGGTTTCTTTAATCTCATAATGAAAAAAAAACTAATTAAGCTCAAAATAAAGTTTAATTTTTCGTCGTAGCTAGTTCGACCTTAAACCAAAGCTATTGTATAAACAGAACAGAAAGGACCGCCTCCATAAATTTAGTTCTATCAATACGTATTTTATCAATGTAGAAAAGTTAAAGTTTCGCTTGTTAATATATACATAGACCTATTTATGAAGGTGTTTCTTTGGGATACAATGAAACAAATTACAGCAAATATCTCATCATATAATAAAAACCTATATGCACCTCACTTTCGCAACAAATCTACCCAATTTCGACTTTTGAAAACCTCTTTTCAGCTTTAAGAGTTGGCAGTCCTATTTAGCCAACATTAATGGAAATAACAGTATTTCGTGATATTAATTTGGATGGTAAAAGTATCATTATTTTTGCGTGTTACAAAGACGGCTATATTTACTGTCATGAGAGCTCTTTGCTATTAATCCTATACGCATAAATGACGAGTTTCTAATATGGCTTTGTGCTAATCCACTAAATAAACTATAAATCTCAAGCTTTTGTTGTCTACCCTATCTGATAGTAGTAGAATATCTCACGAATCCAAATACTTTGTCATATTTGTGCCCGTTATGTATAAAAATCATGCTTTAAAATAGAAAAACAAAATCTTCAATTGTGGGTGAAAGATTCTTTTCAACATCGAATTTCTGTTTTAAATTTACGTGGATTAATATTTACATAGGCAAATTAGAAAATTCTTTATTATTGGTAAAGAAATCGGTCATTGCATTTCTTTCAGTGCTCTATATTCTACGACATAACATAAAAAAATTCGTTATCAAAATAGAATGCATCATAGTCAAAATCGTGTAACTTCATCAGTTTTTACAATCACAAGTCTTGATTTGAAGAAGCTTGATGACTCGCACGATCGGAAAAATCATCGATGCAAGAGAGATAAAATAAAAGTGACAAAAGTACAACGAATACAAACCACATCACGATCGAATAGTCCAATCTATTCGACACGATTTTACAGTGGCAGCCAAGTCACATACATTTTTCGATATTTATGTTTAACCATTGATTTCTTTATATAGGTTGATAATTTATTACACAATCCATTCGATACATCGAAAGATTATGAACGTCATTCAATACGTGAACGTAAAAAACGATCCCACTACTGTGGCTATTCTTGTTTACAACTATTACTAGCATGTGGATGCCTTTCTCTCCTTTTGGGCGTAATCATAGGTCTCAGTATAGCACTGGCGTCAGTTTTAAGGTCAGAAGCAACGACAGTAACATCGACTACAACCACAGCTACAACGACTACATCAACAACAGTTCTAAGTAAAAATCCACCGATTTCAAAATCTTGATTGTTCTTTTGTTCAATTGCAGCCATACAGTTGCTTACAAGTGCCGATGACATTGTCACTGGATTATGGAATACAGTTGCTAGTGATAATAGCACTGTATCATTACCTGGCAACTGTAGTGGTTGTTTTTGGCCAACTGAATATCCCGAAGCAGCATTGGATCAGACTAATCTCAGATACATAAATTTCGGTGCATGCGGCCGATATAACTCCAACCTGGGTTGTGGTGAAAATACTGGTCTACATTTGATACTTCGACGTGGACCATCGTTATTGGTATATATGATTATACGTACTGGTGTATCTCTTCCTGAATGGGATCCGTTAACAATCACTATCGAAGGAAGTAATGAACGTCCGTCATCACTTTTTTTTGGCTCGAGTTGGACTTTGATCTATAGTGGTTCAAGTGGTCTTTTAGTTGATCCAGGAAGAAGTCAATTTGGTCAGCAAATAAATATGATTGGTAATACTGTGTGGTACTCGAGTTATCGCATTCTGGTGACTACAAAACGTGGTGTTGGCAGCGCGACTCAATTCGGTGAAATTGAACTTTATGGCTATTGATAGTATACATTATTTTACTTCTTTTACTATCTTGAGGGTGAAAAATCCTTATCAAACAATGAATTATACAAAATTTCATCATATGCATGGCATTCAGTTGCTAGCATGTCAACGACTACATCATTAAAAACAGGTAAGGCTCTTGTTACAGGTGATAATAATAATGGTGAATATTTGTCAACATCTGAATTGTATAATCCAGTCTTACTACCAGGTAGTCATAGCTCAATACTTGGACTCCAGTTTCTTAAAAATTTTCTTATGAAATTCATCAATAAAATCTGCACAACATTTGCATATTGTTTCATTTTTTTTTGTTTATTCTGAAAACTTATATTAACAATTTGTCTGTCTTTATATTCATATTGAAAACGAAAACAGAAATGAAAATAATACACCGAAGGATACATACTAGACGTTTCTCTACTCGAACTCGAAGTTCGAGCAAATTTTATCCTAAAAAAATAAATTCATCAAGAACGATTCATGTCGTTACTCGTCAATCAAAACACTCGAAGAAAAAAACAACAACAACTAGTTCAACAAATTCTAGTAAATCTGAACTCGTGAGTCATCACTGTGCATCTACAGCACGCTTATCTGAATGGCCGGATTGGACAACATTCGAAAAAGAACATCGTGAACATAAGATACCAAAACGAAAGAAAAGGTTAATAACATTCTGCTTCATGTTATAAGTCATTCATTCGCAATAATTTCATTTTACAGATGTTCTGCTAGATTGGTAACTTGTATTGTAATGATGTCTCTTCTTGTACTTCTCTTAATAATTGCTGCCATTCTTATTTTTCTATTGAACAAACCGGGAAAAGTTAAGCCAGGTTAATATTCATTAGTATTTGACTTCATGTTATATATATTTTGAAAGATTTTAGTTTTAGAGGCTATTTTACGATGGAATCAAACAGGAATAACAGTTGCAGGGATTTCTGGACAGTCTGGTGTAGCTGCTAATCAACTTACGGGTCCCAGAGGTGTAACATTAGATTGGTCTAACTCAATCTACGTTGCTGATACGGAAAGGCATCGCATTCAATATTATCCAAGAGGAAATTTATCGGGAATAACTGTTTGTGGTCAGTCGAACGGGGCTTCAGGTTCGGATGCATCTCATTTATTCAATCCTTGGAAAGTAATGGTAGAGAATGAAGGTGACATATATGTCGTAGATAGAGACAATCATCGTATTCAGTTATGGAAGTTTAATTCATCTTTTGGTTTGACAGTTGCTGGTCTGGGTGTTTCGGGATATAATGCTAGCCAGCTATATCGTCCTGAAGATATAATTCGTGATGAGAAATCTCGAGCTTTATATATTGCTGATACTTTTAATCATCGTATTATGCGTTATCTTCGTAATGAATCAACAGGAACAGTCGTTGCTGGAGGAAATAATGCCGGAAACAGTAACATACAACTGTATTATCCAACAGGTATTAGATTTGGTGTATCAAGAGATACATTAATGATTGTCAACCATGCGACTAATAATATAGTTCAGTGGAAAATAGGCGATCTCAACCGAACAGTTTTTACTGGAAATATCGATGGCACTGCGGGCTCTGCGTCAACACAATTATCTGATCCTGAATGTTTAGTTACCGATCCAATGGGTAATTTATATGTTGCTGATAGGTCCAATCAACGTATTCAGTTTTTCCTGCTCGATCAACCGAATGGAACAACCATAGCTGGTAAAACTGGTATTTTCGGTAGTAATTCTACTCTACTATATCAACCATTTGATGTAGCATTAGACACTCAATTAAATTTATATGTTGCAGATATGCAAAATCATCGTATTCAAAAATTTCTACGCTATTAATATTTAAAATAAATTCGCTTCATGTTATTTAGCTATTATGCATGTTTAAGTTCGGAGATAAATAACAACATGATAATATCTATAAAATGACTGCAATATGATCGACAGGATAAGAATAAGAGTTTAATGTGTTTTCAATATGTTTTAAATTATCAAGAGTTTTAGTAATATTTAATTATATCATTCATCAATAACCGAAATGCTTTTTCTCGAAAATAAATCTCTTCAATGATTAATTTCAAAAGTCGTATTTTTCTTTTCTATTTATTTACATGGCACACAATGTTGTTTGCAGAAAAAAAATTAAAGAATCCTTTGAATTGTTTTCATAAAGCTTTAATAGATTTTTTTCATCTTTCTCCTTGTTTTAATTTTTGTACCAAACATTTGCCAATACTATTCAATGCAAAATCATCATCAATTTGAATCAGCAATAGGTTCGCGCATCAATCTTGACCGAAGAACACTTGATGGTTTGGATCATTCACGAAAACACCAAGTACATGATAAAAATACTCTCATTTTATGCGATTTATATAGAAATAAGGTTATTTTCATTGCTGTTTTAGATTAGTGGATATAAAAATAACACAATTAATGTGACATCACTCCAAAAATATCAAGATTCATTATCAACCACTGGAACAGATATTTCAAAGCGTCCAAGATCATTTTACATCGAAAGAAAAGTTATTTGCATTTTCTAAGACAGAAATTTCCCATTTCATTTTATATACGTATGTTTATTTATGTATGTAGACTGATAATGTATGGCATAATCCATTCGATACACCAAAAGATTTTGAGCATCACAATAGAAATGAACGTAAAAAAGCATTTCACTGCTGTAATTACTCTTATTTACAATTGTGTTCAATGTGTGGATGCCTCTCATTATTATTTGGTGGAATTATAGGTCTCAGCGTAGCACTAGCATCATCTTTAACTGAGAAAATTACAACTTCGACATCCTCAAATCTAAGTAAAACAAATGATATAATTAGAGAAATATGTTTTCTTTTTCTGAATTATAGCTGTGCAATTACTTACTGGTACTAATGAGATTGTTACTGGTCTATGGAATACAGTGGCTGGTGGTAACAGTACTGTATCATCGCCTGGCACTTGTGTCGGTTGTTTTTGACCGAATGAATATCCTGAACGAGCATTTGATCGGACTGCGGTCCGCTACATCAATTATGGTGCATGTGGTAGATCCGTTTCTCTATTGTCTTGTGGTGAAAACACCGGTCTACATTTGACACTTCGACGTGGATCATCGTTATTAGTTTATGTAGTTATAATTGCTAGTATGACAGTTCCTGAGCGTGATGCATTAACAATTACTATCGAAGGAAGTAATGAACGTTCATCATCACTCTTTCTTGGCTCAAGTTGGACTTTAATCTATAATGGGCCAACCGGTCTTTTAATTAATCCAGGAAGAAATCAGTCAGGACAAGTAATAAACATGACTGGTAATACTGTGTGGTACTCGAGTTATCGCATTCTGACGATTACAAAACGTGGTAATAGCGATTCGGCTCAATTCGGTGAAATTGAACTTTATGGATATTAATAGTATGCACTCTTTTCTTTCTTTTCCTATCATTATTAAAGAACAATGATTTTGTCTCTATTATAAGTAAAGATGGAGAGTTTTTATCTTCAATCTTGAGGGGTATTTATCGTGCGGCATCGTTATTGACATCAGGTAAGGTCTGAGTAGCAGGTGGTCATAGCTCAATATTTGATGAAATCTATGATCCATCATCCGATACATGGACTCCAGTTTCATAAAAAATTGTTTATGAAATTCATCAATAAAATCTACACAACATTTGCATATTGTTTCATTTTTTTTGTTTATTCTGAAAACTTATATTAACACTCTGTCTGTCTTTATATTCATATTGAAAACAGAAATGAAAATAATACACCGAAGTATACATACTAGATGTTTGTCTACTCGAACTCGAAGTTCGAGCAAATTTTATCCTAAAAAAATAAATTCATCAAGAACGATTCATGTCGTTACTCGTCAATCAAAACACTCGAAGAAAAAAACAACAACAACTAGTTCAACAAATTCTAGTAAATCTGAACTCGTGAGTCATCACTGTGCATCTACAGCACGCTTATCTGAATGGCCGGATTGGACAACATTCGAAAAAGAACATCGTGAACATAAGATACCAAAACGAAAGAAAAGGTTAATAACATTCTGCTTCATGTTATAAGTCATTCATTCGCAATAATTTCATTTTACAGATGTTCTGCTAGATTGGTAACTTGTATTGTAATGATGTCTCTTCTTGTACTTCTCTTAATAATTGCTGCCATTCTTATTTTTCTATTGAACAAACCGGGAAAAGTTAAGCCAGGTTAATATTCATTAGTATTTGACTTCATGTTATATATATTTTGAAAGATTTTAGTTTTAGAGGCTATTTTACGATGGAATCAAACAGGAATAACAGTTGCAGGGATTTCTGGACAGTCTGGCCTAGCAGCGAATCGACTCACGAGTCCCAGAGGTGTAACATTAGATTGGTCTAACTCAATTTACGTTGCTGATAGCGGAAATAATCGTGTTCAATATTATCCAAGAGGAGCTTTATCGGGAATAACTGTTTGTGGTCAGTCGAACGGGGCTTCAGGTTCGGATGCATCTCATTTATTGAATCCTTGGAAAGTAATGATTGAAAATGAAGGTGACATATATGTCGTAGATAGAGGCAATCATCGTATTCAATTATGGCAGTTTAATTCATCTTTTGGTTCGACAATTGCTGGGCTGGGTGTTTCGGGATCTAATGCTAGCCAGTTGTCTAATCCTCAAGACATCTTTCGTGATGAGAAATCTGGAGCTTTATATATTACTGATACTGCTAATCATCGTATTATGCGCTATTTTCGAAATGAATCAACAGGAACAGTCGTTGCTGGCGGAAATGGTCTAGGAAACAGTAACATACAACTATCTTCTCCGACTGGTGCTAGGTTTGGTGTATCAACAGATATAGTAATGATTGTCAATTACGGGACTAATAATATAGTTCAGTGGAAAATAGGTGATCACAATCGAACAGTCTTTACTGGAAATATCAATGGCACCACGGGTTCTACGTTAACACAATTGTATGGTCCTGAATGTTTAGTTACCGATCCGATGGATAATTTATATGTTGCTGATAGATATAATCATCGTGTTCAATTCTTCCTACCTGATCAACCGAATGGAACAACCATAGCTGGTAAAACTGGTATTTTCGGTAGTAATTCTACTCTATTATATGAGCCGTTAGATGTAGCATTAGACACTCAATTAAATTTATATGTTGCAGATATGCTAAATCATCGTATCCAAAAATTTCTGCGCTATTAATATTTGAAATAAATTTATTTATTTTTGTTGTTTATCTCTAATGCAACTACAAAGAATATAGGTATGTAAGCAGATATAGTCAAGTTTAAGTTCGGAGATAAATAATAGCGTATATAAGGCACACTTGTATCATGATCAAGAGGAGAAGAATTGGAATTGAACAAACACCATCTTTAGGCATCGGTGAATAACCTAATATAACACTTTCATAAAACGCTACACAACTACGATAATATAATTTATTCTATGGTTCTTTGATCTGTATTTCTTTTCCTGAAGGTAACTCAAACGTTATGGTACTATCTGATTCATTTGCTATTATTTTCTGGAACATCTTAGTTAGAATTTGAATTCCAAAATTTTGTTTGATTCTGATTTTCATCGCAGTTGGATTGAATTTTCCATTCAAATAGTGTTTCTAGAAGTCAATGCATAAAATCGAACGGCACAATCATCACAAGAATCAGATATACAATGAGATACATTTTAGCAAATTTTTTTAATCAAGACTAATGATTTCAAAAAAATCAACTGAATGTGTGTTTATAGAAATCGATTCTAAAACCAATTGATCATTTTCAATTTGATATAATGCTGGATCACTAAACAATTTCAATTGTTGATAACTTTTAAAATATTCTAATTGTTCATCAGTTAAAAAATCTGGTTTGCCCATTTTTACCCATTCGAAATAGATATTATTATTCTTAATATCGATTTTATAATGTTTAACTAAAACATATTTATACGAAATATGATTGAATTGAATCGTAGCTGTTTGATTTTCATTGACTGTATAATCATCGACATGGCTGAATAAGAGCAATTGAATCGATAGATTATCATCAGCAAATGTAACGAAACCGTTCAATGGTATTGGATTATTACTAATTTCAATTGAATATTGTTTTGTTTGTAATTTTTCTAATAATTTCAAACCATTTAAA
>Ga0209914_1003696_pt1 | contig 10408 bp, 9 predicted proteins | sample ThiBiot_500_plan_FD_183949 | JGI IMG/M metagenome (GOLD analysis project Ga0209914, IMG submission 183949) | Wastewater bioreactor microbial communities from Cape Town, South Africa - Thiocy_cont_500_plan (SPAdes) | ecosystem: Engineered > Bioreactor > Thiocyanate-remediating > Anaerobic-Aerobic ... | reverse complement strand
GAGAGGGGTTGCAGGGATTGCACCAGCTGATCCGCCTCCTCCAGCAGGGGCAGGGAGCGGGCGAGAAAATAGGCGCCCTGCTCGGTCAGCACCAGTTGGCGGGTGCTGCGCTTGAAGAGCGGGATCCCGAGCTGCTGCTCCAGGGCGTCGATGGCACGGGTCACGGAGGAGGGGGCCTGGTTGAGGGCGCGGGAGGCACGGGAGAAACTGCCCGATTCCACCACCTGGGCCAGGATGCGGATGCGATCCAGCATGGATTCACCTTTGCGATAAACGCAAAACTGTTGCAGGTTATGACGATATTCTAATCAACAATGAAAGAGTGAACAATCAGCTCACCGCCCCATCCGGGGTCCATCACAGGAGTCTCGCCATGTCACACCGTATCCAGCTCGCCAACCAGGTGCCCGCCGCCGTCTCGGCCATGATGGGCCTCGAGTCCTACCTCGGGGGCACCGACATTCCCCTGTCGCTCAAGGAGCTCATCAAGTTGCGCGCCTCCATGATCAACGGCTGCGCCTACTGCATCGAGATGCACGCCGACGTGGCGATGAAGCACGGGGAGAGCGCCCAGCGTCTGCTGGCGCTGGCCGCCTGGCAGGAGTCGCCGCTGTTCGACGCCCGGGAGCGGGCGGTGCTGGCCCTGACCGACGAGGTGACCCTGATCGCCGACAAGGGGCTCACGACGCAGACCTATGAGGCGGCGCTGGCCCAACTGGGGGAAACCCTGCTGGCCCAGTGTCTGGTGCAGGTGGTCACCATCAACGCCTGGAACCGGATCGCCGTGGCGACCCGGATGGAACACGATCACTCCTGACTCCGACTCCGAGGGAGGGAGAGAAAACGATTATCAACGGGCCCGCACAAGGGCCCGTTTTGTTACGAAGTGTGCCCTCTGGTGCCAGGGGTTGCGACCGTTGTCGGGGGGCGGGAAGTTAATCATACATTCGTTTGATTAATTATTTTTTTTATCTTCCCCGAAAAATACCCATCCAGATCAAGGTGTGGAAAAATGACCTGTGAGTCGAAAAGGGGCTGTATGGCTCTTTTTTGATCGCAATGGCGGGTTAAAAACAGACCAGATGGATCTTTTTGGTTAATTGGTGGTCACTTTTGGTGGCGCGAGAGATTAACGGAAGATGAATTGCCGCGGTGTAACTTGAATAAATTGGTCATTGTCAAGGGATTAACATCTGATACCGCTTTCCATCACCTTTTGAACATTTTTGGGATTAATTTTTCATGTTGTTCACATGCCGGTCTGATGCAATAAAATGCTGCATTTTTTTATACCAATAAGCCTTCAAAAGATGAGGACATTGCATGAGACTCTTTGATGTGAAGAGGGGCTTGGGCGCTTTGCTGCTGCTCGCGACCGCCAGCTTGCTGAGTGGCTGCGACATGGCACTGATGAGCCCCAAGGGGCAGGTCGGTATGGAGCAGAAGTCACTGATACTCACCGCACTCGGCTTGATGCTGATCGTGGTGGTGCCCGTGATTGTCATGGCGGTGGCGTTCGCCTACAAATACCGGGCGTCCAACACCAGTGCCACCTATGCGCCGGACTGGGCCCACTCCAACAAGATTGAGGCAGTCGTCTGGACTGTACCCGTCATCATCATCGTCATCCTGGCGGTGATCACCTGGAAAACTTCCCACTCCCTCGACCCCTACAAGCCGCTGGAATCGGACGTCAAACCGGTTCAGGTGGATGTCATTTCCCTGGACTGGAAGTGGTTGTTCGTCTATCCGGAGCTGGGCATTGCGTCGGTCAACGAGCTGGCCTTCCCGGTCAACACCCCGGTCAACTTCCGGGTGACCTCCGACACCGTGATGAACTCCTTCTTCATCCCGCAACTGGGCGGCCAGATCTACGCCATGGCCGGCATGCAGACCAAGCTGCACCTGATTGCCAACGAAGCGGGTGAGTACAAGGGCATCTCCGGCGGTTACAGTGGTGCCGGTTTCTCCGGCATGAAGTTCAAGGCCATCGCGACCCAGGATCAAGCCGGTTTCGACGCCTGGGTAGCCAAGGTGAAGGCCTCTTCCAAGGCCCTGAGCACCATGGATGAGTTCAATGCCCTGGCCAAGAAGAGCGAAAACCACCCGGTGGAGTACTTCGCCAGCGCCGATCCCAAGCTGTTCGTCAACATCATCAACAAGTTCATGGGCGGCATGTCCCATGGTGGTCACGCCACCCCGGCTGCGGGCTCCGCGGATCACGAGGGCATGAACCACGAGGCCATGAACCATGACGCCGCCCCGAAAGCGGGTGCCATGGACCACGAAGGGATGAACCATGAGGCCTCGCAAGAGGACGCCATGGAGAACCAGGCCATGAACCATGACGCCCATGCCGGACACATGGCCATGTCGGCCGACAAGAGTGTGAAAGCAGGATCCGAGGAATAATCGATGTTTGGAAAATTGACACTCGAGGCTATTCCGTACCATGAACCCATCATCATGGTCACGATAGCCGGTATCATTTTGGGGGGCCTGGCCATCGCCGGTCTCATCACTTACTACGGCAAGTGGCAATATCTGTGGAAAGAGTGGCTGACCTCGGTCGACCACAAACGCCTCGGTATCATGTATCTCATTCTGGGCATGGTCATGCTGCTGCGTGGCTTTGCCGACGCCGTGCTGATGCGTGGCCAGCAGGTCATCGCCTCCGGGGGTGGCGAAGGCTACCTGAACGCCCATCACTACGACCAGATTTTCACCGCCCACGGCGTCATCATGATCTTCTTCGTGGCCATGCCGCTGGTGATCGGTCTGATGAACATCGTGGTGCCGCTGCAAATCGGTGCCCGTGACGTGGCCTTCCCCTTCCTGAACAACCTGAGCTTCTGGTTCACCGCCGCGGCCGTGGTGCTGATCAACGTCTCCCTCGGGGTCGGTGAATTCGCCCAGACCGGCTGGCTGGCCTATCCGCCCTTGTCGGGGCTGGAGTTCAGTCCCGGGGTCGGGGTCGATTACTGGATATGGAGTCTGCAGATTTCGGGTCTGGGGACCCTGCTGACCGGCGTGAACTTCTTCGCCACCATCATCCGCATGCGTGCCCCTGGCATGACCATGATGCGCCTGCCGGTCTTCACCTGGACCGCCCTGTGTGCCAACATCCTGATCATCGCCTCCTTCCCGATCCTGACCGTCACCATCGCCCTGCTCACCGCAGACCGCTACCTGGGTACCCATTTCTTTACCAATGACATGGGTGGCAACATGATGATGTACATCAACCTGATCTGGGCCTGGGGTCACCCCGAGGTGTACATCCTGGTGCTGCCGGTGTTCGGGATCTTCTCCGAAGTGGTGGCGACCTTCTGCAAGAAGAAGCTGTTCGGTTACACCTCCCTGGTGTGGGCGACCGTGGCGATCACCGTGCTGTCGTTCATCGTCTGGCTGCACCACTTCTTCACCATGGGGTCCGGCGCCAACGTGAATGCCTTCTTCGGCATCACCACCATGATCATCTCCATCCCGACCGGGGTGAAGATCTTCAACTGGCTGTTCACCATGTACCGCGGTCGCATCGAGTTCACCTCGCCCATGCTGTGGACCGTCGGCTTCATCATCACCTTCACCGTGGGTGGCATGACCGGGGTACTGCTCTCCGTGCCGGCCGCCAACTTCGTGCTGCACAACAGCCTGTTCCTCATCGCCCACTTCCACAACGTCATCATCGGCGGCGTGGTGTTCGGCTGCTTCGCCGGTATCACCTACTGGTTCCCGAAAGCGTTCGGCTTCAAGCTGGATGACGTCTGGGGCAAGCGTGCCTTCTGGTGCTGGATCACCGGCTTCTTCGTGGCCTTCATGCCGCTCTACGTGCTGGGCTTCATGGGCATGACCCGTCGTGTCAGCCAGAACATCGATCCCGAGTTCCACGGCTGGCTGGTGGTCGCCGCCTGCGGCGCCGGCCTGATTGCCCTGGGCGTGCTGTGCCAGGTCATCCAGATCGTGGTCAGCATCCGCGACCGCGAGAAGAACCGCGACCTGACCGGCGATCCCTGGGGTGGCCGTACCCTGGAGTGGGCGACGTCCTCTCCGCCGCCGTTCTACAACTTCGCCATCGAGCCGAAGGTCACCGGTCTGGACGCCTTCTGGGAAGCCAAGGCTGACGGCAGCGCTTACAAGAAGCCTGCCCAGTATGCCCCCATCCACATGCCGAAGAACTCCGGTGCCGGTGTCATCATCGCCGCCTTCAGCGTGGTGTTCGGCTTTGCCATGATCTGGCACATCTGGTGGATGGCCATCGCCGGCTTCATCGGCATGATCGCCACCTGGATCATCCACAGCTTCAACGACGATGTGGACTACTACGTACAGGTTGACGAGATCGAGCGCATCGAAGGTCAGCATTTCGACAACATCAACAAGGTGGCTTAATTCCATGGCGACTGACGTACTACATCACTCTCACGGTGCCCATGAGGATGGGCACCACGATGCCGGTGCCACCAAGGTATTCGGTTTCTGGATCTACCTGATGAGTGACTGCATCCTGTTCGCGACCCTGTTCGCGACCTATGCGGTCCTGGTCAACGGCACTGCTGGCGGCCCCACCGGCAAGGACATCTTCGAACTGCCGTTCGTGTTCGCCGAAACCATGCTGCTGCTGCTGAGCTCCATCACCTTCGGGTTCGGCATGCTGGCCATGAACAAGAACAAGGTCGCGGCAGTCAACACCTGGCTGTTCGTCACCTTCCTGCTGGGTGCCGGCTTCATCGCGATGGAAATCTACGAGTTCCATCACCTGATCGTGCACGAGGCGGGCCCGGATCGCAGCGGCTTCCTCTCTGCCTTCTTCACCCTGGTGGGGACCCACGGTATCCACGTGACCAGCGGCCTGGTCTGGATCATCGTGATGATGGTGTCGATCACCAAGAAGGGGCTGACCGAGCGCAACCGCACTCGCCTGATGTGCCTGAGCCTGTTCTGGCACTTCCTCGACGTGGTATGGATCTGCGTCTTCACCGTGGTCTATCTGATGGGGGTCATGTAAATGAGTCATTCCGTTGACAATCACGGCGCCAGCCACGGCAGCGTCAAGTCCTACATGATCGGTTTCGTGCTGTCACTCATCCTGACCGCCGTGCCGTTCTGGATGGTGATGGACGGCTCCGCCTCCCACGCCGTGGTGCTCGGCACCGTGGTGGCCATGGCGGTGGTGCAGATCTTCGTACACCTGGTCTACTTCCTGCACATGAACACCTCCTCCGAGGAGCGCTGGAACCTGGTGGCACTGGTCTTTACCGTGCTCATCATCGCCATCGTGGTCGTGGGTTCCCTGTGGATCATGTACAACCTCAACATCAACATGATGGTTCACTGAGCGGGTTGATGATGATGAAGCAATACCTGCAAGTGACCAAGCCGGGCATCATCTTCGGCAACCTCATCTCGGTTATCGGGGGATTCCTGCTGGCCTCGAAGGGGAGCCTGGATGTGCCCCTGTTCATCCTGACCATGGTGGGGGTGTCACTGGTGGTGGCCTCCGGTTGCGTGTTCAACAACTACATCGACCGGGACATCGACTGCATCATGGAGCGCACCAAGAACCGCGCCCTGGTGCGGGGGCTCATCGCCCCCGGTGTCTCCCTCTGGTATGCGACGGCGCTGGGCGTTGCGGGCATTGCACTGCTCTACTTTGCGGCCAATCCGTTGGCCGCCTTGCTGGCGGTGCTGGGCTTCCTGGTTTATGTGGGGGTCTACAGCCTCTACATGAAGCGCCACTCGGTCTATGGCACCCTGGTCGGCAGCCTCTCCGGCGCCGCGCCGCCGGTCATCGGCTACTGCGCGGTGAGCGGGCAGTTCGACTCGGGGGCCCTGATCCTGCTGGCGATCTTCAGCCTGTGGCAGATGCCGCACTCCTATGCGATCGCCATCTTCCGCTTCAAGGACTACCAGGCCGCCAACATCCCGGTGCTGCCGGTGGTGAAGGGGATCCCGGTGGCCAAGCTCCACATCACCCTCTACATCCTGGCGTTCATGGTGCCGACCCTGATGCTGTTCCTCGGCGGCTACGCCGGGTACAAGTATCTGGTGGTGGCCACCGCGGTGAGCGTCTGGTGGCTGGGGATGGCGCTGTCGGGCTACAAGGCGGCGGTGGACGACTCCCTCTGGGCGCGCAAGCTGTTCATGTTCTCCATCGTCACCATTACTTGCCTGAGCGTGATGATGTCGGTGGACTTCCAGCCGGACGCAGCGCCGGTGCTGGTGAGCATGCTGCCCTGATAGTGTGAACTGCACCCCTGAAATGCATGAAATCCAGAGCCGGGAATCTTCCCGGCTCTGCTATTATGGGCGCCGCCCTGCGAGGGGCATCGCCGATTTTTCGGGGGCGGCCGGGCGCCTGTCACCCCTTTCTTTTCCTCTTCTTTTTGACTCATCGAGGCCCTCATGAATGATTTCACCATGACGAGGGGCGAGCGACGCGCGACCTGGGCGCTCGGCTCCGTCTTCTCGCTGCGCATGCTCGGCATGTTTATGGTGCTGCCGGTGCTGACCACCTACGGCATGTCCCTGGCGGGCGCCTCCGAGGCGCTCATCGGGCTTGCCATCGGCATCTACGGCATGACCCAGGCCCTGTTCCAGATCCCCTTCGGCCTGCTCTCCGACAAGGTGGGGCGCAAGCCCCTCATCGTTGGCGGCCTGCTGATGTTTGCCCTTGGCAGCGTCATCGCCGCCCTGAGCGACGCCATCTGGGGGGTCATCGTCGGGCGCGCCCTGCAAGGGAGCGGCGCCATCTCCGCCGCCGTCATGGCGCTCCTGTCGGATCTCACCCGGGAGCAGAATCGCACCAAGGCCATGGCCTTCATCGGGGTTAGCTTTGGCATCACCTTCGCCATCGCCATGGTGACCGGCCCCCTCATCACCCATGCCCTGGGCTTGTCCGGCCTCTTCTGGCTCATCGCCCTGCTGGCCCTGGCCGCCATCGCCATGGTGCTCTGGGTGGTGCCGACCCCGGCGGCCCACCTGCAAAATCGCGAGTCCGCCATGGTGCGAGGCAGCTTTCGTACCGTGCTCACCAACCCTCGCCTGCTCAAGCTCAACCTCGGCATCCTCTGCGTCCACACCCTGCTGATGTCGAGCTTCGTGGCCCTGCCGCCCTTGCTGGAGCGTGCGGGCCTACCCCGTGACAGCCAGTGGCAGGCCTATCTGGTTACCATGCTGATCGCCTTCGTGAGCGTGGTGCCCTTCATCATCTATGCCGAGAAGCACCGCCAGATGAAGCGGGTCTTCATCGGGTGCGTGGTGGTGATGCTGGCCGCCGAGCTGGTGCTCTGGCAGAGCGGCCAGCAGCTGTGGGGTCTGCTCGCCGGGTTGCAGCTCTTCTTCATCGGCTTCAACGTGATGGAGGCACTGCTGCCGTCTCTCATCAGCAAGGAGTCCCCGCCGGGCTACAAGGGCACCGCCATGGGGGTCTACTCCACCAGTCAGTTCCTCGGGGTTGCCATCGGCGGCAGTCTCGGCGGCCTGCTCTACAGCCTGGGGGGTGGCCCCCTGGTGTTTGGCGGTTGCGCCGCCCTGGCCCTCGCCTGGCTCGGGGTGAGTCTCACCATGGCCGAGCCCCCCTATGTGAGCAGCCTGCGCATCGTGCTGCCGGAAGGGGTCGAGGCCACCCCGGCCCTGGAGCAGCGGATCCGCGCCTGCGAGGGGGTAAGCGACGTGCTGCTGGTGCGCGAGGAACACTCCCTCTACGTGAAGGTGGACAGCAAGCGCCTGACCCGCAGCGATCTGGAGCGGCTGGTCTCGTTGTGATGGCTGGCTGCGCGGGGCGGCGCAGAGCGCGGGCTGAAGGGCGGCTGCTATGCTGAGATCCTCACTCACTGGAGGAACCTCTGATGTCATACGTGGACGGATTCGTGCTCGCCGTGCCGACGGCCAACAAGCAGGCCCTGATCGATCATGCGGGGCAGTTTGACCCCATCTTCCTCGAATACGGCGCCACCCGGGTGCTGGAGTGCTGGGGGGACGACGTGCCTCACGGCAAGCAGACCGACTTTTACCGGGCGGTGGCGGCCAGGGAGGATGAAACCGTGGTCTTCTCCTGGGTGGAGTGGCCGAGCAAGGCGGTGCGGGACGACGCCATGGGCAAGATGATGCAGGACCCCAGGATGGACCCCGCCAATCCCCTGCACCAGACCATGCCGTTTGACGGCGCCCGCATGATTTTCGGAGGCTTCACCACCGTGCTGGAGCTCAAGGGCTGAGACCTGCCATCGGGGCTTCACCCTGGTGGCCGGAGCGCAAGGGCCGATAGCAACACCCAGGCCCGTCAGATGATGAAAAAGCCCGCCAGCCGGCGGGCTTTTTGCTGGGCGTTATCTCATGGTCGCTCTCCATGGGGGACGTTCAGCCCGGGCGCCAGAAGGGCTTGTCCCCGAGAATGGTGGCCCTGTGCATCACCCGGCGGGCCGGCAGGTAGTCGGCATTGGCATAGTGCTGGGTCACCCTGTTGTCCCAGATGGCGATGTCGTTCTCCTGCCAGCGCCAGCGCACCTGAAACTCGGGGCGGGTGATGTGTCCGGGCAGCCGGGTGGTGAACCCCTCGTTGACGAACAGGGCCTGACGGCCGCTCACCGGATGGGTGCGGATCACCGGGTGGCGCAGGGGCGGGTGACGGGCCACGGCCGCCTGCCAGCGCTGGCGCGCCTCCTCGCTGTCATCATGGCGATGGGCCGGGAAGGACTTGGTGAAGTCGTGCTCGGCTTCCAGCCCTGCCAGCAGGGTTTGCAGGGGCGGGGAGAGGGCCGCCAGTGCCGCGATGCCGCTGGCCCAGAGGGTGTCCCCCCCGGTGGGGGGCAACTGCTTGGCGGCCAGAATGGCCAGTGCCGGGGGCGTCTCGATAAAGGTCACGTCGGTGTGCCAGTTGTCGTTGTCCGGCGGATTGTCATCGTGGGTATCGAGCACGATGATCTCCTCGGCCTCCTCCGTGTGGGGGTAGACGGGGTGGATGTGCAGATCCCCGAAGCGGTTCGCCAGCGCCCGCTGGGCTCGCGGGGTGATGGGCTGGTTGCGAAAGAACAGCACCTGGTATTTGAGCAGGGCGCGATGGAGCTGCTCGAACTGCCCCTGGCTCAGGGGCTCGGCCAGATTGACGCCAGCGATGACGGCGCCGATGTGGGGGCCGAGGGGGGTAATGGTCAACTTGTCGGTCATGGTCTTGCTCCATGTCTGGGGGCGTGAAGGCCCGATACCAATAGGAAAGGGATGCGAAGGAAAGAGGTCAGCCTGTGGCTCATTGTCCTTCTCCATGCCAGGGGGTGAGCCTGCGCTGCAGGGCGCGCAGGCCCAGTTCCAGTACGAAGGCGATCAGGGCGATCACCAGGATGCCCGCCAGCACCACGTCGGTGGCGAGAAACTCGCCGGCGGATTGCACCATGAAGCCCACCCCCCTGGTGGCGGCGATAAGCTCGGCCGCCACCAGGGTGGACCAGCCCACCCCGAGCCCGATGCGCAGCCCGGTCAGGATGTCCGGCAGGGCCCCTGGCAGGATCACGTGCCAGAGCACCTGGGACCGGGATGCGCCCAGCGCCTGGGCTGCCCGCACTCGCACCGCGTTGGCGCTCTGCACCCCCGCCAGGGTCGCCAGGGCCACGGGGGCGAAGATGGCCAGATAGATGAGCAGTACCTTCGATGTTTCACCGATGCCAAACCAGATCACCATGAGTGGCAGGTAGGCGAGCGGCGGCACCGGGCGGTAGAGCTCGATGAGGGGATCCAGCACGCCGCGCACCGTGGGGGAGAGCCCCATGGCGATGCCCACCGTGATGCCAAAGCACGCCGCGGCAGCGAGCGCCACCAGGATGCGCCCCAGGCTGGCCCCCAGGTGTTGCCACAGGGTGGCATCCATAAAGCCCGTTGGGCCTGCGATGGTGATGAGCTGTGCCAGCACCCGCTGTGGGGGCGGCAGGAACAGGGGATCGACCCAGCCGAAGTGGGCCACCAGCCACCACAGGGCCAGCAGCACGATCAGGGTGGCGAGGCTCAGGGTCAGACGGCGGGGCAGGGGCCAGCCCGCTGCCCGTGTGTGGGTGACATCCCGTTGCCGGGCGAGGGCGAGAGTCATGCAAAGGCCTCCCGCTCTGCGAACACCCGTTCCAGCACGTATTCACGGCGCTCGATGAAGGCCGGATCGGACTTGATGCTGCGGCAGGGCTCCCCGGCGGCGAAGCGGCGACCGAAATCCAGGGTCAGCCGCTCCGTCACCCGCCCGGGGGAGGGGGAGAGCAGCACCAGATCGGTGGCCATGAAGATGGCCTCCTCGATGTCGTGGGTGATGAGCAGCACCTGACGCCGGTGCTCGTGCCACAGGCGCAGCAGCAGAGTCTGCATCTGCTCCCGGGTGAAGGCGTCCAGGGCGCCGAAGGGCTCGTCCAGCAGGAGCAGGCGGGGTTGG
>Ga0209914_1003690_pt1 | contig 10420 bp, 10 predicted proteins | sample ThiBiot_500_plan_FD_183949 | JGI IMG/M metagenome (GOLD analysis project Ga0209914, IMG submission 183949) | Wastewater bioreactor microbial communities from Cape Town, South Africa - Thiocy_cont_500_plan (SPAdes) | ecosystem: Engineered > Bioreactor > Thiocyanate-remediating > Anaerobic-Aerobic... | reverse complement strand
ATGAAGGTGAGGCGGCATCGGCGGCCCATGGAGGTGATGGTGCTGTAGTTGTTGGTGTTGCTGCTGCTGTTGCTGCTGTTGATGATGATGGTGGAGATGGTGGTGCTGCTGCTGTTGTTGCTGCTGTTGTTGTTGGTGTTGCTGCTGCTGGTGATGGTGGTGGTGCATCAGCGGCGGCGAGTCCGGCAAGTCGAGCTCATCGCCGAGGAGATTGAGGCGGCGCGTTCGACGGTAGCACGGCATACACTGCTTGCCACCGGCCGAACCCGGCGGCGCGACGTCGGGGCAGCGCGAGCACTGGCGCATCGGCACGTTGAACTCCTCGCACGAGAGGCGGTAGTGCTCGAGCGAGCACCAGTGGCCGTAGCGCGTGCGCGACGTGCGGTTGTTGCAGCTCGAGTAGCGACACACGCCCTGCTGCGGCTTGCTCGGGATCGGAATCGTGACGATCTGGCCCGGCGACGACGGCGGCGAGGCCGTTGGCGACGACGGCGACGACGACGAGTCGGACGAGCGCTGCGGCGGAGGCGGCGGCGGCGACGAGGTCTGGTGCGCGGCGGCCAGCATCGCCATGGCGTTGTTCATGTTGGCGATGCCGTACTCCTCGATGATGTCGTGCTCGCCCGGCAGCCGACGGCGCTTAGGGTCGTGCGACTCGACGTGCGTGTGTGGTGAGACGCCCGAGATGAGGTCGGGCGCGTCGTCCAGGTACGACATGCCGATGCCGGCCGTCTCGAAGCCCGGGAAGTCGAGGTCGCGCACCTTGCGCTTGCCGGTGAGAGACGGCGCCAGGCCGGCGTAGCCTTGCAGCTGCATCGGCTGCATCGGCTGCATGGCCTGCATGGTCGGAGGTAAGATGTACGACGAATACTTGTGCGTAGCTGCCATGATGATGGTCGACGTTAGGAACCGAGCGAGGTCGACGACAAACGATCAACACGATACTGCCACGACGATGCTAACGACCGCGAACGACGACGATACACCGCGATAACAATCAGGCAGAGGTGGTGGCGACACTCTCCAGTTCTCGCTCGAGACACAATCGCGCACGATACCACACACACCACACGCACGGCACGCGCGCAGCACACGACGACAAAGGCAATCGCGAGGCAGGATCGAGTCGAAGGAGCGAGACACAACAGGGCCAACGCCGCAACACGCGAGGCGCAAAGAACACACACACGCCCACCCACCAAGAACGAGAGGGTAGCGAGATACCCGCGCGTGGCGAGGGGAGGAGGAGGAGAAGAGCGAGAGAGGCAACGACGAGGCGCCAAGCGAGAGCGAGCGAGAGCGAGAGAGTTGGGAGAGGGAGAGCCGCGCGCACAGAGAGGGAGGCAGAGGAGACCACACAGCGCAGCAGCGAGCGAATGAAGCTCCAACACAGCGCAGACCGGTGGCTATTCTCCACGCGCTCCTCTGCCCCACCTCGGCCACCTCCGAGCTCCGAGCCCCACCCGCCCCACCAACCAACCTGCGAACCCCCAGGCGTGCTCGGAGACCGACCCTTTCCTTTCCCCGGCCTCGCACTGTTGGAGAGCGAGATATCACGCTGCTGAGTGGGAGACGGGCGCCCGTCCTCGAGCGCTGCGCTGCTGGCCTAACGATCGCTCGCTAACGGAAAACCCGGCGTGAATACAGAGGTTAAGGCGCCAGCGGCCTAGCTCCTCCTCCTGCGCTCTGCCGCGCCTAACGGCGTACGCCTGCGCGAGGACGTAGACTCCGACGGAGCTCTGTTGGCGCCAGCTTGGCGCCCGCCGCCTACGTGGCGTACTCTCGGCGCGCCAGCCACCTCTCCCGCCTCCAGTGTGAAGCAACGACAGCGACGACAACAACCCCGTGCCCAAGCTTCGTATGAAGCCTCCCACCACCCGAGGACACTTCTCGATCGAGCGAGCGCGCTAGATATCGCGAGCGAGACTCTGTTTGCCCCTCGAGTTCGAGTGAGAGTCACCCAGGTGCGCCAACCGTATCCTGTAGTAGAATCGGTCTCTTGCCTGATAGCGTCGTTAGTTCCGCGGTGCGAGGGTCGCCTGGGGCGACGACCTTGATCGACGCCAAAAGTATCTTGTGCCTGGCGCGATCTATTGTGCGATCTGTTGTGCGCACGCTTGCTCGTTGTCTCACGTGCTTGCGCCGTCGTTGTGCTACGGCCACGCTACGATCGATATTCGAGGCGCGCGTGCGAACGTGTCGCCATCGCGATACTCGTGCTGCTCGGCTCGCGTTCGATGGAGATTCAGGAGGTGGAAGTTGCCATACGTCGCGGCATCGAGCCTGTCGCTCTCGGCAGCAAAGATGGCGTGCACAAAGTCCGTGAACGATGGCCCCGTGCATAGGAGCATGCTGTTGGGCTGCAGCAGCAAGCGCGTCGTCGGTGTCGTGTGTGCATCAATCTCGGCATACACCTCGGTGTGGATGATGGGCAGCTCGGTTGGCTGGCGGTAGAAGTCGAGCGTCGTGTGCGAGCCCAGCGACACGATGGTGCTGCGCGTTCCTCGCCCGTCCTTGTGAGGTATGATACGATAGGTGGGCTCGCGATACAGATTGATACTCACCTGTACCATCCATCGGTGCAGCCATCGCCATCAGCGCGCGCTGGCTACTGCTCGCAATCAATCAATGCGTGTGCCACGCCACCAACCTGGACGGGAATGTTGGCGAACATCGATAGTTCGCCGTAGCGCCATATCGGAGTGTAGCCCAGCTCGCTCGTACACGCGCCGAGCAGATTCTCGCGCAGCCATTCTGGATAGCGGCTCGATAACGGCACGACACTCGGTCCTCCTGTTCTCGTGATCGTGTTCTACGGCGCGCCGCCAAGTTCGCGAGTCATGACTCCTGCGCACGGCCGCAAACGAACGCTGCTCAACATACGCGTGTCGAGCCTGCCATGCTCGAAGTGTGCTCCTTCACGATATGTGCATCAGCATCGGTCATCTTGATTGATTGATTGATCGATCGCAGCGCAGTCATCTGTCAGTATTCACGCGCGCACTCTCACTCTCACTCGCTCTGGCAGCTTGCGTACGTAGTTGGGAAAGTAGTAGGCACCTGGCAGACCGGGGATTTCATACTCGGCGTAGCGTTGAGCCACATCTACAACGGGCTGTACCTCTTGAATATCAGCCATTGGGACAGAGCTCCCGCTCGTTCGTGTGTTTGAGGCGCGAGCAACAACGAATGCAACCAACACTCGCCACCTCGACACCTCGACCCTCGCCCCATCGGTCGCATATCACAGGTGATTCTGTCTTTACTTACACCGACTCGAGCCAGCAAACGGCTGATGCCTCCAGATACACGATGTACACAATCACTCTCCAATGCCACATTTACACACACTATTGTCTGTACTATTGTTACGAGCGCCTTGATTGCTTGCTTGCTTCCTCCTGCCTCTTTGGCTCACACCAAGTAGGTCGGTGTTCCAAGCACCGTATCCAACGCCTCGAGCTGCTCGGGTGTGAACCAGATGAACTTGTTGTTTTGCCACTCGTCTTGATGTGTACGGCCAAACTCTTGTATCGTCTTGCGAACCGTAGTCTGCGTGGCGCGCGCAAATACATCTATCAGCATGCAATTGGCGGAAGACAAGAGAAATGCATCACTGAACGTACATCAATCGGGCTGGTGTCATGGCCATGCGACGCAAGTAGCGCCAGCAGATCCGGTAGCCACGCCGGAACATCGTAAGGATGCAGCCCAATGACGGCCGAGATACCGAGCACGCCTGCGTGTCGCCGAACGAAGGCACGCGAATGTCGCTCGGCAAACTCCTCGGCGCTCTCGGCCGCTCGCTTGTGCAGGCGTAGCGATTGCGCCGCCATCGTCTTGCACCGCTCGGCGACTGAGAGCACATACTCTTCGGATTGTCCACGCAAAAGCGACGACAGTGCGCCTGCTGCTAGCTCTCGCGCCTCGACTTCGCGGTCTCGCAGACGCTCGATGATCGCGTCGTGTATGTCCTTGCGCTCTTGTTCTGTGAGCTGGAATCGGTTGACGAACGTTGCGATTCTGCAATAGTCGAGCCGAGTCGTTAGTGTGTGTGATGCACCGCGTTGCACAGCAGCTGAGCAACGTACTGGAAGAAGGCGATCGCCGCCACTCGAAGTCGCCAGTTCTCGTGCACCAAGAGCTCCTTGAGCACTTCCAAGTAGCGCCCCATGAACACGCGTGGGATGCCGAGCTGCGCAATGAGCACAAAGCAAGCCCGTGCAGTCTTGGCCGTTTCCTGTCGTGGTACAATCAGCGCGGGTGAGTAATCCAACCATCGTACTCTCTCGCGCGCGCTTGACCAACAACGTACTTCATCAATATCCACGAGGCTGTGGAAGATGAATCGAAGCAGTTGTGGCAGGTGCGGCAGCAAGTCCGTGACGCGGTTTTGAGTGAGGAGATAGTGGAGCGCAACGACCACCGTCTCTCGGAAGCGAGAACGCTCGAGAGTCTCTGGGTCATCGCGCACCGTGGCCACCGTGGTCCATGTGCTCGAGCGCTCGACAATCTTGGCGACAAACAATGCGAACAAGGCCGATCTCTCGCTTGATGGCGCATCATCGGTGCTTGGCTCCTGCCACGAGAGCATCAACTGCTCGGCCAGCGATATGGCCACTGCCAGGCGCACTTGCTTGTACGGATGCGCCAGGTGCGAGAGCAGCACCTCGACGATGTGCCTTGCGACACTGTCCTGCGTGGCAGCGTGCTGCATACGTGCCAGTCGCCAGCCGAGCTCGAACGACAGCACACGTGCGTATACCAGCCTCTTGGCCTGCACAGCACTGGTGCTTGTGCCGAGTAAGGGTGCCGAGATCGTCAGATCGAGCAACCACTTGAGGCGTCGCGGATCGCGCTTGTACGCCATGAACTGGATCGCTGCTGCCCAGTCGTTCGATGCCTGGTCCGAGATCGTACCACCCTCGACAACGCTTTGCAGCAATGGGCGAATCCACTGTGTTGGTGGCAACGACCATCATCAATATACGAGGATGTAGAGCCAGCGGGAGGTCACGTGCATACCTGAACCAGCCGCTCACGAGCACCATAACTCCACGCCCTGCTGGAACCGTGTACGAGACCACACATGATTTCTGCCGCAGTCGATTGCTCTTGTCGTGTCTCGCCACGGAGGTACTGCTCCAAGATGGGCCGCAGCGATGTTTGTAGCGCCTCTTGGTGCCGTTGCAGCAGCGGGTCGCTGTCGGATGCACGAGCGCCTTGGATGCGGTAGCACAACGACGTGACGAACCACGCGTTCGCGAGCGAGAACACCTCGGACACTCGCTGCTCGGTCAGGACTGGCCACTTCTTGTTGGGCTTGGCCAGCTGTATCCACACAAATCACGTGTTGGTACATTGAGTCGGTATCCCTCGCAGTACAAGTGAGAAGGAGTCGGATAACGTACGTGTTGTAACAGATCCTCGGCTGCTTGTTGAACGTATTGTGCACCGACGGATCGGAGCGCCGAAGCTGCACGAGCAACTTGGCTCGCAAGGTTCGGTGACGAGAACGACGCCAGCAACGACGGGAGACTACCAGCACCACCGAATGCACGCTGGTCATCCGAAGGAACGACGTGATCCTCGACCAGCAGCGCAAAGGTCTTGCTGAGGTGCGCCGAGTTCGAGCAAAACTCTTCGAACATGACAGCGATCTCGGCGAGAGTCTCGTGTGCGTGGGCGTTCGAAGTGCCGCCCTCTTCGTCGCTGCCGACAATATTGTGTCGATGCGGCGTGGGCAACTCGTCGCGCCAACCGGTTGCGAGCGAGTCCGAGAACTTGCCGTCGAGCGCCTGCCACTCTGCCTCGCTCTCGGGAGCCGTGGCACCGTGCGGGAAGAAGGCCGGCGTCTGTGAGGCGCAACGGCGACTCGCTTGGTCGCGCACGGCCTCGACGAGCCGCGGCACGCAGATGATCGAGAGGAAGCGCACCGAGGCGAGATCGCTCGCCGTGTTGTCGAGGAACCACTTGACGACGCGCTTGTCGGGAATGTGTCCGGGATAGAAGAGCAGCAACAGACTCGCCGAGCACATGACCTTGTAGCGCCAGTGCAGCGACGGGACGTGCAAGATTTCGAGCAGCGTATCGATGACGCCTTGGAAGGCCTTGCGGTTCTTGTCGTTGTCGCGCTGGCGCTTCTCGGTCGCCTTGGCCACGAGCGTGTGATCGAGCACCAGACGGTCGCGTGCGCCGGGCGCCAGCGGCAGCGGCGTCGCGAGCGGCGTGCCGTGGAACTTCATGCAGAAGAAGAGGAACAAGTGGTAGATGCGCGTCTGCACCTCGGGCCGTTCGTGCTCGTAGGCGCGGCACACCGAGCCGAGGAAGCGCGGAATGTAGCGCCAGTCGCGCACGATGCGCGCCATGATGGGCGACGACAGCAACGTAAAGATGTAGCCGTTGACGCGGTACTCGTCCTTGCACTCGAGCACGCCGCTGATGAGCTCGGTGATCGTGTCGTGCCAGCGCTTGGGAAAGCGTTTGCATGCATCGAGCAGAATCGGCTGCGCGGCCTTGCGCACGTCCGAGTACGGGCCGAGCGACATGGCGTGCACGTCGTCGATGAGCTCCTTGATCGACGTCGTGTACGGTTGCTCGAAGAGACTCTCCTCGAGCCGCGCGTGGTACTGCATCTCGGCACGCCAGAGCTGCAGCACACGCGGCGCCTTCGAGCGTGCACCGATCGAAATGTGCCACTTGTTCTTGAACAGATAGTACAGCCGACGAAACTGTCCAACGCCATCGGGCTTGCTGCTCGGTGGCTCTTGCCCGCGTACCAGCGAGCCCATCACCAGCACCGGATGAACGGCGTTGCACCAGCGCACCATCGAGGCGCTGTCGTCCGAGCGCATTCGAATCAGATAGTGTGCCACACGGTGCAGCAAGCGCACAAGCTGCGACTTGCGCCGACGATTCTCCTGTTGCTGCTGCTCGCTCTGGAACGCCTGCGGCCGGACGTAAATCGGTGATCGCTGGATCGCATACTCCCACTCACGCGGCTCGAACGGAATCACGGCGTCGTCGAGATCGAGCGCACCGTCCGGTAACGCGTTGCTGTGCAGCAGCTGCACGCCGCCAGCGGCCACCTTCTGCAGCAGCGACATGGCTCGCCAGAGAGAGCGGCGCTGCTTGGAGCTCAGCGAGTCGCTTTGCAACACGAGCTCGTCGATCGTCCGACGCGCAGTGTCAATCACTCGGTCAGCGATCTCGACCGCAGAACGCCAGTGCTTCTCGTGCGAGGGCTCGAACCACTGCGCCTTGAGCTCGCTGCGGCTCGGCAGCGTGCTCCACACGCGAAAGTGATTCTGTGCGAGATACTCGTCGGGCGCCGCTGCATGCTCGTCCGGAATGACCATCGAGCGGTATTCGCTAATGCGCGGAACAGTGAGCGCATCGAGCAGCACGTGGAGCAGTTGCCCAGCAGCGTCGGCCACCGCGTTCGACTCGTCCGACGCGCACGCGAGCACGATCTCGCTCAACGAGTGCTGGTGGTCGGAAAGCGCCGGGCCACCGTAGGCCACCGCACCACTGAGAGCCGCCAGCAGCCACTCGATCGTGCTGGAGGAGGTGTGCGAGTTGATCTTGGGCTCTTCGAGTGTCGATTGGCGATCGAGCACGCTCGTGCGCACGAGCGAGAGCAAACGACGCAGCACCTGTTGCGGTCGCGCAGCCGCTGCTCCGGCAAAGATCACGTAGATACTCCGCAGCGCATTCGGCAGCGCTTCGGCACACAAGCGGCCCGCCAAGCGCTCGAAGCTCGAAGTGAAGAGTTGCGGTGAGAGCTGTGCAAAGAAGGCGATCATCAGCTTCTGGAACAGCTGCTCGGACAAGTGCTGCTGCTGGCTGCGGTCTTCCTCGGGCTTGTCTTGCGCCTGCAGCAGTTGCCAGATGCGATCGAGAAACTGCACGACCCAATCGGCGAACGAGCTGCTGGCCGCGAGTGCCGTGCGCTGCTCGGGCGTGAGGCAGCTGGTGTCGAGCGATCCGTAGCCGTCGTCGAAGAACGGCACTCCGCACGCGAGTACTGCAAAGTGCACCTTGAAGGTCGCAAAGGTCTTGGCATCGTCGTTGACGTCGATGCCAGGCAGTGTTGCAAAGAGAAGCGACATGAGCTGCTCGCGACCTTCGGGATACCGATCTGAGAGGCACAGCATGACTGGAACGACGGCGGCGAGGATCTCGATGGCGTTGAGCGTCTGTCGCGTGGCACTGGAGCTCTCGAGTCCCTCGCGCACGCGCTCGAGCACGTGTGGCAACGCCGTGTCGGGCGAGATCCACGCCAGGTGCTTGAAGGCATCGGTGGCGAGCGATTGCATCTGGCCATGCTTGGAGAAGAGCGATTGCGACACGGCAGGCAGCAGCACACGAACGATTGCTTGCTGTTGTTCGAGCGAGATGGCGTGTGCGCTCTCGACCAAGAGGCCCTCGGCAACGCGGTTGTGTTCGCGTACGCGCTTGGCCAACGAGCTCGCAAGCGAGTTGATAAACACGGCCAAGTTCGAGGTCCAGCTACCAATATTGTACGGATGAAAGTACGACTCGAGAACCTGCAGCAAGGAGTTGAGCTGCTGCAATGGATCGTTCGCCGCGTCGTCGTCCGACTGTTGGCGAGCCTCGGTCGGAATCGTGTAGATGATCCAACGAGCAATGTTCTGGTAGACATGGCGATTCGTCACCAAGGCGAATGCTTGATCCTCGATCGGAGTGTCCTTGGACTTGGGCACTCGGCCGTCCACGACGGCGACATCGAGCATGCGCAAGATGTGCGTGAAGATGCGAGCGTTCATGCGGTTCCACTCGATGCGATGCTGCGTGTCGGCCTTGGCAATGCGTGCCAAGAGTCCAGCCCAATTCGAGTCCCAGAACGAGGACTTTTCGAACCATTCCCACGACGCGAGACACTGCTCGACGAAGGCCGTATCGATCTGGCGCGCCATCGAGATGCGATTGTCGTTGCGGTCGACCACAAGGTCCGGAAGGAAGGTACACAACAGTGCCTGAGCACGGAAGCAGTACGGGTTGGTGACGAACAACTGCTGCGAGAACTCACTTCGTATCTCATCGAAAGCCTCGGGTGCAAAGTATCTATCACATTCAATCCAGGCCACATTCAATCCAGGCCACAATCAATCGAATAAATCAATCAATCAATCAATCAAGCAAGCAAGCAATCGAATCAAGCAAGCAATCAAGTAATGTCAATATCAATGTGACTCATCTGATTCGGTCTGCTAGCGTACCGACGAATGGTGGAGATGAACTGCACAAGCTCGCGGCAATGGTTGGCCATCGCGATCGTGTAGCTGTCGACTGTGATGGTCTTGCGCAGATGGCGCTCTCGTAGCAAGAGGTACAGCTTGCGCCATTCGATGTCGAATCCAGGATGGACCTCGCGGTGCATACTATCGAGTCCGATCGGCAGATCAAGGCCGCCTTGCGTGTGAGTGGGTGCGTGCGTGCGTGCATGTCGTCGGCTCTCGCTCGTACCGCAGGAGAGTGATGCACGGGTCCATGACCTGCTCCTGGAACTTGAGGTCCTCGGGGAAGGCCCACAGGAGGCGCCACAGCAGGTCGAGTATCTCGTTGCGCTGGCGCGCGTCGAGCGAGTACTTGAGCTCGCGCACGCCCGTGCTGAGCTGGCGCAACCAGAAGCGTGCGCCGCGCGCAAAGTCGGCGGTCTGAAGCACAGCCGAGAGGGCATCGATGATGTTCTGAGCCCAGGCGGACTGTTCAGATGCAAAGTCGCGCGTGTAGGTCGGCGGGAGCCATTGGTTCACGGCTCGGATTGTCATTGATCGATGAGGGCGACAGAATGGTGGTGGACCACGAGTGGTGGTGCAGGGAGGTGTACGATGAGTGGTGGTGCAGGGAGAGGTGTGAGGCGTGGAGGGCAACGAGGAGAGTGGCGAGCGAGCGGTGGCTGGCACGTGGGGCAGCGAGTTGGTGCGCGAGTCACGATGACACGAGGCCGCCGAGGAACAGCACTCGATCTCTCTCGCTGCCTCGCTCGCTCGCGTTGGTTGGCTGGCTGGTGAGTCACACCCACGTCTTGGAGGTGCCGGAAGGAAAGGAACACTACCACCACCACTACTACACAACGAGATCTCTCGCTCGCTCTGTAGTTTCGAGCTTGTTTTCCAGTGAGAGAGCACGAAAGGCTGAGATATTTCTCGAGAGCCAGATATTTCGATGGGGTTCGGGTGGCGCTACGCTGGGACCTTCTTCGGCGCCATCGGGTTTCTGCTGCTTGGGGCCACCGTGACTCACGAGGTACTGCGCTACGTACCACGTCCGGTACGTCGAGGCTTGATTCGTGTGGAGTGGGGGAGGGCTTCGACTCACGGTGCAGCGCGTCAGATGCGATCCAAGAAGGCGGCACTCGGTGGTGCCGATGGTGCTGGATCGACTGCAACACAAT
>Ga0209914_1003684_pt1 | contig 10441 bp, 16 predicted proteins | sample ThiBiot_500_plan_FD_183949 | JGI IMG/M metagenome (GOLD analysis project Ga0209914, IMG submission 183949) | Wastewater bioreactor microbial communities from Cape Town, South Africa - Thiocy_cont_500_plan (SPAdes) | ecosystem: Engineered > Bioreactor > Thiocyanate-remediating > Anaerobic-Aerobic... | reverse complement strand
GATACTTGAGTTGAACTCATATTGATTGATTCCACTAATCTCGTAATGTGTGTGTTTGTGTTTTTGTAGGTGTTTGGTTCGTACCGCCTGATAGATATCAAAGTCTTCACAGCAATGACGCTAACTCTCCATTCCTCGTGGCCTAGGATCGGCAACTGCGTTGGAAGACGCAACTATCGAGCGTTTTGCTTGTTTGTGACAGGCACATTCATATTGCTCGTTAGCAGCTTGGTGATTCTATCTCTTCACATCTATTCGGTCTTCCACAACACCGAAGCCGCGGGCTTCTATCCGCGATTGTTGCTATCGCTCACTCACCCACCTCCACAGTACGTCCAACCATGGTGATGTATCAGTGGCGTGGCACTCGCCTAACCCATGGATGTGTGATTCATCACTCTAGCAACATTATTCCAAGCGTGATCCTGTGGGGTATTTGCTGTTGGTTTGCGCTGCCACTGGGCGGCATTGCTGGCTATACCAACTCGGTCATCTCACAAGATTTGACAACGAACGAAGAGGTACTCAGACTCCACGCTCTTGAACAGCTACGCGCGCTACATGGAGCTCACTTGCTGCCATCGATCACTCTCGCAGATGAAAGAGAGATACACGCCCTACAACCCGAGCCCATACTCGCGCGGCTGTGCCATGAACTTTGTGTATTACTACTGTCCGCCACATTCGAAGCCGTACTTGAATGTGCTCGAATCCGACTACGAGCATGATGACCTCTTGCTATTGAGAGCGTCAGCTACCTCCGAGCGGCCATCGTTGTCCGAGGATTCGCTGGCCTCGTCGTCCTCCTCGAACGCAGCCGAAGAGGAACTCTTTGGTGATGACGATATCGTGTGAGACATGATGCGCTACGAACGCCCTTATGTGTGTATGTGCGTGTATATAGAAGTATCTCACGTGTATGATAAACTATATATCTGATCGAATTGTTTCATGATTGAGCGAGTATATTGGAGAGGTATCGAACGTAAGAACAGTAAACACCACTGAATGCTTCGTTAATTGCTGCTGTCTCACACGCACACGTATCTTGAACTCGCTCATTGAGGAATACTCAATGATAATGAGTGATATACGTAACAGCCTCGACAATAGTAGTGACAACGACAACAACATCAACAAGAGTAAGAAGAAGGACGATGGAGAGAGTACGGTCGTGATCGTCAAGCATCTACCGACGGTGCTGTCGGACGTGGCGATACATGAGCTCTTCCAACACGTTGGAGCCACTTCGGTTCGATTACTGGTTCGTCGTATGAATGATGTACACGATAGTATCGATGCGATTTGACCTGTTACTCGTGTATTCGTCGTGTCGGATATGATAGAAGAGCAGTAGGGCGACAGCGTTCGCGACGTTCGATGACGCAGAGACTGCTGCACGAGCGATTCAGATACTCGACAAGCTCTCGGTATATACCAAGAGAGCGAGTGCTATCACGTTATTGTAGTCTGAGTGTTACTCATGATCTCGATGTATCGATGGTAGATGCTTGGATCAACTCTACATGCCGAGTTTGCTGAAGAGCGAGGACTTGATCGAGAGGCACTCTCGGCTGCCATCGAACCACAGAAACAGCATCATCATCAACAACAGCAGCAGCAGCCTCAACAACGAGCAGCACGTAACGAAGAGGCTATCACAACGACAGCTACAGGATCTCAACTACCACCTCCAGAACCGATTGCTCCAGAGCTAGGGTACGTTGTTGTCGTTCTCCTTGTAGTCGTAATCATCGTCGAAGTACACGACTGACAATCGAGACATATCGACCGTACAACTACGATTCACAGCGTTCACTATGCTCCGAATCCACTGCTCGAATACAAGTATCCAGAGCCGAACGAAGACATTCTATGCAACATCTTATCGGCACTCGTTGATGTACCGCGCTTCTACGAGCAAGTGCTGCATCTCATGAACAAGATGAACCTCCCGCCACCGTTTCGATCAGTGAAGAGCGTTCCATCGTCGGGAAGCTATCATTCGGTGCTCCGTCGACACGAGAAGCGAAAGCGTGCAGAAGCCGACGAGTTGCTGTCGAGTGAAGAGTCTGAGATCGAGTCATCCGAGTCGAGCGACGAGAATGAAGCGATGGAGCGAGAGACAATCGAGGCCAAGCGCAATCGCAAGCGAGCGCGAGTCGAGAGTACGACGAGTGGGCCACAGAACATTGCCATCAAACGCAGGCGAGTGACCCCAGATTCGACGATACAACAACAACAACAATACAACAAGACGCCGCAGTTGCAGATACGGCTGCGTACACTCGAGGCATCCGAGAGTGTCGGTGGATCGAGCACAACATCATCGACAACGGCCAGCGCAACAATCGAGACTATCAACAACGACGAGCAACACCAGACGATGGATATGGCCGCTCGATCTTTGCAGGCTGAGCAAGCTTCAAGTGGCGGCGATGATGGTTTTGGCAGTGCGGCATCGGTGATACCGTCCTCGGTGGTGGAGGATGTGATTCCACCGCGCAACGTCATGGGACGAGAGAAGCTGAGAGACAATCGGCTCTCGAAGGAGCGTACGTTGGTGTACCATTGAGTGGCGTGAGCGAGCATTAGAGGTTGCGCCATTGGCCAGGAATGTGAGTGGCTGGTGTGTTTGGGAGCTCACGATGCAAACGTGTGTAGAGATCGAGGCGATGCCGCGATTCAGCGGCCACGAGTTTGGTGAACCGACCAACAAATTGTATCTCAAGAATCTTCACGGTAGCGTGACACAGGATGAGCTACGGCATATCTACGGCAGCTTCTTTGCATCAGAGCAACAACTGCAACGGTACGCGGTTTGAGATAGTGGTCGGGTGAGTGCGGCGGGCCGACACATGTGAGAGAGCGAGCGCGAGAATATGCGCTCGTGCCTTTTTCTCGTAACCTTAGTGAGCATACTGAGATGAGAGAGGGAGACAGAGAGGGAAAGATTTGGTGGTGGATTGATTGTAGTGATTGTAGTGGTCATGGTGGTGGTGGTGGTGGGCATCTTCATATTGGTCTTACGCAAACGTACCTTGGCTTGGGTCTGATCGGGGACTCGTATCCTTGTGGTATGAAAAATATGGATGGGTGTGTAGCGACCTGGTAGTGGATGTGAAGAAGGGCAAGATGAAGGGCCAGGCATTCGTAACGCTGGCCACGCCCGAGATGGCCACCGAGGCCCTGCACGAGACGCATGGCTACTTGCTGCGAGACAAACCGATCGTGGTGGTACGTGAGATGCACACGCACACACCTGCGTACTGCTTCGCGATTGTATGCCAAATACCACTGACGTCCGGCGTATCCGCCTGGTTTGAGCAGCAATTCGCGCGCCGAACGCAGCCAAAGCCACCACAACAAGCCACGTAGTCGGTCATAGAGCGATGGTAGTGAGAGGCCGTGTATAAACGCATGCAAAGGCAGCATTCCCAGCGCATGGAGCAGTGAATGCGCTACCACCCGTTGCGTACAAGTTCGCGCATCACGCACGTCGTGTCTTCTAGTAAGAGTGGTAGGCAGTGCGCGAAAGACACCGATGAAGCCGCATATGTGCTCGCCAATCTCTCGCCTCGTGAGCGAAGTTCGATGGTCATCGTCATCGTCGAGACTCCTAGCGAGTCTCTACTGCCCAACCCACCATGGTGCCTGACACAAGCCCATCATCCCACACGCAAGGCCCATCGTATCATCAGGCGAGTGGGAGAGGGACTGAGGGACGGAGATTTATTCTCGTCGGTTATTTTGAATTAAGCCCAGGACCGCGGGATCGGTGTGGTTGGTCCTCCGCGTGTGGTGTGTTGGTTGCGCCTCTCGTGTCTCTCTCGCGCTTCTCTCTCTCGCCACCTTCTCTTTCCTCTTTCTCTCTCGGTCGTTCCCGTGTGTTTGTGTTGGTTGTTTGTTGCTCGGCTGCCGCGCGCGTGTTGTCAATCCATTGCCGCTCTCCTACTCGCCCTGCTCACGAAATCTCCTGCACACGCATATTCATCCAACCATCCATCCATCCAACCGCACGTGCTTTGTCGTTGGTTGGTTGGTTGTATTGCGTTGGTGTTGGTGGGCTGCTTCTAACCGTGCCCACGACGACGAGATCGCCATCGCATCGCCACCGCATCGCCACCGACCTTCAATCTCCTCCACCACCACCCACGCGCCCTACGTGTGTATGTGTGTGACTCGTTGGTTGTGTCGTCCTTCTTCTTCTTCTTCTTCCTCTTGCTGTGGTGAGCCTCCCTTCTCCACCTCTTGTGCGCGCGCGTGTGTGCGTGCGTGTGTGTGCTCCAACACCATGACCACCATCTCGCCGCCGCCCGTATTACTCCCGGGCGCTGCCACCGCTGCAGCCAGCCAGCTCCCCAGCGCCGCCGTGGCGCCACTACTCGAGCGTGCCGGTAGCGGTAGCTCTCTGAGCTCGGTTTTACTCACGCCCCGCGCTCTTCGACCCATCTCTCCGGCACTACTCAGCCCGCCGCCACCGGTCGATGACTCGTCGTCCTCGTCTCCGAGCTCGCCGCTGCCGGCCACGACCGGCACGACGCGCATCATGATGCGCGCCGCCACCATCAGCAGTGGTGGCGGCGGCGGCGCTGGTAGTGGTGGTGGCAGTGGTTCGGGAGCGTCGCATCGCGGTGCTCCAATCTCGATCGCTCCTCTCACGGCCGCCACGGCGACCGGGCTACCTGTGCTGCGCCACTCGCAAGAGCGCCAACTCACCAAATCCCAACCGATCGCCAACACGCGGCGTCTCTCGCTTGCTGCGCATCAGCGTCAACTGCAGCAACACGAGCAACAGCTGCTGCTGGATCTCCAGCGTCTACCGACCGGTTACTTGCTCTCGACCGACTCCTCCTCTCCCTCCTCCAAAACGACGCCGAAATCTACGCGCTCGCAGCAACAACAACAGCAGCAACAGCAGCAACAACAACAGCAGCAGCAACAACAACAATCGTTCATTCTGCAGCGCGGCATCAAAGAGTTACAGGAGCGCATCCAGCAACTACAGCAGCAGCCGGCCTTCTCGTTGGCTCGCTCGCGCTCCAGCTCGGCCTCGCGTTCACAAGCCGAGGCGCTCGACGCGCAGCCGCTCTCGCGGCCCTTCAGCTCTCATTCACAACTACCGCGACCGGCACGATCATCACTTTCGCAATCTCAATCGCCTTCACCGCCCACACGCTCGTTGTCTACCTCGCCGCCGCTACAACCCACCTCGCCGCCACAAGCGTCGTCTCCTCCTTCGGGACAACAAGCCTCTCAAAAGTCCTCCAAACGACGACCCAAGTCGCAGCTACAGTCTCACTCGCCCTATCGCCCGCTCGCCGTACCCGAGGCACCTCTCTCACGCTCGGCCTCTCAATCTCCTTCATCCGAGCAATGCTACCGAGCCATGTCTCGCTCGATGCCCTCCGAGCCGCTGGACTCTTCTAACTCGGCGCCGACCTCGCCTGAAGCCATCTCGCCCGAGCCTCAAGCCAACTCGGCTCCGAGTCGCAAGCCTGCCGCTACACTCTCCGAGTTGCGCAAAAAGGTCTCTGCCTCGTTGCTTGAGCCAAGACAAGTTGAAGTCTCTGATAAGGAGTTGAAGGTATGTATCGATTGCTATACTCTTCTCTCTCTCTCGCTCGCTCGCTCGCTCGTCAAGTAAATCAACACTCACTCAAACGTTGTTTGATTCGACATTGTAGCAACTCAAGCGTAAGGCCCGTAAAATGAAGCGCAATCGAGACCGTCTTTGCGACGAGTCTCGAGAAGCTTTGAAGGCCATCGTCGAAACCAATGCCAAGAGCATCGCTGCTGTCGGTAGTACGACCGAGAGCAGCGCCAGCCATGTCGATAATCGCCGTTCGAATCCAGTATTCGACAAGACTGCCTCTGTCAAGTACGAGCGCCGCAATCCAAGCTCGAGTTCATCTGCGGCCGCCGCAGCCTCGGCAGCGGCGGCAGCGGCTGGTTCGGCCTCTTCGTCATCGAACAAGCTACGAGCTGGAGCCCCCAGTGCCAGCAACCCACCTCCGAGAACCACCGGCTCGACCTCTTCGTCGTCACGATTCGACAAGCACCTGCACGAGAGTCTGAAGCTCCCACTCGCCGCCATGATCCACACTCAGAGCACGGCACAAGGCAGCCCGCGCCCACTCGACGATTCATTCAACGTGACGTCGAGTCCACGCACGGCTCGCCGCGCACCACACGTTCCGACGCTTGCCGAGCTGACCCTCACATACGTCGGCAACACGAGCGTGCGTACGCGACATCGCAACTCGCTGCCGCGCAACTTTAAGATGGCGCCATTCTCGCGCACCTCGCGACGTCGCCGCGCCAGTACCGACTCGATCGGAGACATCCGCGCGCGCATCCATGCGGTCGAACACGAACCCCATCATCATCATCACAATCACTCGCACCCGCCGTCGCATGCCTTCCCGCTACCACCGCCGTTCGCGCAAGCCGGCAAGTTCGAGCCGTTGGATCTCGATGAGGAACTCAATCAAGTTAGTACCAACTCGATGGCTGCTATCCCTACACCGAGCGTTCTCGAACGTGTACGTTATCTAACAGCATCAGAATTGTGAGCGAGTGAGTGTGAGTGAGTCAGTGAGCGAGAGAGTGAGTTAGTACTCATCTATTTGCTCCCTCTGCAGTGTGCTGCACCTGCACCACGAGAAGTCGTCCCACTGAGGGCCATCCAGAGCGCCCGTGGTCCCATCTCTCGGCGTACCGCCACCAACAACGACCCACCGGTCGCTGCTGTCAGCGAAGCCGACCGTCGATCGCTGGTTGCTACACTCTCGGCATCGAACATTTATGCGCAAGCCGCCGTACCGCTCTATTCTCCTCGCTCGGTGGTCGGAGCACCCAACACCGACCGTCCCTCTCGTCCTCCTGCCGGCGGCTCGTTCGCAACCTCGCCTCGCACGGCCTTTAGTACCTCGCCGCGCTCGGCCTTCAGCGCCAGCTCACCTCGCGTCAATCCAAGCCCACGTGTCGCCTCGTCGCTTGTACAAACAACCACCTCCAGCTCGTCGTCCTCAGGCTTTCGAAGTCGACCAGCGTCGCTTCAGCTGACACGATCCGCCTCGGCCGCTTCGCCTCGGCAGTTGCACGAAACACAACCAATGCAACAGAAGCCGTCCTGGCCGCTGCCGCAGGCTCAGCAAGTGCCGCCTGACTCTTGACACTCCTCAGCACATTGGTACTCTCGAGTACTCTCTCTCTCTCTCTCTCTCTTCCCATTCACACACGCACATACCCACCACACATGTGTACCTCATGGTAGATATCTCTATCTATTTCCCTTTCGTTTATCGGTATTTGATTTGACTCGCTCCACCCTATATCGTGCAACCCTTGCTATTCATTCGTATCTATTTTGTATTTGTTCGTTGCTCAAGGTCTATCTAACCTCTTTGATTTGCTTGATGATCTTGTTCGTTCGTGTACGAATGACTACTGTACTCTTGTCTTGTTCAGCACGGTCTACTGCTTCACTGCTATCTACCTATTTAACGCCTCTCTCTCTCTCCTTCTCCACCCCAACTGAGATGTTTAGCTGGAAGTGAGAGAACAATACCAACACCAAGTAAATGATCCTTGTACATTCACAAACAATCTTGAATCACTCTCTAGAAATGCTCGAGTAATTGGAGAGGGAGTGATTGATCGATCTCACTCGCGTGCGCGAAGGTGAGGGTTAGTTGCATCAGCTCCACCTCTCGCTCGCATCTCGCAGAGGAGAACGTCGTTGCTTCCTGCTACTCTCACTCGACTATCCTATTCTTCTTCTTCACAGCGATCGATCGATCAATAGATAGAGATAGACAGCTATCGAGATGGCGACAACACTGCGACGCTCGAGCTACGCGATGGCGCTGACGGTCGTAGTGGTGGTGCTCACGATGCTCTCGCTCTCGTCGACGTCGTTCGCACAACAACCAGACAAGCGCGCACAAAACTATGCGAGTATCTTGGCCCTTGCGAAGCCAGAGACTCTTAGTGGTGCAGCCAGCATCGATGGTCCTTCTCTTAGTACCGTACGGCCCCCAGAGAAGATATCGATAGCCTCGTTTGATTGCTTCATGTACTCGTAGAGCCATATCATAACCCACTCGCACGCTCGCTCAATCGCATACCTGGACTCTCCACATGTTAGTTGGTACTCGGATCTCCTCGCAACTACACGGTCTTTGTGCTGTGGGACACGGCTCGAGCTTGCGCCGGTTGCGCTCAGATTCGAGAGTCGTTCGACATTGTCGCCAACGCCTACTACGCCAGCGTACAACGAGCACGCGAGGCCATCAACCTCGCCAGCCTCTCGAATCAACCATTGGATTCGTTGGGCTTGGTTCTTGGCAAGAGCAACGTCGAAAGCATCTTCTTCGTTCACATCGTGGCTGAGCAGAACTACAACCTGGCTGTGAAGGTTCGATTTCATGCTCAATCTATTCGTTTCGATCTCTTACTAATGAATCTAGCTATCGTTATCTATCGTGATCTATCTATCTATCTATCTATCTATCTATCTATCTATCTATCTATCTATCTATCTATCTATCTATCTATCTATCTATCTATCGTTATCTATCTATCGTTATCTATCCATCGTTATCTATCTATCTATCGTGATCTATCGTGATCTATCTATCGTGATCTATCTATCGTGATCTATCTATCGTGATCTTTCTATCGTGATCTATCTATCGTGATCTATCTATCGTGATCTATCGTGATCTATCTATCGACCACAGGCTGGCTTGACCGGTGTTCCAACCGTAATGTACGTTCCGCCACGCAAGAAGGGCTTCCCTAAGCGACGCGACAACTTCCTCTGGTTCAACAAGAAGGAGCTCCTGAAGCCACAAGGCATTGCTGACTTTGTATCGTGGAAGTCGAGCACTCCTGTACGCCGACGATCCTCGAGCTCGATGGTCGCCGTCGATGATTCTCACTTCTTTGGGACGATACGTGATGGCGCAGGTGGTATTGGATGATCCGATGAGGGACGCGATCTACTATGGCACTCGCGTACTCGCTGCCTTGATCGTGCTCACGGTACTGATCAAGTACAAGGAGGTCTTTGCGTTGCTCAAGAACAAATGGCTGTACTTTGGCGTTGTAATTGTACGTTGATCGTGAAGCTTACTTTGCAATATCGATCAGCGTTTTGCGATGATGATATCACGTGTGTGACTGACCTAACTTCTTCTCCTTTGCCTTGTTGCGACGACGACGACAATGACGATGCTGCTGGTGTTGTTGCTGCCTTGTATCAGCTGATTTATTGTATCACAATTGGAGGAACAGTAGCGAATGCGATTCAAGGATTCCCTTGGTCAGGCTACGATCTCTACACGGTATGAAGTGGATATCCTCCAAGTGATCGTTCTCTATCGTGTCTGATGATTTGGTTGCTCTCACAGAACAAAGAGACGATCTTTATGAAGTCGCGTAGTTCGCAGTATCGAATCGAAGGATTCATCGTGATTGGCTTGCGTACGTGTGATCGATCCTTGCTGACGTTCACTCACCCCACCCACCCCTGTGACTCGAGCCATCACTCTGACTTCATTGTTGTTGGTCGTGTCATGGGTATAGATCTGCTGATATCATTCTCGTTGATCGGTCTCACGTGGGTGTTGCGCTTCGAGAACCGCTGGCTTCAATGGATTCTCTCGAACCTGATGTTGTGTCTGCTGGTGGCATCGGGCAACACGATACTCGAGCTATTCGTTCTCAAGACGCAATGGTACTTCTTCAACAACTACTATCCTACCGGCTTCTTTGAGTAGAGTTGTACAACCAAACGAACACACACAATCAATCATATTGGAACGAGTCATCTTCGATGAATGATCTCTATCCAAGATATCGTCACTTCTTTAGTAAAGCATAGATACAATAGTTTGATCATCAATTCAATATTCTATCGTAACCTATCCATCAATCATTCGATGATATTCGATGATATCATTAATACCTCATCGATTGATTGTGACACATTCATTTCATTGCCTCGTTGCTAGCGCATCTCTCTCGCTCGCTCGTTCAATGAGATACAATGGATCAACCAACGACCCTATACACTTGGTCAGCAAGTACACCCGATCTCCGTAGTGAGTCGCAAGGTGACTTTGGCAAGTCTCTTCCATTACCATCGCTGTTTGCATATCGACATATCGAACTACCAACATCGTGGAACGAGCAGACCCTCCAATCACTACTGCAATGGTTGCTGCTCGCAGTATGGACTCCTGTCGGGCTCGTTCTAGTGATCGTTCGCTCGGCCGTACTCGTGTTCGTCATGTGTTTAATCGGGCTGATGCTGATATCGACACGAGGCAAGCTGTTCTTCTTTGCGCCATGGCTGGTCGGGATCTTCATACCGATCTTTGGATTCTGGGTAACGACCTCGGGTCAGGATCATCTTCTTCGATCACGAGCA
>Ga0209914_1003673_pt1 | contig 10468 bp, 12 predicted proteins | sample ThiBiot_500_plan_FD_183949 | JGI IMG/M metagenome (GOLD analysis project Ga0209914, IMG submission 183949) | Wastewater bioreactor microbial communities from Cape Town, South Africa - Thiocy_cont_500_plan (SPAdes) | ecosystem: Engineered > Bioreactor > Thiocyanate-remediating > Anaerobic-Aerobic... | reverse complement strand
AACGAAAATTCCATAGGGATTGTAAAGGTATGTTGAAGTTGAACTATATGAACCGGCAACACCAGCAACACTTGTCCATACACTTGAAGTACTATCTAAAGGTTTTTTGACAACTTGATGATAACTAGTCATTGAGCAATATAAAGCATCATTAATGTCAATAAACAAACCATAACATAAACGAGTGGATGTCGCAACTAATGTACTATTATTGCCATCAATTGTCAACTTATCAATATAATATGAAGATGAATATTGACTACTAACATACATATCACCATTCGAGGTAACAAACATCGCGTAGGCGTATGATGTACTACGAGAGATATTTCTTGTCACGTTTCCACCATCAGCAAACCAAATATGAACGCGACCATATTGATTACTAGGTACATAAATTGTATTATTTTTATCAATATAAATACCCCAAGGACTTGTGCCAATGGTATTATTATCTGCAAACGTAATTCCATCCGAATCCCAAGTTATTCCTGTGGGCATTTTTGGAGTATTGTAAGATGGATCTAAAATATCCCCAAAATTTAAATATTTCGTACAGTTCAATTTTCTTACTCTTTGTAGTGTTGAGTGACATAAATTTTTGAATACGATGGTTATTTCTATCCGTTACATAGATATTTCCATGACTGTCAAACGCCATACTTGATGGATATACCAATGATTTCAAGACACTGCCGCTACCCGAACATCCAACTAAACATCGAAAACCATTTGGACCCGAACCGACTATTCGATTATAATTATTATCAACAATAAATAAATATTTATCTCCATCGAGCATAACTCCAATTGGGCAATCTAGCGAAATAGTTCCAATTGCTGCATCGCCTGCTACTGTTATTCCTGTTGTAATACCAAAGTTGAATAATTGGATACGATCATTTCCGCAGTCCGCGACATATAAATCAAAGTTAACGTCGACAAAGATTTCATAGGGACTATTGAGATATGTTGAAGTTGAACTATATGAACCGGCAACACCAGCAACACTTGTCCATGCACTTGAAGTACTCTCTAAAGGTCTTTTAACAACTTGATGATAATCTGGCATAGAACAATATAAAACATCGTTGTTATCAATAAACAAACCAAAACATAAGCGAGTTGATGTTGTAACTAATGTAGTACCATTACTGTTTGCTGTTAACTTGTCAATATAATAGGAGGAAGAATATTGACTACTAACGTAGATATCACCGTTTGAAGAAACAAAGATCGCGTATGCATATGATAAGCTACGAGAGATATTTACTGTTGTGTTTTGACCATTAGGAAACCAAATATGAATGCGTCCATACTGTCGGCTAGGAACATAGATTCTATTATTTTTATCAATATAAATTCCCCAAGGATTTGTGCCAATGGTGTCATTGTCTGCAAATGTAATTCCATCTGAGTTCCAAGTTCGTGATGCTTGAAATTTTGGAGTATTGTACGAAGGAGCTAAAATGCATGAAAATGGAAATCATTTTTATCATTGATACTATCTTACTCTTTGTATTATTGAATGGCACATATTTTTGAATTCGATGATTATTTCGATCGACTACATAAATATTTCCATAACTGTCAAATGCCATACTAGATGGATAAACCAATGATTTCAATACATTATCGCTACCCGAACATCCAACTAGACATCGAAAACCATTTGGACCCGAACCGACTATTCGATTGTTGTATTGATCGACAATAAATAAATATTTATCAGCATCTAATGAAACACCAGTTGGATAATAAAGTGTAATAGTTTCTGGAGCGGCACTTCCTACTACTGTTATTCCTGTTGTAATACCAAGATTGAACAGTTGGATACGATTATTGGTACGATCTGCGACGTAAAGATCGAAGTTAGTATCAATGAAGATTCCATGCGGATTATAAAGATATGTTGAACTTGAGCTAGGAGTACCGGCTATACCAGCAACACCGGTCCATGAACTTGAGCCAGCATCGACTGGTATCTTGATAACTTGATGATAATCTGGCATAGAACAATATAAAACATCATTGCTATCAATAAACAAACCATAACATAAGCGAGTTGATGTTGTAACTAATGTGGTACCATTACTGTTTGCTGTTAACTTATCAATATAATATGAAGATGAAGATGAATATTGACTACTAACATATATATCGCCATTTGAAGAAACAAAGGTCGCGTATGCATATGATGAGCTACGAGAGATATTTACTGTTGTGTTTTGACCATTAGGAAACCAAATATGAATGCGCCCATACTGTCGGCTAGGAACATAGATTCTATTATTTTTATCAATATAAATTCCCCAAGGAGTTGTGCCAATGGTGTCATTGTCTGCAAATGTAATTCCATCTGAGTTCCAAGTTGTTCCTGTGGGAATTTTTGGAGTATTGTAGAAAGGTACTATGATTATAGAACGTAGTGAAATATATTCTGATTAGTTTAACGAACTTACGACTTTTATTGTATAGTAAAATAAACTTTTGAATTCGGTTATTCGCTAGATCAGTAACATAAATATTTCCAGCACTATCAAATGACATACTCCAGGGAGTATTGAGGGTGTTGGATCCTGCGCCAGAACCGGAGCATCCAATGATACATCGAAAACCATTGGGACCCGAGCCAATGATACGATGATTATTGGTATTAACAATAAATAAATACTTGTCTGCATCTAATTTAACATCCGTTGGACAAGAAAGTGTAATGGTACCAGGTACTGTGCTTCCGACCAGAGTTGTTCCATCGAATTGATTAAGTGGAAAGAATTGAATTCGATTATTGCTACAATCTGCAACGTAAAGATCGAAATTAGTATCAACGAAGATTCCATAAGGATTATATAAGTAGCGTGCAGTTGAACCAGTAACTCCTGGTACACCAGCAACTGTTTCATATGTATATGAACTAATGTTGAGAGATTTCTTTAGTACTTGATGATTTCCAGTCATTGAACAGTAGAGATTGTTGGCTATATCAATGAAGATATCGTAACATGGAGTACAAGAATATATCATTTGAATAGGATTCGTTGAATTAATTGACCATTTATTGATTCCATAATATGAACTGGATATATCCGTATAAATAGCATTATTTTTATCGAGAAAAACACTAAATAAATTTGATGAATTAATCGAAATATTTCCCTTTGGTATCGTAGCGTTGTTCGACCAAATAAGAATTCGATTGATGCTACGATTTGGTATATAAATTGTATTATCGTTGTTGATTAAAATCTCATAAGGACTCGAACCAATAATGCTACTAGTAGCAAATGTTATCCCATTGGGATTCCATGAAGCGTATGGAGAAAATGTCGGTCGATTGAATGTTATACCTAGTCAACAAAATCGTTGTGAACATGTCAGATAAGTTAAATTTTATTTCATTTTTTTCACTCACTGAGAACTTCCCCAAGTGACATGAGAATAAACCATAATTTGAAGCGATCGTACACGATCATTTTGATATACGTAATTGTCGATGAAAAGGGAGAAAAGTGGCACAGTGCTCTGTCTATATATAGAGTTATTTGATTACATATTTGTTCAAGAAAGTGTCTGCGTCCTGGTGACAAATTAGGAACATTATTTAATTTTGAATGTTTTTTTGATGACTTTCTCATGTCAGAAAAACATCATTGTTTATGCACAAATAAGGTTCTATCGATGTCAACAGACATGTAATCAAATACATTGTTGGACAACAATAAAATTCATACTTTTTAATGTTTTCTAGAAATTATCAATCAATTCACTTTGTTTTCAACGCTCAGAAGATTCAAATGTCCAAGTATGGTTTCATAGGAAATCGTAACTGATTCGAATTGATACATCCAACGATAAGAATTGCCAAAACTGAATGTGCTTTTTCTTTGTTTTTTTTCGATCTGAATCTGTCTGCTTTACGGTAAAAGTAAAAATAAAACGAAACAAAGAAAAAAGTAATTTTGCTTTCAACAACGTATTTTACATAGAATCCTCTGTAAGTCATAGAATATTATGTTTTTCTCTTTCAAAAAAACTTGACCAAGCTGATAAAGATATTCACATAGTTCTTCGAGCATATTATTAATTTCGTCTTTATGTAAACAACATTTCTGTTTATTGATTAAACTAGAATTATGATTTATTTTCTTTTATTCATCATATAAGTAAACACAGAGTAATAATATTGTATTATGTGGACTTCGATTTGCACTATTCGTGAAGTCGTAGGTTGAGAAATGAAATAATAAAAAAGAACAGCAGTTGATTGTGTTCTGTATACAAAAAATATTATTCTACGTAAAAAGGCTTGCCCGACCAACAATCATTGTCTGAATTGAATTGAAATGTTACAACGAAAATCAATTTTAACATCTACTACTATGAAACGGTCATCAAAAACTCGTGTTCAATCAAATAAAACTTCTGTAAATATACATCATTCTCTTTTCTTTTTATTATGAATAAGTTACATTTTGCAGTCATCTCAAAGTTCAATAAGCACAAAAAACGATCTGAAACAAGGCTCAAAAAGGTTTTCATTCGATATACAAGATGATTCAGTGTCTGTAGTAAAGCGAACTCATGCAGATCAAGTAAAAAAAGAGACGAAAACGTTTGGTGATAATCATAGCGATCAACGAGTAAGTTTCTATTTATTCAACTAAAGTATATTTATATTTGAAATGTCCTCTAGTCGAACAACCATGAATTATTTAGTAAAAAGAATATTTCAGAAAATAACCTACAGCAATCGAATAAAAAGATACGAAGACGATTGAAACTATCGTAAGTCGATGGACAACCAGAAATAACAGAGTAATCATAAATTAATTATATCTTTTCACTTCAAACTGGTTATTGTCAATGTTCACGATTATGTCTCTTTTGCTCAATACTAACTGGCATTTTGATTGGAACAGTCATAGCAGTAGCCTTACTGGCTACGTTGTCTACCAAGTCGTTAACTACAACCATAAGCTCATTGACAAATTTATCAATTGCAGCATCAACAACAACAACAACTACAACTACAGAAACAACAACTACTACGGAAACGACAACGAGTGAATCAACAACTACAACTACGGCAACAACAACCACTGAATCAGCGACGACAACTACAGAAACAACAACTACAGACACAACAACAGTCAGTACTACTTCTACTTCACCATGGACAACTGTTACATGTAAAATAATTAAGTCTTTTTTTTCATAATAACATAAGATTAAAATATATATTTAGATGTACCAACTGGTATTTGGGCATTGACAATTCCAACATGTGCTATATGGAATGCAACGGGAAATACTGTAGCAGGAAACTACGATGGATCAACAGGAAAGGATTTAGCATCACTTGATAGTCCAGTGAATATCTTCGTTGATAATAATTTTACTTTGTATGTTGCCGATCGAGATAACAGTCGAGTTCTCAAATATCCAGCTAATGTTACAGTTGGCACTGTTGTAGCAGGTAATGACACACAGGGTAACACTGCATCACTTCTAAAATTACCAAGAGGAGTTGCTGTTGATCAAATGGGCGCTGTTATTGTTGGTGATAGTGGAAATTATCGCATACAAAAATTTGACATTGGCTCTACCGTTGGAGTTACATTGGCTGCCAATGCTGCATGGAATCCACTTGGTGATACACGAGATTTACATATTGATGTGAACAATAACGTTTATGTAACAGATTCAGATTATAGTCGAATAGTCAAATTTTATCCTGGAAATGGCATTGGTGAAATTCTAGCTGGTGCTAGTGCACCCGGAAATAAGTCCTATCAACTTTTAACTCCTTTTGGAAATTATATGGATACAGATGGAACTTTATATATAGCAGATTCTGGAAATCATCGTGTGCAGAAATGGTTAAACGGTGCTTCAAATGGAACAACTGTTGCTGGAATTACTGGCGTTAAAGGTTCAGCTTTAACTCGATTAACTAATCCAAGAGGAGTTATTGTTGATAATAATAAGTAAATTGATAGAATTAATTCATCGTTGTACCATTTTGCTTGCCTATAGATATATCTACGTAGTAGATTCTGGGAATGATCGCATTGTTCGATGGACAACAAATTATGCAGCTGGTGGCACATGTATTGTAGGTTGTAGTGGAAGTGGAAGTGGTGCAAATCAATTAAACAGTCCACGAGATGTCAAATTTGATTCTGATGGCAATTTATATGTTAGTGATCAAGGAAATAATAGAATTCAGAAGTTTTCAATTCAATATCCTGGCAATTGTACTCCAAGTATTCATTCTTGGAGTAAAATGTCTCGCTATATCTATTATCTTTTATTTTAGGTGGATAACAATTACTTCGAAATTGACATACGTATAAATAGCTTCTTCTTTTTTTTTTTTTATTAAGGAAGATCAAAAACTTCTCCATGTTTTACAACAATAAATGAGGATGATTCGAGATCGTTGTTTTCTACAGCTTCAGCGAGTTTTTCTGGTGGTTCCAAAAAGTATTCGTATGCCATTGCCCACGTACCCCAATGAATCCCGATAGACTTATTTGATTGAACTTCCATATGAATACGAACAGCTTCAGTTGGTGAGACATGTTGTTCTTGCATAACCCATCTCGGTTCATAAGCACCAATTGGAATAGCACTTAGATCGAATGGACCATATTTTTGACCGATTTGTCGAAAAATTGGAATATTATTTGTATAACCTGTATCACCAGCAAAATAGAATTTATGTGTTGCATCCCAGATAGCAAAACCACCCCATAGTGATTTGTTTCTATCGAATGGTGTACGACGACTCCTAAAGTTATATAAAACAAAAATAAAAATCTTCCATTGATTTAAGTAAAGTCGAATTACCAATGTTGAGCAGGACAAAATGCAATATTCACATCTTTTTGCTAAAGAACATAATTTACAAATTTCAGTCGAAGTATTCGTATATTTTCTTACTGAAAAATAATATTCTTCCCACCAATCGAGTTCAATGACATTTGATATACCCTCATCCAAAAACCATTCTCGTAAACCTCGACCACAGAACCAAGTTAATCGTTTACCATACCGTTCATTGAGTTGCATGACACTTGAATAATCGAGATGATCATAATGATTATGTGAAATAAATACAGCATCGAGATCATTAGGTAGATCATTTGCTGTGAGAGCAGGTGGACGAAAACGTTTGGGTCCAAGAGATGATCGTGGACCACATCGGTCACTGAACACAGGATCAACAAGAAATCGAAAATTATTCATTTGAATATAACAGGATGCATGGCCAATCCAAATAAATCGTATACCCGATTTGTTGAGATATAATTCTTCAGGTTTTTCATGACGAATAACTGGCAGGAGTGTATCCAGTGCTTTTCTATCTGATGGCAAACGTGTATTATCTTTTGCAGTGATTTTCCACCAGATAATTTTTCCAAAACTCGGTAGTTTATATTGAAGATTAAATGAGTTTATATACCGACCATCGACCATTTGTGATCGGCTTAATTCGATCGGAACTATAGTTGCATTCTCTTGAACTTGAGAATAAACGATTTCTCCTAAACATGTCAATGTTAGATAGAAGATAAAATACATGTTTAGTTATTGTATCCCAATTTGTGCACTGCAAATGAGTATAAATTCAATGATCATCGATAGTTTTACTTCCGAGATAAGAGAAAGAGATCTTGTTACAAGTTTATTTGTTTGTACTTTAATTGAATTTTTGTTATCTTTCTTTACTTGATTCTCATATGCACGATAGTTCGTATGTTTATTTCGTAAGAGTGATATTTAACATTATTACAGAACGAGATCCTATTTCGCCTGATGTAAAACTACCAGTAAAAATACCGAGATCTTGATGTGCCCAAAGATCTCGAACAGTCGCTGAATGATCACTAGGAAAGCCAATATCAGTCCATTTCACTGTCAATTGTGCACTATCACCATCACCTCGATTAAATAAGATAACAGCTTGTGAACCACCTGTAAGTGGACCAGCCCATATTTCGAGATTATCTTCAACCGTTAAACATCTACCACTATATTTGCTTCGTAAACTTCCATCAGTACTATTCCATATCCATTGTTGATTATCTTGATGATTGCATGGAATTGATTGAATATTTGGTCCACTCTTTTGATAAACATCCACACTATATAAAAAAGATCATTATTCAAGAGACACAAAAAGACTCATTAGTATAATGCGTACCAATATTGATTCATTTGTGTGACAAGTGTTTCATCAGATGTATTTGCTATCCATTGTTGATTTTTGCCTTGACATTCAGCTTGAGGATTATTAATTTCGCAGGTACTTAGAACAACTGGCGCTTGTCCTTGTTGACAATGCGAAACAGATAAACATCGTCCATCGAAAGCTGAACGAATGCTACCATCTTGTGGATTATAACTCCATTGACGTCGTTTTGGATCAACACCCGAAGGTGTTGTACAATCATCAAGAAGAGCAAGACCAGAAACATTGGGTGATTGTGATGATGTTACAATAAGTCTTCGTCCTTGAACTCCTAACGGATCTTGGTTGACAGCAATAACTTCTGGATTAGTTAGAATAGCTATTGTATCAGCAGTCATATTAGTAACATCACAGCCGATGATTAAAGGTGCTTTCGTAAGTGCCCAAAGAGAAAAATGAGTAATATATTCAGCTGTAGTCATTCCACCATTCCCAATTTCCAACACTATCGATCAGGAAGAAACAGTTAATTTCATAAAATAGTGAGAAAAGGATGTTTTTACTATCGGGATCATTCCAACCTCCAGGACCAGCTCGATTAGCACTCGCATCATTCTAAAACAATAAACTCTTGATATCGGTTCTCTAATTTCTTACTAAGTAAATATTCGATGTCATCGATCCCCAGTAATCTTGAATATCCCACGTTGTTCGCCAACTATTTCCAACATTTGGCGGCCAAACATCATCGGTACCTACACCGCCACACAATGAATAAAATATAGGCCTACCAGTTGCATTGAGTGCATCGCGCATGATAGAATATTCGACTGCAGCTGGCGTCCCATTTGTGTAGCATGAATCCAATTTTAAATAATCGACACCCCAACTAGCATAAGTTTGTGCATCTTTGACTTCGTAGCCTAATGATCCAGGACGGCGTTGGCACGTCATGTTCCCTCTATCGGAATAAAGACCAAACTTAAGTCCTTTCGAATGAACATAGTCCACCAATGCTGGGATACCACTTGGAAATGCAATAGGATCTGGTTGAATCGTGCCATTTGCATCTCGACTTATTTGCCAACAATCATCCATATTCACTTTAAGCGTAACAAGAATAAAATGAAACGATGTATTTTATGTCGAAATGACTTACCATATTGATAACCGGCTTTTAATAAACCTGACGCAACCATAGCGTCTGCTGTTTGACGAATAACAGCTTCATTGATTTGACAAGCATAATGATTCCAACTGTTCCATCCTTTTTTTAAGAAAATCAAATGTAAAAATCACTCACAAAACATTCAGATGTAGATGTAGTTACCCATTTGAGGTGTTCGTCCCAACCCATTATTCAGTGCAATAGCACTTTGAATGAAAACGAATATATAGAAAAGGCGTAAATCAAACATTCTTATTTGAATAACAAAACGAAATGAAGAACACGTTTATTTATATACTACGTATCTATAGTTGATTATTGTTATGATAAGAAGAAAGTTCACATTTTATAACATCAAAAAGATTGCTATCTGACCACTATAGTGTCTTAACAATTGACTAGTCCATTTTCAAAGATAAATCACGGATAAAATTTTATCGAATCAGAAAATATAAACTTCTGCATTGGCAATTGATTTGCCATTAAATTCATTTTGTTTCAATGCAGATAGGTTCCAATGGTCCACTCGAACAAGTCAATAGACGGCTCTGTAATACGTATACACAAATCTGCCCTCGATTGAAATTTCTTGAGCTAACTGATGATTTTCGTTCAGTTTCGCATTCAGCATCGTGGAACAATCTTTTATATTGGAAAGCAGAATGTCGTGAAATTGGTGACTTATCTAAAATCATTCGTTTAGCACCGGATCTTCGTTCATTTGATATTCATTTGATTAGATTTAATGAGATGATCAACAGTTGTCAATTTTGTGATACTGAGACCTAAACTATGTTAAGAACTTCATGAAATTTGTCAACAACTGCTGGTAGACATACACTACTCAATTTTTTTGTATGACTCTTCTTTTTACAAAAAATAATGTCGAACTCATTTGGAATTTCCATCACTTATCTTTCTTTGGAAAAAAATCCATTTTTGTTTAATTTTGATAAAGAATTATTTTGACGCATTTGATAACGAAGCTTTGATGAATTATATAAACGATTTTTTAGTTACCTCTAAACAGATACTTTCTTCTGAAATAAAAGCAAAACACTCTGTTAACAAATATGAGCGCAACAGCTAACAATCGTTCT
>Ga0209914_1003661_pt1 | contig 10494 bp, 16 predicted proteins | sample ThiBiot_500_plan_FD_183949 | JGI IMG/M metagenome (GOLD analysis project Ga0209914, IMG submission 183949) | Wastewater bioreactor microbial communities from Cape Town, South Africa - Thiocy_cont_500_plan (SPAdes) | ecosystem: Engineered > Bioreactor > Thiocyanate-remediating > Anaerobic-Aerobic... | reverse complement strand
CATTTCACGCAGGAGAAGCAAGTTTGATGGAAAGTCTTCCCAATTGCAGCCAGGCACGCCTGTCCTACTACGATGTCCTGTCCACACTCGCCGCACTTTCTTTTTGCGCTGTACATCAGAATTGTTATCTGTGAACGTCGAACCAGAAGCCCCTGTACCCTCAATAGCTAGTACATGCTCTGGCATAAATAGTTTAGTTTGCGCGTCGCCCACGCGTGCTCCATCTTATTTTGGAAATACCCGTGCCTGTTAATAGATCTTCCCGACGCTTTAGCATTCCAAATACTACCCACAAGAACTCATGCTGAACATATGATCTCGCGCTCGTGCATCTTGTGAAAACGTCGAAGAGGTTGTCGCAACCAACCTTCGAGCGCGTGTCTTCTTGTCTTCAGAAGGTTCGTCCTGGCGCGCACGTACTGGTTCTTGGAAATCTTGGTGCACGCAAGTCTCTGCCCCTTTGATCCCGCAAATTGCGGCGCACAGCAAAAGACAAATTCCGAGAAAGACCGAAGGTATTTGTTCTGGCGTAACGCAAGGCAGGTTGTTAACACAGCGGGAAGAGATGGCACGCACAAGGCTCAACTCAACAGACTTAGACAGTCTTATCGTGGAACCAGAACCTTTGGAGTATACGAGAGCAGCTGGAACTGGCTTTGAAAACAGCCTACAAATCAGCAACGTATGTGGAGACACTCATGAGGATGAAATGTATTGCGGATGCGCAACGGCGATAACGTGTGATCAACAAACAAAACCAATGAAGAGAACAACCTGATGTGCCTAGAAATAACGTGGGAATAATAAACATCTGAGTGTACTTAACACTAAAGTACCTTGATATCTCAATGACGTAGTTGCTCACAACGAGAACAGCAACACCCATCTTTTGCGCTGACATGGCCCCAGTGACGACAGCGCACACATCGATCACAGGTACACTGAAGAAAGGAGAAATTAGACACTTTGCGAGAGAAAAAAATATATACCTCTCCTCCAAACACATGTCGCGCAGCTTCAGAAGTGTGCCACCAATATTCATCAGGCAATTCATGATGACGCAAGCACAACTCGCAGGAAGAATCAAGCTCTTTATGAGTTTTATGATTTTCAACCAGCGGTTCGTAATGTCGTAAGTAGTCTCGCATACATTGCCATGCCTCGGCCATGGCCCATTGTAACATCTTGTTAGTTGTCTCAGCATCTTTAGTAGTGAAAATCAACTCACACAATGAGGTTCGTAGAAATTGTGACCACTCCTGCAGGCCCAGCAAGTACCCCGCCAAACCTCCCATAGGTACTGTCCAATGTGGCAAAGCAGGGACAAAGTTACGAGCGGCATAGCCCATAGAATAGTTGTTATAAGGATGGGGAGCTAGCTCTGGTGCAGTTCCTTGTGTCCATGAACGATACACCTAAAAATGTTTAATCACTTAAGAGAAAAATGCTTTGTAAGTTTTGGGTACTAACCGAAGAAGGAGGATTTGGTAAGATACTCTCTCTTGGCAATCCCTTGTCGGGAGGCATGAGAGGGCCAAGATAAGGATATAAAACAAACCTATCTCCTAATCCTCCATTTAGCAGGGGTGCATGTGGCAACAATGGCGACAAGAGCAGAACAGAGCCAAGCTTCATTTCAGGCACGATGTAACCTTCAACACGCGTCTATGTTGTTTTCAAGTTTGTTGGTGAATGGCAATGGATATGATGAACTTACGGCATTATTTAAGTCACTAGTGGTCCACTGTGTGTGCTCCCAGTTCCCTCTCTTCCGCGCGTCTTCAAATGCAGGTAGCCATTTGTCCACATGGTGCCACCCCTTTGAAATTAAGGTGGTTTAATCGGAAAGAGAAAGAAAAACAAGAGGGTACTTACGGCTGCTACGGCCAAGCCTGATTTCCCTTGCTCAATAGGTACCACAAATTGATAAAAACAATCAAATGTGTGGTTTTGTTTGTGCAATAATCGTGCCCCCCAGTAGTTAATATCCGTGTGCGAAAATTCGAACCCCCTCTTTCGAGCCTTCGGCTTGCCAATATTCGGCGAGTGGCCTCGATCGAAATTTATCTTCATGTCATAGAAATTGTAAGATAATTCTACGGTACCATACGTCTCAGCTGCCAGGGCAAACAGATTGGGGTGCATAGCCAACAGACAATGTGCCATGGTAACATAACATTTGGTCCAGCCTGCTTTGGTTACCACTGCGCGTGTCCCACCAGGGCCTTGCATGTATTGATACGCTGATTTGTCCCAACCCTCAGCTGCCAACCACAGCTTTATATACCGTTTACACAGGTTCAGTGTTTCTTGATCCACCACATCGGGTATAACTACGTAACCTATTCACTGAGTTACTGACATGCGTATAAAAATGAATAAAATATTGTACCATGTTCAAGCAAATGATTACGACGCTCTGCCGTCATCCATATGGGGACGTGAGTAACATCTGGCAACATACTTTCAGGCTTTTTCCACTTCAGGAGCCGGAATACACTGGAAGGGGCTGTGCTCAAGGCTTTCATGATCTCTTCGTCGGTGTCTGGCAGATGTGTAGATGGGAGGCGTTGTTGTTCAACAGATTCCCCCTCGCTCTCACTGTCGCTCGTGATCATACTTTCTTCATCTGCCTCATTGCCGGTTTCAAGATCGCTCTCGTCGTTTGAATCGGCGGAATCCTCTGATCGCTTGTACTCCCTTTGACCTGGACTCTCTTGGAAGTGTCCTTAGTGCAATTTCATTTTTCAGGCTAGTCTTACCAACCACGCTCCCTTCCTCATAGGCCAATCCGTGAGGGCAACACAGTGGTGCAGTTGCGTAATTGACATCTTGTTGCTTGAAATCATTATCAACCAACCGCGGAGGACAAGGCGGCGCTGCTGTTGCGTCCTCAACCGGCAGGACATCCTCGTCGAGTGCCGCAGCTCTTCTCTTTCGTGGTTTTTTTTCTATAAAACCTGAGGTCTCTGAGTTTTGCTCAGCATTCTCCTCGCGCAAACGTTTGCCTTGTCGCTTGGTCTATTAGGGAAAAAAAGCAAGGAAACAAATAATGTGAAATTAACTCGTAATTAGTTCGCTTACCCTCATCCATTTACGAAGCTGCGTTACGGTCACTCGTGCCGGAGAAAAAATCTGTGCGAGTTTCTTTACTAAAAGAGAAACGGTTTCTTTCGCAGGTCCCATCGGCAACAGCCCCCGAAATTCTTCACTTTGACACAGACGCTTGTACAAGCGCATCGAATCCTTTCGATAGTTGTCAGCGGTCGAGAGTGCCATACGGCGTTGCACTAAGTGCCTCAAGAGGAAGCTGCCTATCTCCTTTTGCGGTGATTTCCACCAACGCGCACGGCAAACAACACATGCTAACAGCAACTCCACCTGAGCGTTGTGATAATTGACAATGTAGGCATTTAAACAAGCCATCTCGTCACTATCCTGAATTTTTATGGAGGAATCAGAGTTAACACTTTTTGCGTAACAGGTTAACAATAAAATGAGCAAAGAAATTTGATTCAGCAAAGGGAAAGAGGCGGAACTTTGTGTGTACGTGGGATTGTGAAATGCCCTGAATGTTTTTCTCCCCATCAGTAGAGTTACCTTACCTCCCTGGGCACATTACAACCACTCTCTTCCATTGTCTTTCGCCACAAGCGTTTGCGCAAGCGCTGTCCGTGTGCCTTCTTCCCTTGCTTGGCGAATGATTTATCAAACATTTGAAATCGGAGTTGAAAAGCGAACTCGCAAGTTCGATTTTAAACTCCGATATTCAAAAAGTATCATACGGTTGGTTTGTTTTTTTGTTGTGTGTGTGTTAGTGGGTGGTGGTAGCACCGTGGTCGTGGGCGAGCTAGGCTCTGAGAGGTGTACGGTGGCGTTGTGCGCTAGTCGCCGGGCCCACCTGTGCAAGGAAAAGCTGTACATCTCTCTTTGCTGAATCCGTCCAGATTAATTACGGCCACCCCCTCTTTCACACCCATTTCTATCTTCCCGTAATTATCTTTCTTTCTTTCTTTTTTTTTTTTTTTTTTGTCTTTTTTTTTCTTTTAACTCATGGAAGAGGCAATATCTTCAATGGTACGAACACGAACCATTTTCATGGGAATAACATTGGAAGCAAACACATCCATATTTACGTCTTGTTTTAGGATTTCGAAACTTGGTGCCGTTCTGGAAGCAATTACATTCAACTGCCCCTCGCACAACGACTCTCCACTCCGGAACAGGTTTCTCCTGCCACCTTTTCAGTCATTTTCTGAGCATTTGGCCTAGGAGGAAAATGTTTGGTGTCACCCGCTTCCCTCATTGGACGTAACTCTCGCGACTCCTACACAAAGATTACCAATGGATCCGTTCCCAAGAATTAATCCCATACAACTTTCATCTACTAAACGTAAACGTTCCGACTCCGCATCTTTGCTAAATTCATGCACTGCCAGCCCGGTATAGCTCTTTCTCTTTCTTGCTGTTCCAAATGTAACCTAACAACACTCTCAATAGCGAGCACTACCGGATCCCAGTTTCCTTTGCCTCTCACCTACGTTTATTCATTTTGAAGTATGTTACACCGGATTAGGATTGTACAATCTAATATTGTTTGTTGTTTGCCCTGTTAAAGGAGGCGCATGAGCGACTGGACAGATTTATTGTTGCTACTTTGGGTATGCCCCATCCCGCCTGGCGTAAAAAAGAAAAAATTACATTTGCTGTTATCCATGAACGGTGTAAAGCTTGGCTGGTATGTTTTTGCCGTTACCATTTAGCTATGAGGATATTTAACTGAGTCTCTAAGTAGCAAAGTAAAAATGATTATGTACCGGTTGCTGGTAAAATTTTAGAAGGCCGCATACGGCGATATTTCCCAAAGGCTATTCCGCTTGGGACACGGAGAACCCGCTTTTATGAGCTTCGGGTATGTATTATCAGGAATGGTTTCTTGTTTGGAAGAACACTAATTGGGTCTTGTTTTAGTGGTTAGAACAGAAAAGTGCATTTCCTACATTATTTCAAATAGTAATTCTCTATTTGTTACGAGATGACAAAGCAAAATGGTTCGTAGACTATTTCATGGGTTTTAGACTAAACCTTTAAAAGGAATGGTCTTTGGTGCTCGCCGTTGGTGTGGCAGTTAGATTCATCGTCTTTGCAGCACATTCTAGCCTTCGGACAAAGCCAATGCCCTGATGTTGAGAATTTGAGTTACCTGTTGTTACGCGTGATACAATCTGTTCCACCTCCTGAACCACCAAACAGTCTATCAAAGGTATTTTTACAATAATCTCCTTATAATAATACTAACACATTAGTAGGATGATTGCGTTCGCTGGCAGAGACAAGAGAGCCTTGAGGAAAATCAACATACGTTTTCGGATGGCCCTGACGGTTTGCTTGAGAAGACGAAAGAAGCTCTTTTATGTGTGAATCCCAATGCAAAACGCATCCGCAAACTGCCCAAAGATCTAAATCGCAGGGCTGCTGTATGTGCATTACAATTTGTTGTGTTTTTTTTGTTTCACACTGAAACCTACAATAGACCGCACAACTGGGGCAACACTGGCTTAGGTTCTTAGCTGAAGCATTTGGCTCATTAACGAACTGGACTTCGCTGTTTATTCGCAGCTCTGAAGGCAAAGAAGCGCTCATGTCATCGCTTCAAAAGGGCTATGTACCGGCAGACTTGCGAGAGCAAATCACAGAACTTGCAAGTAGATCTGCTGTCGATGCGTATTTTCGAGAAGCCGAGGAGGTAACTGTTAAATCATACGATTCTGTGGAAATAAGAAACCTAATATTTTTTTTTTAGAAATTTAGAGAGGTTTCAGCAACAGTGTTAAGCGGTGGTACTACTTCATGTCAAGAATACCATCGCATTCGAATGACCACGTTGTATGAACCGAAGACCGCTTCGCAATCTGCCTCAGATAGATCCAAACAGCTATTCACTCTGCCGGGTGCTTTAGAATTGCAGCAACAAGTATTTACTGCTATTTGCAATAGCGGTGGCGGCTGGAAAATCGGATAGTGGAACACGGAAGAGTTTGTTAAAATGATTCTTGGTGATCTCAAAGTTACCGACAAAAGGCCACAGGTGAAATTTCGCTCTATTAACAGCGTTTCACAAATTTACCATATTATTTTAGACTGCACAGGAGTATCTTCAGCGTCTGGTAATTAGAAAGCAGCAATTTGGCACGCACTTGCGCACACTATACCTTCGAGCTCAACAAAAATACAAAACGGCAGAGCGACAACAATTGTTGCAAACCTCTATGCAGCTTTCGACCTTCCCAACTGGTTTGTAATTCAATAATGTTAACATTTTCGTCTTTTTAACCCACACGATTTAGGGTCCAGTGGCCAAGGACATTGGGACCGGTTTGTGATGACCGACACGTGGCTAAGAGTACCTGATGCTTCCTATTTTGCTTATTTGTGGTGGACGCGAGAAATACGGGGCAAAAGAACATTAAGTAGACGGAAAGTGCGAGGAATACCGATCCCTGGACTACCGTCACTCAAAATAGCGAAAAACGAGATCAAATGCCTGGCTATCGGCCAATGGAATAAGGCACAGAGGTTGGAAGATGTTCTTTTGCCGCTTGGAAAACAGGCACAGCTCTTTGCTGCTGGCCATTTCCCCATCGGAAAAATCTGGATGACCAAGGAAGCGGGAATCGAAACCACCTGTTATGCAAGCCGTGTAGTACCACTGGCAACAGCTTTGACCTGGCTTATCGTTAATGCTGAGAACAAGCAACTTTTTAAGCCGCAACTAAATGTACGTCTCTTTTGCATCCATTCTCCTTTATTGTTCAACTAATTTGACCTTTTAAAAGCACATCAATGTGCAATATGGAGTATGGTGTGATGGGACACAATGTCTGAAACATCCTATTTTGGCATGTGTAGTTTTTCTGCTTTGGGATCTTGCATACGCCACAAACTCGGATGTGCAGTGGATGGATACATCGAGGCTCTTTCCTGTAGTACTCAGCGTCGTACCAGAGAACGGAGTCCGAGTGCAAGAAATTATGGATTGGGTAATCAACACATTTTTTGTACTGTGCCTTTTATAGTAATTAATATTCCTTTTTTAAGATTAAAAGCGAGGCGCATTCCCTTCCATTATTACATTGGCGCGATAAAGAATATTCTTTCACCTGGCGTGCATTGACAGCTGACAACTCTTGCCTCCAAAAAATGCTGGGCAATTTGGGGGGCAGTTCGCCATTGCGATGTTCATGCTGTGGTGTCAATTTTGCTGCTGGTGAGAAGCTTTGGCAGTTTGCGACTATTGAAGCATCTAAGCCCAAAACGCTTCTCACGTTAGCAGAGGCATGGGCAAATGGGACGGCGAAAGAGCTTGGAATGAAGACACGAAGCCCTATTATACCCTCATTGACTAGTCTAAACCTACAACCTGAGGTTAAAGAATGGGCTGAACAATTGATCTTTGGCGGCGAGCCATTGCACAATATAAAAGGCCATTGGACATCGATTCTTGCCAGATTGCGTGGAATGAAGACGGTTTTTGACTACGAGTGCTTTTCGAAGCTGGTCGACCAGCATGTGCAACGCCGACTCGCAAGCGAGCTTGATGGTGCTCATATTCGGGAGTTGGCACTTCGATGGAAACAAGTGTTCATGCCTGCACTTTTAGTATCCGACGAAGAACGCCCAACTTGGGAAAAATTCTTTACCTTCTGGACAGAGGTATATTTTTATTGTTTACTTGTGAAATATTGAATATTTTTCAAAAGATACAATGGATTGTGTATCAGGGACCTGAAGCACGTAACTATGTCGGTTTAAGGCTGCGATTGCACGTGTTGGTCTTTTTGTATTTCAAGCTTTGTCATCAACTATTTCCGGACACCAAATCTGTCAAACGACGACAAACAGACCAATTGAAAAGGGAATTAATTGAGCAGGTACCTCTCTTCTCTTTCTTTCTTTTTTTATCTCTGTGTGTGTCTGTGCGTATGCATGTGTGTGTGTGTGCGTGTGCGTGTGCATGTACGTGTGCATGTGTGCGTGTGCGTGTGTGTGTGCATGTGCGTGTGTACGTGCGTACGTGCGTATGTGTGTGTGCATGCGTGTGTACGTGTGCGTGCGTGCGTGTGCATGTGTGCGTGTGCGTGTGTGTGTGCGTGTGCATGTGCGTGTGTGTGTGTGCGTGTGTGCGTGTGCGCGTGTGCATGTGCGTGTGTGCGTGTGCGCGTGTGCATGTGCGTGTGCGTGTGCGTGTGCGTGTGCGTGTGCGTGTGCGTGTGCATGTGCGTGTGTGCATGCGTGCATGCGTGCGCGTGTATGTGGGGGGGGGGTGGCAATGGTCAGTTTAGCTCCCACTCTGTGTAGCGCACCTATTTTTGGTGCTATCCATCGTTGCCAGCATCTTATGTTTTTTTTCAATTCTATTTTCCTTTATATGAATATTTCTAACTTTGATAATAGGTAATAAAGAGCTATGATGGCAATATAAAGGCAGCAAATGCAGATTGTAAAAAAAAATATGGTCGATTGTTGACAAGACTTCGGGTAGTAGATTTAAAAGAATTATTGGGCTTAAGGTAAAATTGGTTTGTTTTATTTATTTAATTAAGAAATACTTTTAATACTCTCCGAATGTTGACATTTACTTTTAATAGTGTTACTCAACAAACAACGATTAACGAAAAGATTGACAGTCTTTATGACTTGTATCTGCACTCTTTGATTGCACATGTACCGGATTGTTTTGAGGTGATGGACTTACACAATCTAAGCACCGAGCGAGGTGAAGGGTTTTTCGCTTTCATGAAGCATGTGTTGTTACGGCTAACTGGAAGGGACTTGCGGAATGAACAAGTACTTCGGGAGGTTCTGATACGATTCAGCATGGGTACTTTTACTTCCAGATCAGCAGAGACAAATGCTAAGCTATCTAAATTATTTTCTGGTACCATAGCATCTAAAAGCTTCTGCTCTCCCCTCTCTTCTCCCTCTTTTCTTTCTCCCCCCCTTCCCTCTCCTCTCTCCCTCGTCTCCCCTCGCTTCTCTCTCTCTTCTTTCTCCCCCCTTCCCTCTCCTCTCTCATCTCTCCCCCCTCTCTCTCCTCCTCTCCCTCTTTTCCCCTCCCTCTCTCTCCTCTCCTCCCTCTTTTCCCCTCCCTCTCTCTCCTCTCTCTGACTAATATGTCCTTAGATCATGAATTTTCTGAACTTGCCATAAGTATAACACAAAGCAACGAAGCTGACGTCAATGCATTTTTGCGAGGATTATGTAAGTGGAACTATCGAAAAGGAAAAGACTGGCAGCGTGTTGGTGATGAGATTCGATTTGTTACCCTCTTCGATACTCTACAAGTTTTTAGAGGGAATAAAAGTGCTTCCTGACTTATTGTTTTTTTCTCCAAATTTAAGGCTTGGGTCTTTCGCCGACCTTTTCGAAGAAAAGAAAACAGTGCCGACAGATTTACAGCACATTCTTGAAATTCAAAGGGGCAGAGCAAGAGAGCGCAAAAATGTGGCGAAGACAACGAGCAGAACACCGACTGTGCGAGGTTGTGAACACAGTCTAAACCAACTTTCACTGACTCTAATCGCAGGCAGCATATTCAAAACTTGGATATCGAAGCATTTGGTCCTTTAATTTTCGTGATGGACCCACCACTAGTTTTTTGCAAAGCGCAATGCTTACTGCAACAGACCGACCCTATTCTGTACGAGGTCCTGATGGCAGGGAAGGCTTTGAGGAAGCGATTGTACTTCGCGGACCATACGCGGGGCGGAGGGGAGTGGTCAGTCCTTTCAAGAAGCGCAGAGGAAAGAACAAATTTTCGGCCTTCTTCACAGACACAACTACGAATGAAACCTTCCAAATCCCTTCTCGATTCCTCAGAATCATCTTTCCCTCGCTCCCCAGTTACCGTAAAGATCCTATCCCTCAATCTACGGCCACACTTGACGCCATTCTGAACCTCAAGGAAACGCAACCAACTCAAGAATCGAAATCGTAATTGTAATCTTTTCGGCTGATGCCATAAAAATACAAAAAGCAAAAATATTTATTCACCCATAGAGGAAGGAAGTCTCGCTCTTTCTTCTGTTGTGGTCCTTGGATTCCTTATTCTTCTGCTTGAGTGGATTGGGACTCGTCTCTCTGGCGCTGCCCGCCTTCTTTTTCGGCTTGAGCGATCCGGTGGGACTGCTACTGCCGTCCTTCTCCTTTTCCTTATCCTTCTCTTTGTCATCGGATGACCTGCTTTTCGGGCTCTTTTTCAGAGGCGATGTCACCGATGATGAATGCTTCCCTCCGCTATTTCGCAATGAAGCCATCTCTTGCAGCTTCTTATTCTCTTCCGTCAACTCCCTGATGCGTTCGGCATCCTTCTTCGCCCGCTCCTCCAACTGTTGCACTCTCTCCCGCAAGTCCCTCAACTCCGCTTTCATATCCTCCGGCCCATTGTTGCTTGACTGGCATTGACAGTAATCTCAGCAAAAAAGAAGAAAAGTT